>Ga0105044_10010537_pt1 | contig 12616 bp, 7 predicted proteins | sample MAT01_FD_78092 | JGI IMG/M metagenome (GOLD analysis project Ga0105044, IMG submission 78092) | Freshwater microbial communities from Lake Fryxell liftoff mats and glacier meltwater in Antarctica - MAT-01 | ecosystem: Environmental > Aquatic > Freshwater > Ice > Liftoff microbial mat | place...
TGGGTTTACGGAGTCTCGATGTTATTTGCGGCAAATACGCATTCATAATATATCCGATGATCAGTGGGATGACAATCAACTGGCCAATGGTAATAATCATATCCCCAAAACTAATGTCGAAATCAATGGTTTGGTCGATACTTGATGGTATGGCTTTCCTCAACTGCGTAAATATAAATGGGGTGGAAAATGCACATATAAGCGTTGAAATCATAGTCAGTATTACCGATAAAGCCGCATTTGCGCCAGCCAGATGTACGGCATAATTGGAAACATTGCCACCGGGACAGGCAGCAATCAATATCATTCCCATCGCAAGACTGTATTCTGGACGAATGATCCACACCAAAACTAAAGTGATTAGAGGCAATAAGATCAACTGAGAAATCATGCCCGCTATCACAGCCTTTGGATTTTTAAGCACATATTTAAAATCTGACACTTTAAGATCCAGGGCTACGCCAAACATGAGAATGCCCAGACAAATATTTAGTAATATTACCTGATTTTGATCAAAATTAATAGAAATGCTATCTAGATCCTGCATAGTTAATATCTTAAAAGATGGATGTTCCTGTTTTTGTAGTCAATAATTCCAATAGCATCATGCCTGCTTCCGAATTTCCTTTGGCATTCAGGCCCGGACTCCAGACCGCTACACTGTATTGTTTGGGAAGTATAGCCACTATACCTCCTCCTACCCCACTTTTGCCCGGTAGCCCAACTCTGAAAGTGAATTCCCCTGCTTCATCATAAAAACCACAGGTCTGCATGAGTGCATTCAGCCTTTTGGTTTGACTGATGGTAAGTATTTTTTCATGTGTAGCCGGAATCATGCCGTGATTGGCAAAAAACAAAAAAGCATTGGCCAGCTGTGTACAACTCATACTTACAGAACACATCATAAAGTATATGTCCAGCACTTCATCCACATTGTTATGTATATTTCCAAAACTTTTCATAAAATTGGCCAAAGCTACATTTCTGAATCCTGTATTTTTTTCAGAATTTTTTACTTTTTCGTCATAATGTATGGTATGATCACCAGCAAGTCTACGAATAAATGAAAGGAAATCCTTCTCAGGATTAGCAAGAATATCTATCATAATGTCAGATACCACTATTGCACCGGCATTGATCAGTGGATTGCGAGGTAAACCATTTTCATATTCCAGCTGAACGAGTGAATTGAATGCAGAGCCAGACGGTTCTTTTCCAACCCTTCGCCATAATTCATCGCCTATCACTGAAAATACAAGTGAAGTGGCAAAAACTTTTGAAATACTCTGAATGGAAAAAGATTCATTTGCGTCCCCTGCCAGATAGAGCGCACCTTCTATGGTTTTGAGCGCAATACCCAATTTATCAGGATCAATTTTTGCCAGTTCAGGGATATATTCTGCCAACTTACCTTTATGGCCTTCACTTTTTACCTGCTTATATATGTTGTCTACGATATTTTGCACAGATCACACTTTTTCCTGACGTAAATGTAAAGTTTAGTAATCTTGTGCGCAATAAAAAGACATAATTTAATATTAATGTAGTAGCTTTTAGATTTGTCGATGAAGTTTTGTAAAATTGTTTTCTTTTGATCATACTATAAAAGTCGCTACAATATCTCAGGTTTTTAAATACTTTTATGTAAATGTGCAATAGTAATAATAATTTTATATATTTGCATTTTATATAATATGTATAAATAATATTATTAACTCATTAAGTATATTACAGAGAGATTTTATGCATTTTTTAAAAATTAAAAATTTCAGCTTTATATTATATTTATCTATCCCTGTCTTCATAGTCATGGTAGCCTTTTTTGGCTGTAATATAAGAGATAATTATAAAAAATATTTTGTTGCAGTCGGAGATATTCCGCCCAAATCATTGGTTGATACGGCTTTTAATCGTTTACTGGACGTACAAATCAAACAAAAATTGGATGAATACCAGTGTCCTGGAGCAGCTGTATTGGTCATGAAAAACAATCAGGTCATTTTTAAAAAATTGTATGGTACTAAATCTAGGTACTCACAGGACACCATAGATGCTTCCACTATTTTTAGATTAGGTTCGGTGTCAAAAGGTTTTGCTGGCATATTGGCTGCAATATTGATTGATAAAAATATCATACAACTGGATGATCCACTGACTTTATATATCCCGGAAATAACCATAAAAGCCAAATCCAGAGACCATATACTCAGGGTAAAACACATACTTACCCATTCTTCTGGTTTTACAGAACATGCTTACTCCAATTTGGTGGATGATAACCACGACATGGCTACGATAATAAACAACCTTAATCGGCTGACGCCCAGAGACTCAACGGGAAAAACATATGCCTATCAAAATGCAACTTTTGGATTAATCGAAAAAGTCGTAGAATCCGCAACAGGAATGACATTCACAGATGCGCTTGATTTTTACCTGTTTTCTCCTTTAAATATGTGTAGTACTACTTGTACCTTTGATGAAATAAACCAAACAAAAAATGTTTGTATCGGTCACAAATATAGTGGTGATAGAGTGGGTTTTACGCCCATTGATATCAAGCCCCATTACTATAATGTAGTGTCTGCAGGTGGAATTAATGCAAATCTGGTTGATATGGAAAAATGGCTGAATGCGATCATGGGATACCGTCCAGAAGTCATATCACCCAATGCCAGAGCCATTGCTTTCACTTCATATATCAATACGTCCCATGAAGATAAATATTTTAACGAGTGGCCAGGGATAAAAAACAGCCATTACGGTCTTGGGTGGAGATTGATCACTACTGATAAAAACAATGTAGTATATCATGGAGGTCTGGTCAACGGTTTCAGAACTGAAATAGCTTTTGACAAAGACAAGGAAATCGGTATAGTTATTTTGTATAATTCCTTGTGTGGTTATAGTCATAAATCCGTACATGAATTTTTTGAGCATTGGAATAACTTTTACACCCGATCTGATGAACAAAACGACTATTTATAGATAACAACAGCTACCTTACTCCTTTGGATTTTGAATAAAAAATGACCCCAAGATGAGCACTTCGTTGGCGCTTACATAAAATTTTATTTGTAAAAGGTATAAATAAAATACGCCCAAATTATTGAAAACTTAGGTGTAATAAAAACTAAAATGATATTTTTTGAGCATTTTATACATTAAATATAATAATAATGTGTATATTTGCAGCAACAAGAATTCCAAATACCGATATTATGATTCGTATATTAATGCTTTCAGTTTTTACATTCCTGACATGGACCACCATTGGTGCATCCGATAATCATGCCTTGGCTAAGGTAAAAAAAGGAGAAAATATTGAAAAACTTCTTAAAAGATATTTGCTTACGCCCCATAATTGCAACATAGAATCATTCTGTGATCTCAATAAAATCAAAAGCAAGCAAAAAAAAATACTAGAGGGAAAAATATATAAATTGCCGCTACTCATTATGGACTTTAATGGCAAGAATATTAGATCTTCTATTGGCACCAAAGATATTAATGTTGCAAAAAAAATTCAAAATCTTAACAGTGCACTACTGAAAGCTGGCATCAGAGATAAAAATTATAAAGAAAATAATAAAATATGGGTGCCTGTTGCGGAATTTGATTGCGATAAAGAAGAGAAAGACAACAAAATAGAAACACCGGCTTTATCCATCGATAAAAAGGCAGAAGAAATTCCTGCTGAAGGAAAAGGTGAAGTGAAGCCTTCTACAGAACTGAAAGCCATTACCGGCACAGAATTGAAAAGAACAGGTATTAAAGAGATCAATGTTCCGCTCATGGGTAAAGGCTATGACATAGTAAATATTGAAGATTTCAGTCTGGCTGGACAAGTATATTATATCATCAGTGGACATGGAGGCCCTGATCCTGGCGCGATGTGTATGGATTGTCCTTCCAAAATGTGTGAAGACGAATATGCCTACGATGTATCTCTCCGACTTGCCAGAGACCTGATGCAACATGGTGCCACTGTGTATATGATCGTTCAGGATCTAGACGACGGCATAAGAGATGAACAGTATCTTAAGTGTGATAATGACGAGTTGCTTATGGGAAAAAGTACAATTCCATTAAGTCAGAAACAAAGACTAAGAGATCGGTCTACTACTATCAACAGACTTTACAACAAATATAAAAAACAAGGTGTTAAAGTGCAAAAAGCCATAGAAATTCATGTGGACTCCAGGAGTAAAGATACCCGACAGGATGTATTTTTTTACTATAATAAGAATAATAAAAGCAGCATAGCGCTGGCCAAAACAGTTCAGGAAGTTTTTGAGTCAAAGTATGACAAACATCAGAAGGACAGAGGTTATCAGGGCTTTGTTGAAGATAGAGGTTTACACATGGTCAGAAGCGTTTTACCCGCCATGGTATTTGTAGAACTGGCCAATATAACCAATGCCGCAGATCAGAAAAGACTGCTCATCAACAGCAACAGACAAGCATTGGCCAACTGGCTTTTCGAAGGATTAAGAAAATAATAACTGGAAATCATATTCCAAAAATGAGCGCTTATTCCTACAAACTTGAGGGATTTATTTTGTCGTTGTACTAAAAGGTTTAGAGAGTATTTTGCATCTGTTCAGTAAAGATATAAACTGAAAACGTGCATCCTAAGGGGTGTCTCCTAAAATTTCACTTATGTTAAAATTCCTTTTCTTTTAACCCGTCTCTCAAGGGTGACAAAATGAATTTTAACTAATTTATTGTGCAAAAAAGGGATAAACCCATCCTAAGTGTTCTTAAATACATCAATCCCTTGATTGAAAATTGTAATGGATTCTTTATCATTAGCCAAACAATACCGCTACCCCTTTCAAACCGAGGCCAATGACAATGATAAGCACAAAAAATCCCAATACATTCTGAAATCTGGTATTGACATTGACGCCCATGATAGATCTTTGATTGACTACCCAAATGAGAAAGCCGGCTATAAATGGCAGTAATATTCCATTGGCAAATTGTGCAGTTTTAATTATTTCTATGGGCTTGTATCCCAAAGATGCGAAGATAAAACCTGTCGTCAATACGGTAATCCAAACCAATCGTATTTTAAAAGCATCACTTTCATCTTTCCATGCAAACAATCCTTTTGCTACCACAGATGCAGCCAATGGTGCAGTAATCGTGGAGGTAAATCCTGCTGCAAAAATTCCAAACCCAAATAGATATTTCCCGACATTGCCATATAAAGAAGTGAATGCACCTGACAAGTTATGGATGCCACTGATCTGACTTCCATAGGTAAATGCACCCGTAATAATTATACAAGCAGAAATTACGCCTCCAACAGACACAGCAATAATGGTATCCCTTTTTACAAAAGATAGGTCTTTGACATCGCTCCACTTATTCTTTATCATCGCCGCATGAAGAAATAAATTATAAGGGACCACAGTGGTACCTACCAGCCCAACGACTGTCATAATACTGGTCTCGGGCAATGTCGGTATAAACAATCCTTTTAAAATTAGAATTACATCGGGCCTGGTAATGATGGCCGCTGCAATAAAAGATATACTCATCAAGCCAACAATTCCGATAAAGAATTTTTCAAGTACCTTATAAGTTCCAAAATACAGCAGCCCAAATGTCAAAATGTACACAAAACTGTTCAAGAATAGGTCAGAACCCTGAGTGCCCACGATCATTCTGAGTCCTATCAGTGTACCACTAATATTACCAGCCTCATAAGCTGCATTACCTATGAGGATGCCCGTTATAATGATTCCAAAGGACAAGTATTTGATAAACGGATGAGTAATGAGCCGACTTATGGCTTCACTCAGACCCGCTTTAGTGACCAAACCTAAACGAGCCGACATTTCCTGGAGCACAATGGTAGCAAGTATGGCAAAAAAAATCACCCATAATAAAGCAAATGAAAACAGATTTCCGGCAAGCAGACAAACTGTCACCGTTCCGGGGCCTATAAATGCAGCTGTGACCAGTATGCCCGGGCCAACGGATTTAAATAATTTACTCATGTACTAAAGCATATATGGCAAATGAAGCCAGCCAATGTTCACCTTCATATCCACCATCAACGATATTAGGTATTGATGCATCAAGATGTTCGTTGGCCACTTTAATCAGATGACTGTATGCGGGTATTGTCTTAGCAATATTATACAAAGACCAAGCTCTACAAAAATTAACCCCATCCAGATGCACCAATTTGCCATCTGAGCGATCAGACACTTTTGCCACGTTAAGCTGATAAGATATTTTCCCCAATTCCGGTAAAAATTTATCCAGCCAGGTTTTAAATTCAGTTGGATCCAAAACTCTGGCCATAAGATCCGCTTCCTGAAGACAAGGAGATAGAAAATCAAAACCTCCCGGTTCCCATCCCATCGGACACGCTGTATCATTCATAAAAAAATCTTTGGATCTTTGTACAATCAATGCTGCCAGCGTATCATTTTTTGCGGTTTTAGCATAATCAAATGCTAATACAAGGCCAAAAGCAGTATTTGGATGTTCTCCAGATCTGATCGGGTAGTTGAGTTTTGGAAGAAACTCTGCATATCGGTTTACCATAAGATTCGTCAATGGCTGTAAGTTAACCAATAATTCAGCAGCCAGAGGGTCATTCCAATCCATTAATTCTTCATGCAATTTGAGCAACCATGCCCAACCATAAGTACGTTCAAATGATTTTTCACTTTTACGAAAAAAGTAGTCCATTTCACCGGTAATTTTATTTGCAGTTATGTTTGTTTTCAACAGATTCCTTATTTCATTGCCTGTGGATAAGTCCGGGTACAATTTAAGCAATTTCACCAGCATCCAGTGACCATGTACAGAAGAGTGCCAGTCAAAACAGCCATAAAAAGCCGGATGCAGTGCTTTGGGTTGCCCGATTTCTCCAGCGTCCGTCAGTGTCTGATTTAGTTTATTGGGAAATTCTTTTTCAATGCACTTTAGGGGTAATTTAGTCATTGTCTCTGCCATGTCTTTAGTGATGGACATAGGAATGGCTGATTTTACCTCATTGACTTTCTTTTCATTGCATCCTGTGCAAATAAAAAATATTATAAAAAATATTTGCAACATATATCTAACCGACATGATCAATTTTTTTTATTTAATTACGGTAATATCACCCCTTAACATTTGTTCAAAGCCATCAATATACTTTAATGAAGCCACCCAGGTATACACTCCAGGCACAACAGCCTGTCCGTTAAAAATTCCTTCCCATCCGGAAGACATTTGATTTAGTTCAAATGTATTGGATTCAAATACTTTATTGCCCCATCGGTCAAATATTCTTAGAAATTGACCCTGTGATGCAAAAGCGTTCCCACTCAGAAAAAATATATCATTTATCTGATCACCATTGGCAGAAATAATATTTGGGTGATACACTGACCGGTCTTTTTTAACCCGAACATACACCACATCGGATATAGTGCAAGCATCTTCATTGGTCATGCTAAGAATATAATAACCATCATTCAAAGGTAAAGCTTCCGTATCGGAACAATTCATACAAAGTACCTCGTCATTTCCTTCGGCTTGCCATTGAAAAGTAACATTTTCATTTATATTGCTGTATTCGCTGAGTAAAACGATTTTTTCGCCGAGATCAAGAAAAATGGTATCCTGCAAAATATTTAATGTGATCAGATCATTTTTTACTGATATGTTTATTTGTTTTTCCTCACAGAGTGACTTAACATTCAAGCTATAATTGCCTGGTGAAAGCAACCATTTTTTTGAAGACATATCGCCGTCGGACCAAAGATATTTTAATCCATGCAATGATACATCTACTAGTACACTGTCATCAGGACAAGTAGTATACTCTTCTGTAATAAACGATAGATCCAATGGTTGAACCAAAAGGTCAGTGCTATCTTTTTCAATAAATGTGGCAGGATTATCAGAATAAGTAAAGCTACCCAAAGCCAATGGGAGCCCTGACAATATAGCCTGATTGCGGTACAATCCCAATGCGTCCGGACCGACTTCGACCAGAACTTTAACGGTGTCTATTCCTACTGTTATCTTCATGTCAGATATAGATAAAATATTATCCTGCAATAAAACATTGCCAGCATATGGATTTATTAAAATTGATTTGGCGATTAATCCTACTGGCATGGTGTCCGTGAGGAGTATTCCAGTCCGTGTAGTACCCGAACCGTTGCTAATAATAAAAGAATAAATCACTTCTGTACAAGGATAGGCTACTTCAGGATAAACAGTTTTTTGCAACTCCAAAGTATACGGACAAGCACATCCATCCTGCCCTGATGAAACAGGTCCCTCAGCCAAAAGTGAAATTACACCGGTTTTTTTATTTATTGATACAAACTTATTTTGAGTCAGCGTTCCAAATGAACCGTAACCATAGAGATTCCCAAAAGAATCAAAAAACAAAGCTCCCAGCTGATCAACCAAGGTCTGAACAGGAAAATCAGTGGTGACCGCTCCCGTTTCCGGATGTATTATGACCAATCGTTTATTTCTAAGATCATGTCCATAAAGTATTCCAGTAAAAGGATCAAAAGCAATATCGACTATACCTACAGTCTTATCTTGCATCAGTACAAAAGAACATTGAAATTCAGGATGTTCGAGATCAATCTTAACAATCTGAGCGGTAGCGCCGCCCAGTCCAATCAACAATAGATAACGGCCGTCAGGAGTCACATCGCCTGCATAATATAACGGGTCAAGAGGAATGCCTTTTGGAGTACCCAAATCGATGGCTACTCCATCACTACCTATTTTGCGCAATTTTGCCGAATTGGGATCCATCCCATATATAAAATTGTCAGTAATTCTATATCCCATAGCGTTAAGCACCAATCCTATTCCCTGCGATATGGTGTCCAAAAAGATACGCTGTCCGTTGTCAGAAATCTTGACTTCATACAAGCCCGAACTACTGCTACCACCTCTGGTAAGACTTAAATAGTACTGTCCTTTGCATGTAAAAGGAAGCTGTGATGATGCTATCTGTACAGATAAACAGAAAAGTACAACAGTGAAATAAATTCTGAGATGCAAGATTATAAAATTCAGAAGGCTAAGATAAAGCAAAATATCGGACCTGCGATACTTAATTATAAATTTAAAATGCCGAAAGTAGAATAAACACAATATTTTTTTTACTATGATAAAAATTCAATAACGTAACCATCTATAGATTCATGCAGAAAATGGCTATTTTTATTAAGCCCGCTTTCATTAAAATATGTTCTTTACTACTGCTATACTGGTGTAACGGTGACGAAACGCTATATCCAATTAGTAGTAAAATATGTCAAACACATCTGACAAAACATGCAATTATGGCATCTTCAAAATGCCATTTTGACGGTATTAACCATATGGTACAATTTTGGACATTACAAATATTTTCAAAATTTTAATATCTTTGTGTCGCATTTAGACTTTGCATTACTATTGAGCACATTGAGCTCAAATTTAAATAAAAAATAAACCCCATGTTCAATTTTATTAAAAATATATTCGGCAATAAGCATGAAAAAGATGTAAAAGGATATGCAGTCGTGGTTGACAAGACCAATGCATTTTATGCTGAATATCAATCCATAAGCAACGATCAACTACGAAACAAAACACACGAATTCAGAGAAAGAATAAAATTGGGTCTATCTGATATAGATAATGATATCCAAGCACTTACCGAAAAAGCCAACGAAGAACCTGATTTCATCACAAAAGAAGAAATTTACAATGAAGTTGACAATATTAGAAAAGAAAGGAATAAATATTTAGAAAACGTACTCAAAGAAATATTACCGGAGGCTTTTGCAGTTGTAAAAGAAACTGCCAGAAGATTTAAAGAGAATAGTACACTAGAGGTGACTGCCACTGAGCATGATAGAAATCTTGCCGTGAGTAAGGATTATGTGATGATCGATGGCGAAAAAGCAATTTGGAAAAACAGTTGGACAGCTGCAGGTGGTGATGTGACCTGGAATATGCTACACTATGATGTACAGCTTATTGGTGGTATGGTGTTGCATGAAGGCAAAATAGCTGAGATGGCAACTGGAGAAGGTAAGACCCTGGTGGCTACCCTACCCGCTTATTTAAATGGCTTGTCAGGACAAGGTGTACATGTGATCACAGTAAATGATTATCTGGCAAAAAGAGATAGTGAATGGATTGGACCAATTTTTCAGTTCCTATTGCTTACCATTGATTGCATAGATAAATATAAACCACACTCACCTGAAAGAATCGCTGCCTACAGGTGTGATATCACCTATGGTACTAACAATGAATTTGGTTTTGATTATCTGAGAGATAATATGGTGAGAGACAATGATGAACTGGTTCAGAAAAGACATCATTATGCCATGGTGGATGAGGTGGATTCGGTATTGGTCGATGATGCGAGAACACCGTTAATTATTTCCGGGCCAGTACCGCAAGGGTTGGAAGAGCAGGAATATCTTGAACTGAATCCAAAGATTGAAAAACTATTCAGCGTGCAGCGTCAAATGGCCACAGAATATCTAGCAGATGCAAAAAGATGTATTAGAGATGGCAATACAGGACATAATGAAGGCGAGGGTGGCATGGCGCTATTCAGGGTGTACAGAGCACTTCCAAAATATAGGCCTTTGATCAAGTTTTTAAGCGAAGACGGCATAAAGGTAATCTTGCAAAAAACAGAGAACTTTTTTATGCAAGAGCAAAACAAAAATATGCACACTGCTGATGCTCCATTATACTTTACGATTGACGAGAAAAACAGATCTGTAGAGTTGACGGATAAAGGAATAGAATACTTATCCAAGGGTGAAAATGATTTGAATTTTTTTGTAATGCCAGATATTACCCAACAAATACAAGAGCTGACAAGCAGAGAAAGCAAAGAAGAAATAAAACTTACAGAAGAAAAGGAAACCCTGATTCAGGATTATGCTGTAAAATCAAGGCGACTTCATGCGACCAGCCAATTGCTGAAAGCATATACATTATTTGACAAAGATCAGGAATATGTTGTCATCAATGAAGAAGTAAAAATCGTAGATGAACAGACCGGCCGTATGATGGAAGGAAGAAGATATTCTGACGGTTTGCATCAGGCACTCGAAGCCAAAGAAGGGGTAAAAGTCGGTGATATCACCCAAACATACGCTACGATCACCCTTCAAAACTACTTCAGGATGTATCATAAATTATGTGGTATGACCGGTACTGCAGAAACTGAGGCAGGGGAATTTTGGCAAATATACAAACTGGATGTCGTCGTCATTCCTACCAACAGACCCATCGTCAGAGATGACAAGGATGATCTGGTTTACAAAACGTCCCGAGAAAAATTTAATGCAGTCATTGAAGAAATAGGAAGTCTTACGTCTTTAGGCAGACCCGTTCTGGTAGGAACAACATCCGTTGAGATATCAGAAGTACTCAGTAGAATGTTGAATCTGAGGGGCATAAAACACAACGTGCTGAACGCCAAGCAGCATCAGAGAGAAGCAGAAATAGTGGCTGAAGCGGGAAAAGCTTCAGCCGTAACCATAGCCACCAATATGGCAGGAAGAGGTACGGATATCAAAATAACTGAAGATGTAAAAAAGGCAGGAGGTCTTGCCATTGTTGCGACAGAAAGACACGACTCTAGACGTGTGGATCGTCAGTTGCGTGGTAGAGCTGGTCGTCAGGGTGATCCGGGTACGTCCCAGTTTTATGTGTCCCTGGAAGATAATCTGATGCGTCTTTTTCAATCCGAGCGAATAGCCGGCATTATGGATAAAATGGGTCATAAAGACGGTGAAGTAATTCAGCATAGCATGGTTACCAAGTCTATTGAAAGAGCCCAGAAGAAAGTAGAAGAAAATAACTTTGGAATAAGAAAGAGACTTCTTGATTATGATGATGTGATGAATATCCAAAGGGAAGCCATTTACAAAAAAAGAAATAACGCACTCCAAGGAGAAAGACTTTCTGTAGATCTGCACAATATGTTTGTGGGTTCTGTGGAATACATTGTAGATAGTAACAAACGAACAAATAATTACGAGGGTTTCAGATTTGACTGTCTTACTTCATTGAGTATAGATCCGCAAATGGACCAGGATACATTCAAAAGTACCTCTGTTGACAACCTGATAGATCAGATGTTAGACATTGTTATGTCAAACTATAATCATAAATCAGAGCAAATCACCAACATCTTATTGCCAACCATCAAACAGGTGTATGAGAATGAAGGCCATAGGTATAAAAGAATTGCTATACCTTTTACGGATGGCAGAACTAATCCACTACCGATCGCTGCTGACCTGAAGACTGCTTTGGATAGTAAAGGGGCTTCTATAATGAGAGATATCGAAAAGACCATAACCCTTGCCATCATTGACGATCACTGGAAAGAACATCTCAGAAATATGGATGAACTTAAAGATGCTGTTCAGGCAGCTTCGTTTGAGCAAAAAGATCCTTTGGTCAAATATAAGATTGAAGCCTACAATCTTTTTGAAGAACTTATAAACAAAATCAACAAAGATGTGAGTGCCTATTTGTTTAATGGCAAACTTCTTATCCAGCAAGAAGTCAGAGAAGCTAAAGTGCAGAAAACCGATTTGACAAA
>Ga0105044_10010541_pt1 | contig 12615 bp, 7 predicted proteins | sample MAT01_FD_78092 | JGI IMG/M metagenome (GOLD analysis project Ga0105044, IMG submission 78092) | Freshwater microbial communities from Lake Fryxell liftoff mats and glacier meltwater in Antarctica - MAT-01 | ecosystem: Environmental > Aquatic > Freshwater > Ice > Liftoff microbial mat | place...
GACGGTGCGAAGCGCCGCCACTTGATTTTTGGGTTTTGGAATTACATCAATTTCCGATCAAACGAACCACAGTAGAATTTTTGAAAGGGTTGCTTTGCAACCCTTTCAAAAATTCTACTAGTTCGGGTTTGAGCGCGAAGCGTTGTATTTAAGCAACTTGCGTAAATAATTCAGCAATGGGGAGATCAGTCTGATCGGCTTGAACGATAATCTCCAATAGCTTATTCTTAGCAGACTCCTCAAACAATGCATCGACCGTCACTTGAGCCACCTTAGTACGAGGAATACTGCCTTCAAATAAAGTGTCAGCACTAGACATGACCAACCCGCCTTGCTTTTCATAATTGAGCAATCCACCCGGACGGATGATGGTGTAGGTCAAGCCACTATCTTGCAGATATCGCTCAGCTTGCTTTTTCCAGAAAAGTACTAACCAAAATAGGTTGAGTGGATGTAAAAACTTAGAAACACAAAGCGAAGAGACGATCGCAAAATGTTTGATGTTTTTTGCTTTCGCAGCATTTACTAGATTTTTCGTGCCGATGTAATCAACTAGATATGGCTGAAAGGCATTGAGGCTCGGCTTTGCACCTGTGGCACATATCAATACATCACAATCCGCGATCGCCTGATCTAAAGCACTGACGTTTAAGATGTCTCCAACAACTATTTCCACATCGGGCGGTAAGATTTGTTTAGCGAGTTCTAGGTTTCTCACTAAAGCCCTTACAGGGATATTTCGCTTAATCAATTCGGTGACTATATGCCGCCCTGTCTGACCCGTGGCTCCTGCTACAAATGCTTTCATTACTTAATTTTGCTTGGTTGTTTACCCTAAGTAGATAGGCATAATAAAAACCAAAACCTAAAAAGCTGTGGCGCACGCGCAGCGTGCGCCACAGCTTTTTGGATTTTAAGTTTTCTTTTGCATACCTACTTAGTATAAGCGGCGTAAAGCGCTGTCTATGCTAGTTTCAAAGTGCTAATTTGATTGCAAACGATTCTGATATAATTCATTAATTAAAATATTCTTTACCCAGTGAATAGTTATTGATGCGCGGCGAAGCCGCGCATCAATAACTATTCAAGTACTTTTACGGCAAGTTCATTAAGAAAAGTTAAGGAACATCAATGCAAATCACCCATCGCCCTCGTCGCCTCCGCCGCAATCCTTCCGTTCGTAATCTGGTTAGGGAAAATCATCTATCGGTAGATGATTTTATCTATCCAATGTTTGTTATGGAAGGAGAGAATAGTCGTGTCGAAATTCCTTCTATGCCAGAAGCTTATCGCTTTACCCTCGATTTATTGGTAAAAGAAATAGAAGAGATTTATGCATTAGGAATTAAAGCGATCGCGCTTTTTCCTGCGGTTCCTGAAGAGAAAAAAGATCTGACAGGTAGTGAAAGTTTTAACCCTGAAGGCTTGGCACAACGAGCAGTGAGAGCAATTAAGGCGGCAGTCCCTGATGTGATTATTTTTACTGATGTTGCCCTTGACCCTTTCACAACTCATGGTCATGACGGCATTATTGATGACAATGGTGTAATTCTTAATGATGAGACAGTAGAAGTCTTGGTAAAGATGTCAGTTTCTCAAGCGATCGCAGGGACTGATTTTGTTTCGCCATCGGACATGATGGATGGACGTATCGGTGCGATTCGTCAAGGCTTAGATGATGCTGGTTTTGAGAATGTTGGTATCCTTGCTTATTCAGCCAAATATGCCTCAGCTTATTACGGACCCTTCCGTGATGCCTTGGGTTCGGCACCCAAATCTGGTGATAAAAAAACCTACCAGATGGACCCTGCCAACTCTCGTGAAGCCATCAAAGAAGTTTACCTAGATATTGCGGAAGGCGCAGATATTGTCATGGTTAAGCCCGCTTTGGCTTATCTAGATATTATTGCTAAGGTCAAAGAAGCGACTAACGTGCCTGTAGCCGCCTACAACGTTAGTGGTGAGTATGCGATGGTCAAGGCTGCCGCGCAGTTAGGCTGGATCGATGAGAAGAAGGTTATGTTTGAAACTCTGCTTAGTATGAAGCGGGCAGGAGCTGATATTATTTTGTCCTATCACGCCAAGTCGGTCGCACAGCTATTGGCTTCGGGCTATCGTCCTTAATTGTTTAGTCATCAATCATGAATGTAAAAGAACTTCTCGAAAGCTATGCTTTGGGCGATCGCGACTTTAGTAAGCGATCGCTCAAAGGATTGATTTTGACTGGGGCAAACTTAGCGGGTGCAAATTTCATTGAATCGGATCTAGAAGAGATCACGCTTGATATTGCCAACTTAGAAGATGTGGAATTAAATCTGGCTAATCTGATCAGAGCAAATTTGAGTGGCTCGATTTTGATTCAGGCTAATCTCAATGGCACAAGTCTGGAACAGGCTTCATTGATTGGCGCTAACCTTTCTGAAGCCTTTTTAATCGAAGCCGATCTCAGTGACGCGGTATTAATTGAGGCGAATTTTAGCAATGCCTTTTTGACTAGTGCAAATTTAACGCGATCGCGCCTATGTCGAGCTAATCTTGCCAATGCCTTTTTAACGGGCGCTTGTCTTAATGGAGCAGATTTGCGCGGCGCTAATCTGGTAGAAGCCGATCTGACTAGGGCAAATTTAACTGGTGCAAATCTCGCTGGGGCTGACCTCAGCCGCGCAAATCTGACCAATGCCAAGCTAAATTGGGCAAACCTAGCAAATGCAAAGTTAATTGGTGCAGATTTGACAGGAACCTATCTTTCTACGCTTAAAAGTATTGAAGGCACTGACTTTACGGATGCACGTAATGCGCCCAATTCTGTCGGACTTGTTAATATGGATGAGCTAGATCCAGAATTGTAATAGTTAGTACTAACTCCAAAGCTTATGCGCTGGTTTCGTTATTTTTATAAAGTTGTTAACCTCGGACTTGTGGTTGCGATCGCGGGGATGCTTGTTCTTCCGACTATTGACAAAGCCCAAGCTCAAGCTAAAAAAGATGCTACGGAGTGGATCAAGCAAGGGCGACAGCTTTGGCAAAAAAATGATATTTCAGGGGCAACTACCGCCTACCAACAAGCTTCAAATCTGGAACCAAAAAATTCACGTATTTTGACCAGTCTTGGCTTTCTATTGACACAACAGAGCAATTATTCGGGCGCGATCGCCGCTTTAGAAAAAGCCACCCTACTAGATGCCAATAACGCTAAAGCTTTTAATGCCCTAGGATTTGTCTATGTCAAGATCAAGGACTATCCTAACGCTCTAACCGCCTATCGCCGTGCGATCGCCCTTGATCGTCAAAGTATCGATGCTTATAACAGTGTTGGTTTTTTGTTGACTGAGCAGAAAAATTATACGGAAGCAGCGAAAATATATCGTCAAGCGATCGTGATCGCACCGAGGGAAGCCTCGATATACCTAAACTTGGGCTATGTCCTTGAGCTATCTGGGAATAGCCAAGCTGCCTTTGAAGCCTACAGCCAAGCTGATCGAGTTGCTCCCTTTAATGCCGATGTCCTAGTTGCCGTTGGTAATTTGTTTGCAGGACGTGACCAAACTGAAGAGGCGATCGCCAAATATAAACGCGCCCTAGAAGTCAATCCGCGTCACCCTAAAGCTAACCTTGCCATTGCTAGAATTTTTAAAAGTCAGGGCAACTATCCTGATGCGATTGCCTCTCTGCGCCGTGCGGCTGGATCTCGCAATCTTGCTGCCAACCAAGTAGTCGAATTGCAAAACTCAATTGCTAACCTCTATATTCAGCAAGGCTCTTCATCTGGGGCGATCGTCGCTTATCGCCAAATTTTAGATGTTGATCCTGAAGATGCTAATACCTATCTAGCTTTGGGCAAAATACTAGCCTCTCAGCAAAGAACAAGTGAAGCTCGCGAGATGTTGGAAAATGCTGAAAGATTTTTTAATCGACAGGGCAATGTTGAAGGTATCGCCAAAGTGCGTAAAGCTTTATCAGAACTAAAGTAATTCATAAAACCAACAAGAGGATGGCGGCGCTCCGCGCCGCCATCCTCTAATAAATAAAGCGCAAAGCGCTGTATTACTTCGCAAGTTCAGGAAAAACCAATGGCTCATTGAGAGTCTGGCTCATATTGCTAGTGATCGCCTGTAGATAGACTCGCAACTGCTGAAACTTACCCATATTGGGTTGGTATGTGCCATCAGTTTCGAGTTCAAATAGCTTGCCTGTGCAAAGATCGCTGCTGAGTGTGGGATCTTCCAAAACCATAGCCTGCTCTGGTTCTAGCCAAGGAAACAGCCCCGCAGGTAAGTCTCCTTGCAAGAAAGTCAAAATGCGATCGCGGCAGACTTTGATATTGATTCCCTGCATCTGTAACTGCTTGAGTAGTTGTGTCGGGTTAACAGGCTTGGTGAGGTTAAGTCGGCAGATCTCTTGCAGCAAGAAATAATCAGAATATTGCTGACGGGCGACATTATGTAAAGAGGTGTAGAGAGGTGCAACAGCCAGCCCACTCGCTACCGAAGAACCCACTAAGGTATTGACAACTACGTTAGGTAGCTTTTGAGCAATCCATCGTGAAAGCAAGGGAATATAAGCAGTATGTCCAACTAGATAAACCTGACGCACATCGTCCCCGATAATGCCGATATTACTGAGAATCAGGTTCAGATCGCGATTAATGCGCTGAATGAATGGCTGCAAAATCAGGTTTTCTAGCTCACGCCGCAATACGACAAGCGGTTGTCCTAAGATTTCCTCATTCCAAGTATCAAGATTAATATCTCGACCAAAGGCAATTTTTACTTGATCGGCGAGTTCGAGCATTTGCTGACCAACCTCAGAACTCAATAAATATTGATTTAACAAGATTCTCTTCGCGATCGCAGGATCACTAACTTCAGGAAATTGGATATTCTCAAAGTTACACAAATGGCGATTTGGGTTAGTAATTAACTGCCAGTGAGGATGGAACAGCTGAGCAATAATATCTTGACTAATACTCAGCCCCGCATAGTCGAAACTGAGCATATGGATCTTGTTGCGATCATAGCTTTGATACTTTAACGGCGCTCCAATTTCTTTAGTTAAGCAAAGACTAGTTGAAACAGCACCGACATCAATCAATAAAGTAATCTCTGTCGAAATCTGCTTCACATGAATCAAGGATAAAGCAGGAGCGATCGCCTGTTCGACAGCCATTACCTGCTCTGCTTGCGTCACTAATCCCGCCTTAAGTATGGCTTCACGGACATTGAGAATATAAGTGTCAGACCAGTTAGATGGATACCCAAAGACAACGCCACTGAGCTTTAATAAGATCAAACCAAGATCGGGAATCTGGGGATGATGAGCGCGAGTTTGGACTTGCTCCAATAAATTTTTGAGCGCCGCGATTAGCCAACGGAGACTGACCTGTTGATTGCTAGACCATTGCATAATTGGCTGCCAAGCGCTAACCCCACGATAGGGCAGCCCAATTTTCAGAAAATGCTTAAATTGATAGATTAGTACTTCGCCATCCTCAAGCTCTCTACTGGTTGAGCCGCCAGAGCTTCTAGCCCTCTTAGTAAATATCCGAATATCGGTAGTGATCGGATCATCAGCATTTTGATGGGATGACCAAACGAGCTTACAAGGTAACTCTTCACCCTCATCAAAGCATAAAAGATAAACCTTACCAGTGTTGCTATTAAGCAGACTGGCTCGAATTGCATTGCTGCCAAAATCCACACCCAAAATCCAATTATGATCGAGGCTGTAGTTTTCCTTCGCATCAGGTGGCGCAATTAACGCTAGCCTTTCAAGTTCAATAACTGATGAGTCAACGTCTACGACCCCTTCGCGCGTGTCCGCGATTGGCGCAACCGATGACAGACCGAGCATCTGGCGTTGATCGTCAAGTAATGGCTCTCGAAAGCTAAATGAATTCAAATCATTTAATAAATTGTCCCAGTCCGTTTCTTGATAATTAGCCTGATCCTCGAACTGATTACTGGAGTTCTGGTATTCATTTTGGGCATCAGCAAACTCATTAAGTAGGAGATCTTCCGCAACCCCATCGTCTTCAATTAGCCCAGCAAGCTCATCTAAAATATTGCTTTGCTTTTGAATATTTGCACTTTTTGGTGATTCCGAAATATCGGCAAAGGAATTTAGTTTTTCATATTCCAAAGAAGCAAAAAATTCGTCAGCCGACAGAGCTGAAATGTCTGGGGGAACCTCAGCTTCTATTAATGGCTGTGACAGATTTGCCTCAATTTCTGCTAAAGCTTTACTCCAGTTATCCTCCTGTGTAATTTCGCGATCTTGCTCAATTAAATCTGAAGACTCCAGCACTGTTGGCATTTCACCCAGTTCGGCAAAGCTAGTAACCTCTAAGTCAATATATAAGTCAATATCTGGGTCAATACTAGTGCGATCGCTTGGAGGAATATAGGCTTGCAAGATTGTATCTAGTTCTTGGATAAACTCAATTGGTTCTGAGAAGGTGATTGAGTCGTGAAATGTATCTGCTCCAGCATCAATGCTGTCATAGTCATCTCTAGCAGCAACCTGCATAGTAGTGTCAGACTCTAGATTAGGCGATATTTCTGATGTGGGATCAAATCCAAATAGCAATGTGTCGAGACTGCTTTCATTCTCTAAGCTTGTACTTTGATCGAGATTATTGAGATTGAGATTGCTAATTTCGGTAATCAATGTGCTTGGCGATCGCAAGAACAATTGATCCAGTTCATCTTGAGTCTCAAAGGGCGTTGATTGCGAATATTTAGCAGCATTCTCCGCAATCACTTCCGCAAATATGCTATCCATCTCGTCATTACTAGAGACATCAGGAGAGCGCGTTTGCTTGTCCTCAGTTTCAAATAGCTCATCTGTGTTGCTAAAAATCTCTGGAAGATCGCTGGAGGATGTGGCAAAAGGAGCCGACTGTAAATCAGCAATCTCAACTACTATTTCGCCATGCTCTCCCGCGTCTTCCGTGATCAGAGGTATCGCAAATAAAGTGTCAGGGTTTTCAATAATTGGCGGAATCTCTAACTCATTTTCGGAAATCTCGGTAAATGGTGAGTCGATGGGCTGGTTATCAGAAGTCTGTGCGGAAACCTCAATGATCGTGGGATAGGACTGCGATTCTTGTAAATCCCAATTTGTGATCGCATAGGGGGTATTGCGAATGAACTGGTCGAGGTTCGCGGAAATTAATGGATCTGCGCCAACTCCTGCATCAAGTCGAGCCAAGTCAGAGTTAAGCTCATTAAGCAAGGAGTCTTCCCAGTCTGGAAAACTAAACTCATCAGAGGTTCTATTAGGCAATAATATCAACGACTCATCGGAGTCATCGGCTTGATCGCTAATTGCATCATGAAAAAACTGTTCGATTTGCTGTTCGATATTAGGAGATGCGCTATCACTTGCGTTACTAAGCTGACTGACCGATAAACTACCACCTTCTTCTGGAATTAAATCGGCATCTATATCATCCTGATCCTGTTCTTGAGTGGATAACTTTGCCATATCGATCGCATCATTTCCCAGCCACGACATTAATTCTTCATCTGGGGAAATATCAGAGAATCCCGCAGGGCTGGGACTCTGGCTACTATCTTCTAGCCATCTCAAAAGCTCAGGATCTTCAATATCTTCTCCTGTGGTTTCATTGATCGGACTATCGCTAGAGATCAAGGCATCAATGGGTAAATCTAAGAATAGATCTTCATCATCTTGATTTTCTGAGTCTAGATTATTTAAATCTAGGTCTGGAAAACTAAAGGTTTCTACGATTTGTGTGGTTGCTTCAACATCAAAATCTGGATTAAGCGAGTTCGCTAAAATAGAACCGCGATGTTCGGCAATGATGCTACTGTCAAAGTTTTCAGTAAGATCGCGCGAAGATTCCACTACATTATCTGTGAATAAATCTTCAAATAGAGTATCGGCTGGCGCATCTAGAAAAGATTCAATTTCAGTAATATCACTATCAACTTGAACTGGATCTACTGCGCTTACCTCCAAGTCTTTGGAAATTTCCTGATTAGCATTTGTGTCTACGATCGCCTCACCAAATTGATTGCCCGATAGTAAAGCATTGATCAAATTTTCATCGACTGGCTCGGCAATTTCCGTTTCCAAATATATGGGAGAAATGTCCTCTGGTAAATTAGCAAAGCTATCTGTCGATAAAGTCACATTAAATCGGTTGGATATCTGTTGATCATTTTGGCGATCATCGGAAGGGGGCGATTGTTGGTTAATTTTTTCGACCAATGAACTAATTAGAGCTTCCCCTCTCTGCTCTAGGGTTTCCATGTAGCCTAACTTGGCGGTAATCGAGTTTTGATAACCCTGAATATCTTGCTCTAAAGATCTAAATGTCGAACTAAACATCGCATCTAGTTGCAAAAGAAATCGATCTGTTTGCTCCTGAACCTTATTGACAAGTTCTTGATCCTGAGCCGATTCGGATGTACTAAGGGGCAATGGGCGATTGCTTAAACTTTCTTGTAATGTCTGCGATACAGACTCCGCCACAGTGTTTGTTACGGTTTGTTGTAATGTGTCGTTGATTTGTTCGCGAAAATAATTATCGACTGACTGTAATGATCGGTCTAAGGACTGTTGCTGATTATTTTGAAATTCTTGGAATTGTTGCATCCAAGAAGCACGATCTGATTCTAACTGTGATATTTCAGCGCTTAACTTTTGCTTTTGCTGATTTAAACTGACTAATTCTTGGCTTATTTGCGATCGCTGCTGTGCTTCGACAATTTTATTTAAGCTAGCCGAAATCTCACCCACCATCAGCGCTCTCTCCACCGCTAGGGTTTGACTAACTACTTGCTGCACCGATAGTTGTACTGACTCTTTGACTACCTGTTGCAATGTTTGCTGAATTGCTTGCTGGAGTGAGGCGATCATGCGATCGCTGACAAATGTGGAATTAGGATCGGGTGTACCATTCGCCATTGTGCTGTTTTCCATTAATAAGTCAGATTCAGCGCTAAATATGTTGCTAGCTGTAGGACGAACCAGTAGGGAGGGTGTCTCTAGTTTATCCGTTTTAGATTTTTCAGTACTAGTTACTGGTATATTTGTGCGGCTCTTATCTCTATTTTGCAATCTGACAACCAAATCTTGATACTGTTGCGCCAAATTGCTTATATATGTGTCGTCTGTCAAATTTTCAAGATGCGATCGCAATTGCTTTAATTGCTCTCTTTGGTGCAATGTATCCGCAGATATACTGCGAGATACTGAACCCATTGGCTGGCTCAGTAGGGAGTTAATTTCGTTAATTAAGTTATTAATTTGAACTTTTGCCATAACACCCCCTAGGTGACCTCTACGAAGTTAAATAAATTAGATAAATTAAATGAAATTATGATGCTTAATGAGCTAAACTTTAAAGCCAAATTTGTTAGCAGACAATAGCACACATCTTTCCCAGTTTTTTGCTAATATCCTGACTAACTTTCTACATATTTCTTTGTGAGTTTCTGGCGAATATAACTATGAACAATAACTCGCATGGCTCTTTGATTTTTGATCTGACTGAGCGGTTTGGTGGGTTTTCTAAAGTCCTCATCTTTGGCGCGATCGCCTCTTTATCTTCTGTGGCGATCGCAAGTAGTGTCTTGGCTGAACGTCGTGAAGTGGATATCAGGCTACAAGTTAATCAGGCTGAAGGGTTTACCGTAATGACTCGCAAAGCAGAAGCTCTAGCGCGATCGGCGGCACAGCGCACCTTTGATAGTGAAGTTTTAGTGTCGGATGTATCTGTCAAAGTAACTGCTCAAAATCAAGAGCAGGCGGCTATTATTCTTCAATTAATAGTCTCGCGCCGCAACTGGGTAAGTCGCCCTGATCCTAAAGTATGGGCAACTTATTTCCCGATGACAAAGACTCTCATGGGACTCAGATAGCTCTGCGCTGAAACAAACCCCAAGAAGTAAGTGGTGGCGAGAAGCGCCACCACTTACTTCTTGAGGTTATGTCTTAATAAGCTTGATGGCAGATAGTCACAACAAAAAAGGGATCACTATGTGATCCCTTTTTTGTTGTGACTATCTTATAAGAACTAGAAAGTGAATACAGTTCTCAAAGTACCAACAAAGATAGTGCTGTTGGTGCTGTTGTTGTTGGGGTTAAAGATGAATTGAATGTCAGGAGTGATGCGAATGTTGCTGCTGACTGGGAAGTTGTAGAACAATTCCAAGTTGGTTTGGGTAGCGTTGCCAACCTTATTTTCGATGAAGGGTTGACCGACGGCAACACCAGCCGTTGCGCCTTCCTTGAACAAGTCAGGGAATGCAAAGCCAGCCATCCAAGTTTGAGGGTTCAAACTGTTATCGCCAAGATTGGGGACATTAACTCCAAGCCCATTAGTGAAAGGTGTAAATCCGACACCTACACCACGACTATCCAAGGAACCAAAGCCGTAGCGACCAAAGGCAGCAATACCCTTAGCAAATTTCCACTCAACATTCACGCCACCGCTGTTGATAGTTGTTTGGTTTACTGAACCATTGGTATAGAGAAGTCTGAGCGCAAAAGGCTTTTCACCTTCAGCATTCTTGGGTGCAAACTCTAGTTCGCCTGTAGCTTGGTAAGCATCACCAAACAAACCACCATTAACGCCACCAACTGTCGAAGGAGAATTAGCATTACCTGCTAGGTACAAAGCCCTAAATGTAAAAGCGCTCTTCGCGATGTTCCAATCTATGGCTGCGCCAGCTCCACCATTCTGACCATTGACCAAGAGATGAAGTGGGTTGTTGATGAAGAAAGTAGACGAGAAATCAACTGCTTCGTTGTTGGCATAACTGTTGATGTCAATGTGATCATAGGCGTGCATTACAGGACCAATGGATACACGAGCATCAGCAACATTGAAATCGTAGCGTAACTTAGCAAGAGTGAAGGTAGAAGCTAAGCCTGTGTAATCTTGACCATAAGTGCCAAATCCAATGTTGGTATTGCCATTAACTGCTACTGGGTTAGTTCCACTAGCACCAAATGTCCCAGGAATGTTGCCACCTGCACCGTTACCAACTTCTAGTCTAGTCCTTAGCAAGTCAGAACCAGTGAAGCTAGTATTAAGGTCTAGACGAACACGGCTAGACACAAAGATATTTGTGCTGTTTGTACCATTGATATTGTTACCACTGCCACCTTGAACGGACATGATTGCTTCGCCAGAAAGCTTGGTGGTGGTGGAGAACTGTTGGGCTTCGAGCTTAGCGGTCTTGGCATCGAGGGCATCAACACGACCACGGAGGGTTGCTAGTTCAGCCGCAAACTCTTCTTGAAGCTTTTGTAAGGTGGAGAGGTCTTCTTGAGATACCTTGTCAGCCAAACCTGCGGAGATGATTTCGTTGATTTTGTCTAAGCAAGCGTTTAGACCAGCAGCAAATTCAAAACGGCTGGTGGCTTGGTTGCCGCGAAAGGTGCTGTCAGGATAGCCAGCAATACAGCCATAGCGCTCAACGAGAGATTGCAAAGCGGTGAAAGCCCAATCAGTAGGGCGGACATCGCTAAGTTGAGATACAGAAGTGACGTTTTGAGCGACTGGATCGTTTCTCATTGCTTGGCTGATTTGAGATACGCTTGTTTCAGCAAGTGCAGGGGATGCTGCAACAGCACCGATTACTCCCAACAAACCTAAACTGCTAACTAGATTCATAGATAATTTTTTCATTTTTCACTCCTCACGAGAGTCAACTTTTAATTTATTACAAATATATATGTAGCTTTAAAACTCGTAAAGCACATCTTAATAAATTTACTTCTTTACGAAAGTAGATTTTGCTAAGTTGAATACATATATTTTGAATGGTTGTATCCTAGCACACCAGTTATTGTGTTTGGTCATCCAATTGGGTCATATTCAATGAAATATTTCTTAGTAGGCTAATCAATCTAGAATCTAGTAATCACTTCTGCACGCATGAATTACTTATGTCCTTTTCCAGTCAAAGCCAAGATTTAGATCGATTATCTGATCAAAACTTGATCGAGATTAATCAACAGTTAGAAAGTGAAAATTCTCGCGATCGCTTGCGTGCATTGGTCTCGTTACGAAACTTACCGCCTGAGCAAGCTGTGCCATTGATATTAAAAGTAATTGATGACGAAAATTTGCAAATTCGCTCAATGGCTGTATTTGCTCTGGGGCTTAAACATACTGAAGATTGTTTTCCTGTATTAGCAAAAATTTTAGAGACTGAAAATGACTATGGGATTCGCGCTGACGCGGCGGGAGCAATGGGATATTTGCAAGATAATCGCGCTGTTGAGCCTTTGCTAAGAGCTTTTTATGAGGATACGGAGTGGTTGGTAAGATTTAGTGCGGCGGTGTCTCTGGGTAATTTGGGCGATGTCCGCGCCTACGATGCACTGATTCAGGCTTTAGATAGTGAAGAAACAATGTTGCATCAAGCTGCGATCGCGGCTTTGGGTGAAGTTGGTGATAACCGTTGTGTGGAGAAGATTCTCAAATTTGCCCAATCAGAGGATTGGCTGACTAGGCAACGACTAGCCGAAGCTTTGGGCAATCTCAAATGTGAGAAGAGCTTATCGGCTCTAAATTATTTAGCAAAAGATGCCCATCCACAGGTTGTGGCAGCAGCGAAGTATTCGCTAGATCGC
>Ga0105044_10010544_pt1 | contig 12613 bp, 9 predicted proteins | sample MAT01_FD_78092 | JGI IMG/M metagenome (GOLD analysis project Ga0105044, IMG submission 78092) | Freshwater microbial communities from Lake Fryxell liftoff mats and glacier meltwater in Antarctica - MAT-01 | ecosystem: Environmental > Aquatic > Freshwater > Ice > Liftoff microbial mat | place...
AGCGTGCCGTACGAGGAAATCTCCGGCCTGCCCGTCTCGACCGTGAGCGGACACGCGGGGCGTTTCGTCTTCGGCAAGCTCGCGGGAAAGCGCGTGATCGTCGCGCAAGGCCGCGTGCATCTTTACGAAGGCCGCACCGCTGAGGAAGTCACGGCAGGCGTCCGCTTCATGGGCGCGCTGGGCGTGAAGCACCTCGTCCTCACCAACGCCGCCGGCTCTCTGCGCGAAGACTTTGCCCCCGGCACCTGGATGATACTGAGCGACCACCTCAACCTCACCGGCACCTCCCCGCTCGTCGGTGGCGCGAACTTCGTGGACATGACCGCCGTCTATTCGTCCGCATTGCGCGCGCACTTCACCCGGCTCGCCGCGGAGGAAATCATCCCGCTCCACTCCGGCGTGTATGCCGGCCTCCTCGGCCCGCAATACGAGACGCCCGCCGAAGTGCGCATGCTCCGCACCCTCGGCGCCGACGCCGTCGGCATGAGCACCGTCCTCGAAGCCATCCAGGCCCGCGCGCTCGGCATTGAGGTCGCCGCCTTCTCCTGCCTCACCAACATGGCCGCCGGCCTCGGCACCGCCACGCTCGATCACGGCGACGTCCTCGCCACCGGCAGCGCCGCCGCCGCCCACCTCGTCCGCCTCCTCGCGCGAGCGCTTGCCGACTAGGGGAGTTGCCGATTCGGCGGCTCTTCGGAGGGAAGCGCTCCTGCGCGCCCCGGATCACGCTCCCGCGCGTGTCCCCTCACGGATCGAAAGCCCTCGGCGGGAGCGCTCGGCCGGCGCGCAGGAGCGCTGGGCTCCGAGGAGCAGGCGGCCGCGCTGTCTCACACTGCCGCCGGCTCGCGGATATCCTTCGCCTGCGGCATCGCCCGCAGCGCGGGATCGGCGATCCGCCGCGCATACAGCTCGCCCCATTTCGCCTCGTTCATCTTGCACATCGGCACCGCCACCCATTCGCCCTCCTGCTTCACCGCGCCTTTGAAGACGCACGAATCCAGCCGCGACTGGATCGTCACATCCGTCTCCGCCCGCGCGACCATCGCCGCGTCCATGAAATTGTGCATCCCCACGCCGAGCGTGTGGACCTCTCCGGCCAGCCCCGCCGGCAGCATCTTCGCCGGCAACTTTCCCTCGGCCACATGCGCCGCCAGCCGCCACACCAGCCGCGCCGCGATGACCGGGTTCTGCGCCAGCACCCCGAGCAGCCTGAAAGGCGCGGTGCCCGCGTCGTCCGTGACCAGCGACAGCCCGCCGATCCGCTCCAGCACTTGGCCAAAGAGCGCGTCCCACTTCTTGTCCTCCGGCAGCAGCGCGCATGATTGACCCGTCCGGCGCGAGACGAGGAGCGACGCCCACGAGTTGCAATCCGGGTGGCCGAAGATGCTCGCGTCGCGCCGCAGCGGCAGGTTCGTGCCGGCGCAGATTTCCTCCCACACATCTGCGGGCGTGATCGGCTTCACGCTGAAAACCGTGCGCCCCGTGTCCGCCTCCGGCTGAAAGCTCAGCATCCGCCAAAGCTGCGTCCGCTTTGGCTCCGCCAGAAACCAGCGGATGATCTCCGCCACGCCGCCGAGATTCTTCCGCGCGACTGTGCAGTTGTGCGCGAACTCCAGCGGCAGCCCCGTCTTTTCCCGCATCCGCCAGCCCAGCTCCGTGAACGCCGCGCGCACCGGATGCAGGTCCGCCTCGCTCTGCACCCGCCCGATCGGAAAGCCATGCCGCCCAGCCTGCGTCACGTCGATATGCACCGCGACCTGTCGCAGCCCGCCCTCGACCATCAGGCGCTCGAGAAACTCGGGCTGCTCGATCAGCGTCTGGCCATGCGTCATCAGCATCGGCACGAGGCCGACCGAGTAGGCGTAGCGCACGATCTCCACCAGTTCATCCGCCCGCCCCGCGCGCCAGTACGCATCAGCGACATCGCCGCCCGTGAGCTGGAGGCCGCCGCCCAGGCCTTGGAAGCGGCGGTTTGCGTCGATCTGCTCCTTCATCTCCGCGAGCGACGGGATCGGCGTCTCGTTCGCATTCTTCGGCAGGTAGCAGTGCGTGCAGTGAAACGAGCAAAAGCTCGCGCCCGTGGTGAAGCCGCAGTGCGTGAGATGCCGCCCGGAGATTTGGTTCGGCGTCTTCAGCTCCGCCGGCAGCGTGTCCCACCGCGCCCGGAGCACGCCGAGTTTTTCCTCATTGAGCGGATGGAGAAATGCACGGAACCGAGTGCGCCAGCGTTCGCGCGAAGTCATGGGCGGAGGGTGAAACAGGAGGCGGAGGTTGGCGAATTCATTTGGCCGGATTCGCATCTCGCGCCGCGGCGGATGCACACCCCGGATGCGCGCTGGAAATCGGGCGCCGCTTCGCCGAGCATCCGCGCACGATGAAATTTGCCACGCTTTCCATCCTCTCCGCGCTTTGCACCGCCCTCGCGTGGAGCGCGGATCTGCCGGCGACAAAAAATCTCGCGCCCGCTCCCGCGCGCGAACAGGGGAATCAACCCAAGCTCCTCCCGCGCACGCCAGTCGCCGGAGAACCTTTCGACGACCGGGAGATCGAACTCTATATCGAGACCGAGGGACGAAAACTTCTCGCCGCAGATCGGATCAAAAAGCTCACTCTGGAACGTCACACCTGCGCCCTGCGGCTCGCGGAGCCCTCGACGGAGAAGCTCCCGTGGCCGGAAGTCGCCGCGCGGGCCGAGGCGGCGACGCTGGTGCTCGGGGAGTTTTTCCGCGAGGGCAAATCGAAGGAGACGCAGTTCAGCGTCGCGGCGGGCGCGTTCGTCATCGACGAAAACGGCGTCTGCGTGACGAGCCGGCATGTGGCCAAGGATCGCGGCTCGCGCGGTTTCGTGGCGATGACGCGCGACGGGCGCATCTTCCCCGTGCGCGAAGTCCTCGCCGCCGATCCGCTCAGCGACCTGATGCTTTTCCAACTCGACCTCCCCGCCGACGTCAAGCTGCCGGTGCTTCCGCTTGCGCCCGGGCCCGCGCCCGTCGGCTCATCGGTCGTCGTGATGAGCCATCCCGACGACCGCTTTTACATGCTCACCACCGGCATCGTCGCCCGCCACACCGTCTGGCGCACCGCGGGCGGCGACGAGGCATTCATGACGATCACCGCCGACTTCGCGAAAGGCTCCAGCGGCTGCCCCGTGCTCGACGAGCGCGGCGCGGTCGTCGGTATCGTGAACAACACGGAGTCGATCTATTACGATGACGACGGAAAGAAAAAGCAGCTCGACCTCCAGATGGTCATCAAGAACGCCACGCCAAGCTGGGTCGCGCGAAAGATGGTCACTGCGCCATAACCCGCGGAGCGAATCCCAAAAACCTGCCGTCGTTCTGAACGCAGCCTTTGGAGGCTTTGCGACAAAGGCGGAGTGAAGAATCGCGGCTGGAGTGAACACGCGCCATCACTCCCACCGCCTCCGCCCGCGTTTCAGGCAGGCGATCCTTCACTGCGTTTCGCCCCGCCTGCGCTCACGCGAAACTCCTTTCAGGATGACGGCGTGGTTTTTGGAACGGCTGCGCCGACCTGACTTCCCTGCGTCTGCTCAAACAGCGCCCGCCAGTAATCCAGCCGCTCCTTGATCCGCTTCTCCGCACCTTGCTCGCCCGGCTCGTAGTAGCGGCGACCTTCCGGGAGATAGGCTTGCGGGATGTAAGCGCCCTCACCGTCGTGGCTGTATTGATAGCCGGTGTGCCCGAGCGCCTTCTTCGCGCGCTTGCTACCGGTGCTGCGGAGATGCCGCGGGACCGCGAGGGTGACGCCGCCTTTCACATCCGCCTGCGCGGCGTGGAGTGCGGCGTAGGCGCGGTTGGATTTCGGCGCGGTGGCCAGATAGACGGTGCAGTGCGCGAGCGGAATTTGCGCTTCCGGCAGCCCGATGAATTCCACCGCCTGCTGCGCCGCGACCGCCAGCACGAGCCCATGCGGATCGGCGAGGCCGATGTCTTCGCTCGCGAGAATCACCAGCCGCCGCGCGATGAAGCGCACCTCTTCGCCCGCATAGAGCATTTTCGCCAGCCAGTAGAGCGCGGCGTCGGGATCCGAGCCGCGCACGCTTTTGATGAACGCGCTGATCGTGTCGTAGTGCTGATCGCCGTCGGCGTCATAGACCACGGCTTTTTTCTGGATGCTTTCCTCGGCGGTCGCGCGGTCGATGCGGATCACGCCGTCAGCTTCCGGCGGCGTGGTGACGACAGCGATTTCGAGTGCGTTCAGGCATTTGCGGGCGTCGCCATCGGCGGAGGTTGCGAGGTGCGTCAGCGCATCGTCGCTGATCTCGATCCGCGTTTTGCCAAAACCGCGCGTCTCATCCGCGAGCGCGCGCTTTTGCACAGCGATGAGGCTTTCCACGCTCAGCGGTTCGAGCTGGAAAACCTGCGAGCGCGAGACGAGCGGCGAGTTGATATAGAAGTACGGATTGTGCGTCGTCGCGCCGATGAGCCGCACCGTGCCGCGCTCGACATCGGGCAGCAGCACGTCCTGCTGCGCTTTGTTCCAGCGGTGGATTTCGTCGATGAAAAGAATCGTTTTCCCGCCCTTGTTCGCCAACCGGTTCGCCGCGCTGGCGATGACGCGGCGCAAATCCGCGACGTTGCTTTCGACCCCGCTCAGCCGCTCAAATCGCGACTGCGTGGCGCTCGCGATAATCTCTGCCAGCGTCGTCTTTCCCGTGCCCGGCGGGCCGAAGAGGATGATCGACGAAATGCGATCTGCGACGATCGCGCGGCGCAGCAGCTTGCCCGGCGCGAGGATGTGCTCCTGGCCGGCGTATTCGTCGAGCGTGACCGGGCGCATGCGCTGGGCGAGCGGGGCGCTGGCGGCGGGCGGCGCGGGCTCATGGGAGGGTTCGGAGAAAAGATCGGACACGTCGGCGAGGCTACGCGGAGCGCGCCCAAAAGACGAGGGGTGAAGGCCCAGGAAAAACGAGACGAAACGCAGGCGAGCAGCTAATGTGCGGCATCCGAATCAGTCATGGAGACAATCTTATGAAAACCATTCTCGTTCCCGTGGATTTTTCCGATACGACCCCGCCGGTTTTGGCCGAGGCGCAGGTGCTGGCCCAAGCGCTCGGTTGCGATCTCGTCCTGCTCAAAGTGGCCGAACCGGAGCCGGATTTCGTCGGCTTCGAGCCGGGACCGGTGACAGTGCGAGTAGCTGTGGCGCATGATTACCGCGCGGAACATGTGCGGCTCGATGAGTTGAAAGCACATGCTGCGGCAGGCGGGCGCGCGGTCACGGCCCTGCATGTGCAAGGGCCGATCGTGGAGAAGATCCTCGACCAGGCGACGGAGCGCGGGGCGCGGATGATCGTCATGGGCTCGCACGGGCACGGCGCGCTCTACGAGTTGCTCGTCGGGAGCATTACGCAGGGAGTTTTGAAAGGAGCCAAGTGTCCTGTGGTCGTGGTTCCGGCGGTGGGAAAGAAGTAGGCGCAGGATTTTTCGCAGCGCGAGATGAAAGGCTATGAAGTCGCGCAGCTCGATACGCTGCCCCCGATTCCCTGCCCTTGCGGCGTGGCGCGACGGGCTTTTCAAGAGCAACCCCTGTCGAGCGTGCATCTCACGGAAATCCATGCAGAAGCGCGGACGCACTATCACAAGACGCTGACGGAAACCTACGTCGTGATCGAGGGCGAGGGCTGGCTGGAACTCGACGGAGAGCGCATCCCATTGAAGCCGCTCACAGCCGTCCGAATTCATCCCGGATGCCGGCATCGGGCGATCGGAAAGCTGAGAGTGCTCAACATCGTGATTCCCGCCTTCGATGCGGCGGACGAGTGGTTCGACTGAGCGAAAAAAACGCGTGCGGTTTCGTCCGCTCCATCTTCGCGGCCAGGAATCCCCGCGAGGCAGGAGCGAACCCGGTGCGTTGCAGACGATCGCCGGCGGCAAACGGGGGAGTGTGCGGGGAATTGGTAATTTTTCTCATTAACCGCGCCGTCCAAATGGGTCTAGCTTTGTGATTAGCCGTGTTTCCCCGTCGCACCCTCAGCCTGCTCTTCGTCAGCCTGCCGCTCGCCGCGTCCGCCGCACCCGTGGATTTTGCGCGCGAGATTCAGCCGATCCTTTCGGAAAATTGCTATCACTGCCATGGGCCGGACGCCGGCGCGCGCGAGGCGAAACTTCGGCTGGATACAAAGGAAGGCGCCTACCGCACGCTCGACGGGGTGACGGTGGTGAAGCCCGGCGACACCGCGGCCAGCGATCTGGTCGTGAGGATTCTCAGTGACGACAAGGACGAGGTCATGCCGCCGCCAAAGTCCCACCGGCAGTTGAGCGCCGCGCAGAAAACGCTGCTCAAGCGGTGGGTCGAGGAGGGTGCGCCGTGGGGCGAGCACTGGGCATTCATCGCGCCGCGCCGGCCGGCGGTGGGACCAATTGCCGATTTGCGATTGCCGATTGCCGATTGGAAGAGTGGCACCGACGGATTTGGGGATTGGAGCGGACATCCGATCGATGGTTTCGTCCTGAAACGTCTCGCCCACGAGAAGCTCATGCCTTCGCGCGAAGCGCCACCGGAGAAGCTCATCCGCCGGATGACGCTCGACCTCACCGGACTGCCGCCGACTTCCGGGGAAGTCGATGCCTTCGTGAAGACGTGGAACGCCGACCCTTCGATTGCCAATCGGCAATCGGCCATCGGCAATCTCGCCGACCGGCTGCTCGCGTCGCCGCGCTATGGCGAACGGATGGTTTGGGAGTGGCTGGATGCGGCGCGTTACGCCGACACGAACGGCTACCAAAACGACCCGACGCGGGCGATGTGGTACTGGCGGGACTGGGCGATCAAGGCGCTCAACGACAACCTGCCGTACGATCAATTCACGATCGAGCAACTGGCGGGCGATCTTTTGCAGGCACCGACGCGCGAGCAGCTCATCGCCACGGGCTTTCACCGAAATCACATGATCAACGGGGAAGGCGGCCGCATCGCGGAGGAGTCGCGCGTGGAAAACGTGATGGATCGCACGGAGACGACGGGAACGGTGTGGATGGGCCTGACTTTGCAATGTTGCCGCTGCCACGACCACAAGTTCGACCAGCTCAAGCAGAAGGAATATTACAGCCTCTCGGCGTTCTTTAACTCCATCGACGAAACGGGCGGCAACGACGCGGGCGGGCTCGCGAATCCGATCATCAGTCTCTCGACGCCGGAACAGAAAAAGAAGGTCGATGACCTCGCGGCGAAGGAAAGCGAGGCGAAAAAGGCGCAGGAGGAATTGGAGAAGACGCTGCGCGCCGGGCAGCCGGAATGGGAACGCACGCTCACCGCGGGCGGTGCGAGCGTGGCACCTGTCGAATGGGAGACGCTGCACCCCGAGGAAGCGAACAGCGAAGCCGGCGCGACGCTCACCGTGCAGCCGGATGGCGCGGTGGTGGTCAGCGGCGCGAATCCCGATGCGGATGAGTTTCTCGTCATGGCGCGGACGCGGCTGAAAAACGTGATGGCCGTGCGGATCGAGGCGCTGCCCGGCGAGGGCCTGGTGAACGGGGGGCCGGGTCGCGCCGACAATGGTAACTTCGTGCTCAGCGAGCTGGTGGTGCTCGGGGGCGGCGGGCCGCCGGACCTCGAGCCGGTGAGCGCGGATTTCGAGCAGAAAGGCTGGCCTCTCAAAGATGCGTTCGACGGAAAAAACGAGACGGGCTGGGCGGTTCAGCCGGCTTTCGGCAAGCCCCACACCGCCATCATCGCCTTCAAGAAACCGTTCAACGGTTATCGCCCGGAAGAGGTGCTTTCCTTCCGCATGATTTTCCGCTCGCCGAACAGGCAGCACACGCTTGGCCGTTTCCGCATCTCCATCACCAACGCTCCGACCGCGCTCCTGCGGCCGATGCCGGAGACCGTCAAAGCCGCGCTCGCGGTCTTCGCCGATCAGCGCAGTGACGAGCAAACGAAAGCGGTCGCCGACTTCTATCTCGGCACCGACGGGCGGATGCTCGCCGCGAAGAAAACGCAGGACGCCGCCAAGGCCGCGCGCGAGACCGCGGAAAAGGCCCTGCCGAAAACGATGGTGATGCGCGAGCGCGCGAAGCCGCGCGAGACCTTCCTGCTCGTGAAAGGCAACTACGAAGCCCCGGCCGGCAAGGTCGCGCACGGTGTGCCGGCGTTTCTGCCAAAGCTCCCCGAGGACGCGCCCGCCAACCGGCTCGCGCTGGCCCGGTGGCTCGTCGCGCCCGAGCATCCGCTCACCGCGCGGGTGACGGTGAACCGTTACTGGCAGATGTTTTTCGGCACGGGCCTGGTGAAAACGACGGAGGATTTTGGCGTGCAGGGCGAACAGCCGATTCAACCGGAACTGCTCGACTGGCTGGCCGTCGAATTTCGCGAGAGCGGCTGGGACGTGAAGAAACTCCTGCGGCTCATCGTCACCAGCGCCACGTATCGCCAGTCCTCCAAAGTGCTGCCCGGCATGGCCGAGCGCGACCCCGAAAATCGTCTCCTCGCCCGCGGCCCGCGGCATCGCCTGCCGAGCTGGATGCTGCGCGACCAGGCACTCGCCGCGAGCGGGCTGCTCGTCGAGAAAGTCGGCGGCCCGCCGGTGAAGGGCTACCAGCCCGAAGGCGTCTGGGAGGACGCGACCTTCGGCCAAATCAAATACCAGCAGGATCACGGCGACGCACTCTACCGCCGCAGCCTCTACACCTTCTGGCGGCGCATTGTCGGACCCACGATGTTCTTCGACGTGTCGAACCGGCAGACCTGCACCGTCAAAGTCGGCCAGACCAACACCCCGCTCCACGCACTCGTGACGCTCAACGACATCACCTTTACCGAAGCCGCCCGCGCCCTCGCCGGGCGCATGCTCAGGGAAGGCGGTGCGAGCGACACCGAGCGACTCGCCTTCGGCTTTCGAGCCTGCACCTCCCGCGTTCCGGGAGAGCAGGAAACGCCGATTCTCGCGCAGGCGCTCGCCACCCTGCGCCGGCAATACGCCGCCGATCCCGCCGCCGCGAAGAAACTCATCGCCACCGGTGAATCGAAGCCCGACGCCAAGCTCGACGCGGTCGAACTCGCCGCGCACACCGGCCTCGCGAGCCTGCTGCTGAATCTGGATGAAACGCTGACCAACGAATAACCATGACCCCGCAACAAGAACGCGCCGCCTACCTCACCCGCCGCAATTTTTTCTCCAAGTCCGCCCTCGGCCTCGGGGCTGCCGCGCTCAGCTCTTTGCTCAATCGCGATCTCTCTGCCGCCGCGACTCCTGCCGGCCCCGCAGCCAAGCGCTTTGGCGGCCTCACGGGCGTCCCGCATCTGCCGCCGAAGGCGAAGAACGTCATCTACCTGCTGCAAAACGGCGGGCCGCCGCATCTCGATACCTTCGACTACAAGCCCGGCCTCGAAAAGCTGCGCGGAGAGGAGCTCCCGGAATCCGTGTACGCCGGCAAGCGTTTCTCCACGATGACGTCCGGTCAGAAAAAGAAGCTCGTTCTGCCGCCGTTCACGAAGTTTCAGCAGCACGGCAAATCGGGCACCTGGGTCTGCGACTTCCTGCCGAAGACCGCGGAGATCGTGGATGACATCTGCCTCATCAAGTCAATGCACACCACCTCGGTGAACCACGCGCCGGCGATCACCTTTTTTCTCACCGGCGCCGAGCAGCCCGGCCGGCCGAGCATGGGCGCGTGGGCGACTTACGGCCTCGGCACCGCGAGCGAAAATCTGCCGGGTTTCGTCGTCATGACCTCGCGCGACAAGGAAGCCTCGTGCGGCCAGATCTTTTACGACTTCTACTGGGGCAGCGGCTTCTTGCCGTCGAAATTCCAAGGTGTGCGCTTCCGCGGCAGCGGCGATCCCGTGCTGTATCTGTCGAACCCCGACGGCATGAGCCGCGAGGTGCGCCGCGGCTTGCTCGATAATCTCGCGCAGCTCAACGAGCAGCATTACGCGGAGTTCGCCGATCCCGAGATCGCCACGCGCATCGCGCAGTATGAGATGGCCTACCAGATGCAGGCGAGCGTCCCGGAGCTAACCGACTTTTCCAAGGAGTCGGCCGAAACGCTCGCGATGTATGGCCCCGAAGTGAAGCGGCAGGGCAGCTATGCTTACAACTGCCTCATGGCCCGACGACTCGTGGAGCGCGGCGTCCGCTTCGTGCAATGCTTTCACGCCGGGTGGGACCATCACCGCAATCTCACCACGCAGTTCAAGATCCAGTGCCAGGACACGGACGGACCGTCCGCCGCCTTGGTGAAAGACCTGAAACAGCGCGGCCTGCTCGACGACACGCTGGTCATTTGGGGCGGCGAATTCGGACGCACCCCGTTTTTGCAGGGCGACATCGGCGACATGAAAAACTGGGGCCGCGACCATCATCCCTACGCTTTCACGATGTGGATGGCCGGGGCGGGCGTGAAGCCGGGGATCAGCTACGGCGAGACGGACGAGTTCGCCTTCAACGTCGTCAAAGACCCCGTCCACGTGCATGACTTCCAAGCAACCGTCCTGCACCTCCTCGGGATCGACCACGAGCGCCTCACCTACCGCTTCCAAGGCCGGCAGTTCCGCCTCACCGACGTGCATGGGCATGTGGTAAAGGGAATCCTTTCGTAAGAGACTGTGAAATAAGTGGATCAACCCGCGCGCGGTCCAGCAACCGCAGAGGGCGCAGGCTTCTTTCACGATCTCCAAGAGGGCGGACCGAAACTCAAAATCGTGTTCATCCTTGAGCGGAGCGGAGGCGGCGAGGCGGGTGAAGCGGCCGCCGCCTGCCGGCATCGTTGCCGCCCACGCAAGATCTGGGGCAGGTGGCGCGGGCGCGCTGGCGGGTGGAACTCGATGACCGGGAACTCAAGGAAGAACTCGGGCTCGACCATTGCGAAGGCCGGCACTGGCTCTAGCTGGCACCATCACGTCAACCTGGTGTCGATGGCCTTTGGATCCCTGCGCTGCGAATCGGCGCGCGCCAAAAAAAACTTCTGGTGCGACGCTGCCGGCGCTGATCCGGCTGGCGGGCCGCTGCCCGTGATGCCAGACCCGCTTTAACGACTCCGGATAACTTAACCCAGTATTATTGGGCTGCCGGCACGTCTTTGCAAAAAGAACGGCGGAGCGCTCTGGAAGGCGCCCCGCCGTTCGGAAGGAGTCTGACTCGGGAGAAAAGCTCAGCTTGCAGTGCGGCGACGACGCAGGCCGAGGGTCGCGACAGCGCCGGAGAGGATCAGCAGAGCCGAGGCGGGCTCGGGAACAACTTGCACGAGCTGACCGCGAATCTCACCGCCGCCGAAAGTGGAGGAATGGATGTTGATATAGAGCAGGTTGTTCAGCAGGTCAGCCTGCTGCCCCGCGCTCAGGCCGACCGTCCCGCTGTAGGAGCCGGATGTAGGGCCAGAGGCTGTGTGTAGGCCATCGATTCCGAACTGAACTCCGCCAGCCACATTGTCCGCCCCTTTGTGGATGTGGGAGGTGCTGAAAGTTCCGGTGAGATCGACGAAACCAAAGGCGCTGCCGTAGGCAAAAATCAGCGTCAGGCTTTGGGTGGCATCATCCAGTGAAATCCCGGCGCCGGTTTCGTTGCCGGTCGCGGAACTGGCGTTGGTGGGAGCTTCATTGGGACCGCTGAGGCCGATGGTGTTGTCGCCAAAAGACAATGGCGAGATGTCGAACTGGATGATTGCGGCGGATGCCGTTGTGGTGAGTGCCGCGAGGGCGGCGAGGATTGGGAGCGACTGGGAGGGTTTCATGATGCGCGTGAAAAAGTGAGGAGGATGCCTCCTGACGACAAGATAAATTTTCCACCACCCTGGGAGTTCAGCCCAGCGCCCGCAGCACCGCCTCCATGTCCGCGAGGTCGTCGAAGAGGAAATCCGGCGCGTGAGGCGTGAGGTCGGTGCGGCTGAATTTCCCGGTGGCGATGGCGATGGCTTTCGCGCCGATGGCGCGGGCGCAGGTGATGTCGTGCGGGGTATCGCCGAGGACGAAGATCCGCTCCGGTGGAAACTCGATGCGGTGGTGGGCGAGCGCGCGGGTCTTCGCGAAATGGCCGAGCTGGTCGCGGTCGTGATGATCGTCGGCGTAGGCGCCAAACTCGAAGTAATGCCAGACGCCGTAGTGTCGCAGCTTGATCTCCGCGCCGCGGGCGAGATTGCCGGTGAGCAGGGCGAGCACGATGTCCGTGCGCGGCTTCAGCGCCTCGAGCAGAGGGAGGATGCCGGGCAGCAGGCGGCCGGGCGTGCGCGGGATTTCGCGGGCGAGGTGGTGCAGGTAGCCGTCGAAAAAGGCGGCGATGTTTTCCGGCGTCTCCGGCAGCCGGTGCGCGGCGAGCATCCGGCGGACGATGCCCGAGTCGGTGCGGCCAGCGATTTCGACGGTGGAAAGGTCGTCCTCGATGCCGAAGCGGTCGCGGAAGCCGAGGCGGAGCGCGCGTTCGCCCGCGCCGCCGGAGGTCAGCAGGGTGCCGTCGATGTCGAAGAGGATGAGTTTTTTGTCCACGGGAAGTGCGGACAAGGTGGCAAAGCCTGCGCCGCTTGTCACCTGGTCCGCGCGGCGGATTGAATCCCAAGTCTGTCATCCTGAGGAACACCAACCCGCGGAGCGTGATTTTTGGTGCGGGGATGACATTGGGAATTGGGAAACTCTGCATCTTCGACCGGAAAAACCCAATCCC
>Ga0105044_10010547_pt1 | contig 12612 bp, 7 predicted proteins | sample MAT01_FD_78092 | JGI IMG/M metagenome (GOLD analysis project Ga0105044, IMG submission 78092) | Freshwater microbial communities from Lake Fryxell liftoff mats and glacier meltwater in Antarctica - MAT-01 | ecosystem: Environmental > Aquatic > Freshwater > Ice > Liftoff microbial mat | place...
CATGAAGCCTACGCCAGCGTGAAGGTTTACCATCTCTTTCGGACCTCCATCCAAGGATGGGATCATCGTATAGTCGAAGCCATATACTACAATCAGACTTTTCCAACCGAACTGACTTGCAGTGCGGTCAAGACTGATCCGGAAGCCGATGTTTTTCTGGGAAAGCTCTATCAATCGTTCATCATCGGCATCTATAGCTAAAGCGGGTGTTACACTATTGGGTCTATCCGTGTTGACCTCGATCAGATAGTTATTGAGTTTTTGAGACAAGGCAACCACTAGGTCCACTGATGCGCGGAAGGAGCGCATTTTTGACTGCTTGAAAACTCCGCCGTCATAGTCATCAGAAAAAAGTGCGAGACTGTAATCAGAGCGAACTCCAACACCAATGAAAATTGCGGTGAATGAAGGGTTGAGTCCGAAAAATAAGAGGGATGGGTCATCTGGAAAACCAGCGGGGTAATACGTAATTTGATTGCCTAACCGATTTAACTCAAGTCCGCCGGAAGTGATGAGTTGCCGGCGAATAATTGTAGGGATGTCCTTGGTGAAAGTGATTTCATTGCCTTGACTTTTGAGAAAGGTGGTTTTGAACTTTGATACTTCACCACCCAATAATGCACGCTCATAGCCGAGTCGAATGTTGTACCCTATTTTAACTTTATCTTCCAATGAATAGGTCACATCACCACCTTGGGATCCTTTTCCATAGGGAAGAGTTACGCGCGCCCAAACGTTTTGGGTTTCATCCAGTCGGTAGTTTTCGTAGATGCGGCATCCAAACAAATTTCCCACGCTGATAAACGAGAATGCAAATTCGTTTTTGGGTAAATTCTGGGGATCATTGTACACTTCAGTTATAATGCCCTTGTCGAACTTATAATTGGTTTGACCGCTGACGCGGCTCGGAAGCAGAAGAATTGCAAGGGCCGCAACGGAAAGAATAAATGATTTCATGGTCTATTTGGTTTGGTAAGGTCGCGAATATAGGATGCATTTAATGAGTGAAATGCTATTGAAAAAAAATCCCCGCTCAAGGGCGGGGATTCAATTTCGGACCGAGGCTCGATTATTTCTTCGCAACCAAGGTAACATCCATTTCAAATTCGTCGTAGATGGTTTTGTCGCCAAGACCGTCGAAGAATGAACCTGAACCATAACGCACGTCGTAGTCCGAACGGTCGATAGTAATCTTTCCGTTTGCAGCAATGTTTCCACCTTTCTCAAGCACTACCACGTTGAACTTCTCTTCTTTAGTAGTCTCCTTAATAGTTAGGTTACCTACGATCTTGTAGTTGCCTTTCGTGTCTAATGGAATCGCTTTGGTGATTACAAAAAGGGAAGTGGGAAATTTGTCTGTTCCAAAGAAGTCAGCACTCTGGAGGTGACCAACTAGTTTCGGTCCATTCTCCGCATCAAGGTCTGTGCAGATTATGTTGGTCATGTCAAGTTCAAACGAGCCTCCAGTGAGTTTGCCATCGGCATACGTCAACGTGCCATTCTTTATGGCTACTGTACCGGAGTGTTCGCCAGTTACTTTCTTGCCAACCCACTTTACTTTGCTGGCTGTGGTATCAATGGTGTAAATGTTGGCCACTGTGGCAGCCATCAGCACTACTGCTGCGAGGGGGAGGAGAAGGAGTGATTTCATCATAGCTAATTTTAAAGTGTTTATTTGTAGACAAAGAACACTCCGCCTGAGAGTATGTTCCATTGACCCAGATCAACACTTGTCGGAATGAAAAATTTTGTGACCCTTCTCGGTCATTAGCCCTGCGACTTTCGATTAGCTGATCGAATCAGAAAGTATCCTATGAAGCTGGCCAGCACAGAGGCCAAAAGAATTCCCAATTTAGCCTCCATAATCCTCTCTGCCGAATCGAATGCGAGTCCGGCTACAAACAGCGACATCGTAAATCCGATGGCCGCCAACACTCCGGCTCCCATGAGATGCCGATTGTTCATGCCCTCCGGGAGTGGTGCTAATTTTAATCGAATCAGGAGCCAGGAAATGCCTACTACACCAATGAATTTTCCAATCAGGAGTCCGAGAAAGATACCAATAGCTACAGGGCTCAAGATGCTTTCTGCAAATCCGTCCTGAATCGTTACTCCTGCATTGCTCAAGGCGAAAATGGGCATGATGATAAACGCGACCATTGGATGCAATGCATGCTCTAGTTGTTGAAGCGGAGTGAGTGCCTTTTTTGACACATTACGGACCTCTTCTATCACATGAAGTTGCTCGTACGATACGGTAGGGACATTGTTGGTTTTGGCCTTTTTGAAATTCTCTAGCAAGTCGCCCAATCGGTTGGAATAGAAGGTATCCGATACTTTCACTGTGGCAGGAATGGTAAATGCCGCAATTACGGCAGCAATGGTGGCGTGCACTCCCGACATCAGAAAGGCGAGCCATAACCCACCGATGCCTACAATGCCATAAAATAAGGAATGGCGCACACCGAGTCGGTTGGCAGCAATCAACAAGATCACACACACACCGCCAACAATCAAGTGATCCACATGAATTGTTGAAGTGTAGAAAAAAGCGATCACCAGCACTGCACCGATGTCATCTGCAATGGCCAGCACGGTTAGAAAAATTTTCAAGGAAAGTGGCACGCGGTCGCCAAGTAGGTAGAGCACGCCAAGAGCAAACGCAATGTCAGTAGCCATTGGAATACCCCAACCACTGTGGGCGTCGCCGCTGGGGTTTACAGCTAAATACACGAGAGCAGGCACAAGCATTCCACCCAAGGCCGCAGCGATGGGAAGCACTGCATTTTTTGGATTGCGCAATTCGCCGGCAATGATTTCACGCTTCAGTTCGAGTCCGACCACAAAGAAGAAAATGGCCATGAGTCCATCGTTGATCCAATAGTGCAGACTTTTGGTAAGTCCATGATCTCCGAAGCTGATGGAGAATTCAATTTCCCAGAAGTGATGAAACGCATCCTTCCAAGGAGAGTTGGAGAGAACAAGAGCAATTGCAGCAGAAGAAAATAGAATGATTCCGCTTGTGGTGCTGTTGTTCAGAAACCGCTTCATGGGATGGATGATCCACTTGTCTATGGGTTCCTTGCGGTAGCCATCTTTATTCATAGCTCGCAAGATACAATAATGGAAAAATGGACGATTTTCCGATAAGTGTCGCCTGAGAAAATCTTAATTTCTGAAACGGTTACGCCTGCGGTTGAGCCATTCGTTCCGATCAGGCTTTACACCCAGCGCAAAGAAGGCCCCAACCTGCAGGTAGTTGTTGAAGAGATCGGTTTCACCTTGCTGATTGACCCGTGAAGCACCTCTGTAATAGCGCACATGAATACCAGGACCTATGCGGGCTTGGTATCCGAATTCAATAAAAGCCCCGGCATCGCCACTCCGGAAATCCTGACTGGTGTCGATTTCGCGCTCGTTTCCACCAAAATTAAACGTGGTGGTGGAGCCAAGCAAGGCAGCATATTGATAGCCCGCGCCGAAATGAAACTGCTGGAGCAATCGGAATTTAACCAATAGAGGAAGCACCAAATAGGTATTGTTTACTTTAAGATTTGTGATGGAACCATCGTCTTCCATTGTAGCTCCCGCGCCTACGATGAGTCCTTCCGCCTGAAATCCAACGCGATAAAAGAGCACGTTGGCATTTATAAAGCCACCGCCGTAGTAGCGCTGAATGGAGTTGAATGCCTTGTCGCCGCGAATCGAAGAGGAGACTAGTCCGAATGATGGACCATAATTGATTTGCGCCATTCCTCGTTCGGGAAGTGCCAAGAGGGCGAGAGCGAGGATCGGCAGCAGGCGGAAAATAGATTGAGTGTGCGGCATAAACTAAATTGAAGTGAACCAACATTTATGAATTACAAATGTACCCTCAATGGTTGTACCAATTCTGGGCGAAGCATTCATATTAATGGTATCCAACGAGTAGAATCCCTAAAAGAGGGCTGATCGACTATCTTCGCGCCCGCAAATTCACAAAACTGCTATGGCTCTTAAGTGTGGTATCGTCGGATTGCCCAATGTGGGTAAATCAACTCTGTTCAACTGCCTGTCGAACGCTAAAGCGCAGGCGGCCAACTTTCCATTTTGCACCATTGAGCCTAATGTGGGCACCATCACCGTGCCGGATGAGCGATTGACCAAACTCGCCGAGCTCATTACTCCCGAGCGTATTGTTCCTACAACTATCGAAATTGTAGATATCGCCGGACTCGTGAAAGGGGCCAGCAAGGGAGAGGGTTTGGGAAATAAATTCCTCGCCAATATCCGCGAAACAGACGCCATTATTCATGTGCTGCGTTGCTTTGAAGATCCTAACGTGGTGCACGTAGACGGCAGTGTTGATCCGGTGCGTGACAAAGAAATTATCGATATCGAATTGCAACTCAAAGACCTTGAGTCGGTAGATGGGCGCGTAGCCAAAGTGCAGCGCGCTGCGAAAGCCGGTGACAAGGAAGCCCAGAAGAGCAATGATTTGTTGATGCGTCTCAAAACGGCATTGGAGCAGGGAAAAAGTGTTCGCTCAGTTCCTTTGAATTATGCAGAAGAGGCAGATATGCTCGCAGAAATGCAGCTTATCACCGCCAAGCCCGTACTTTATTTATGTAATGTGGATGAGGCTTCTGTGGTCAACGGAAACGCGTTTGTAGAGCGCGTAAGGGAAGCTGTGAAGGATGAAATTGCCGAGGTACTTGTGATCGGTGCAGCAATCGAAGCCGATATCGCCTCGCTAGAGACGTACGAAGAGCGTCAGATGTTTTTGCAGGATCTCGGACTCGACGAACCGGGTGTGGCAAAGCTGATTAAAGTGGCCTACAAACTCCTGAAGCTTCAAACCTATTTCACCGCAGGGGTGAAAGAAGTGCGTGCGTGGACCATCCACATCGGTGATACTGCTCCAAAAGCTGCAGGTGTGATTCACACAGACTTTGAGAAGGGATTCATTCGCGCAGAGGTAATTAAGTACGTGGATTTTATTCATTTCAAATCAGAAGCAGCGGTGAAGGAAGTGGGTAAAATGGGCGTGGAAGGGAAGGAATATGTGGTGGAAGATGGCGATGTGATGCACTTCCGCTTCAACGTCTGATTCTGCGCGCGTGTTATGCTACCTTGGTCGGATAAAATGCCGACCATGATCACTCGTTTCGTATTACTACTCTTTATTGCTCTTGCAGTTAGCTCTTGCTCTCCGGCGGAAAAATCTCAGGATCGTGAAGCCATTGTTTCCTCGATCAATGGAGTGATGAATGCCCAGCAGGAAGCCTGGAATCGGGCAGATGTGAATGGATACATGGAAGGCTATTGGAAGAGCGACTCCTTACTTTTTATTGGAAAAAGCGGCGTGAACAAAGGATGGAATGCCACGTTTGAGAATTACAAAAAGGGCTATCCGGATGCGGCTGCCATGGGGCGCTTGCAGTTTACCAATGATGAAATGGAGGTATTTTCAGAGCAGCACGCTTTTGTGGTTGGTCGCTGGGTGCTGTTTCGCGAAGCGGATACGTTAGGAGGACATTATTCCCTGCTCTGGCGAAATATTTCAGGGAAATGGGTTATTGTTGCCGATCATTCGAGCTAAATGTTCTTAGATTCTCCCATTACCCTAGTGATCGTTGCCGCTACCGTGCTGGTATCGCTTCAGGCGTTCAACAACCGCGTGCTTTTCGACCGACTTCTGCTGAATCCCTATTCAGTAAAGCACCGCAAGGAATATTATCGCATCCTCTCGCACACCTTGATCCATGTGGATTCGATGCACTTGTTCTTCAACATGTTCACGTTTTGGTCTTTTGGATCTTTTCTCGAGCAGTATTTCAAAAGCGAAGAATTGTTTCATCGCTTTTTTCCTGAAATGCCTTTCTGGGGCGCTTCACAGGGCACTATTTACTTTGCTCTGCTCTATGTCGGTGGTGCAATCATTGCCACCCTTCCTTCAATGCGCAAGCATAGCGACAACATCGGCTACAATGCGGTAGGAGCTTCTGGCGCAGTTAGCGCCGTGATGATGGCTTTCATGATCATGTTTCCAGATTTTAAAATCTTTTTCTTTTTTGTAATTCCTTGTCCGGCGTGGCTCGGTGCGATAATCTTCATTGGGATTGAACACTGGATGAGTCGGAGTGGTCGCACCCAAATTGCGCATGATGCGCACATCTGGGGCGCGCTTTATGGAATCGCGTTCGTGGCACTTCTCAATGTAGAATTCCTGCGGTTGTTTGCCATGTCGGTGTTGGCTGCCATTGGACTGGGCTGAGTGATGTGTTTATTGGGAAACATTGGTATCCTTGTACAACCTTAGTTCTCTCATGAGTCGCAATTTAGTCGTCAGCACCCTGTTCTTCCTTTGGCCGGCTCTTCTGCATGCACAGCAATTTGAAGAGGTGAGTTCCGAAGTAGGCATTTATCACATTTATCAAAGTCCGAACTACAGCGGAGGCATGAGCTTCATCGATTTTGATTTAGATGGATGGGATGATCTTTCGTTTACCTCGAGTAATGTAAACCCTCGCTTTTATCGAAATGCCGGCGGAACGTTTGTCCAACAGCCCGTTAATTTCACCAACAGTCAGGACATGAAAATGCTGACTTGGGTTGACTTTGATAATGATGGTGACCGTGATTTGTTTTATGTATCCTTCTTCGGTCCGCTCAAACTCATGCGCAACAATGGCGCGTTTTCATTCACTGATATTAGTACCGCGGCGGGGTTTGGCGCCACTACCGCCATGGGTTCGTCGTGCGCATGGGGCGACTACGACCGCGATGGCGACTTAGATGTATATGTCTGCAATTACGATGGCACTCAACTTGGCACAAACGGCATTACCAATTGGCTGTTTCGAAACAATGGTAATGAGACGTTCACAGAGGTAGGTATCGCTGCGGGCGTAGATAACGGCAGCAGGTATACTTACCAGGCTAATTGGACAGATTACAACGGCGATTTATGGCCAGATTTATTGGTCGTCAACGACCGTACGTCAGAGCAAAATTACCTCTATCGAAATAATGCCAACGGCACATTTACCAATGTATCAGCGAACTCTCAGATTGGGGGATATCCCATTTTCTCCATGTCTGCCACTTCCGATGATTATGACAACGATGGAGACAGTGATTTTTACATCACCAATGGCCTAGATGGAAATTTGCTTCACCGCAACAACAACAACGGCACCTTCACAGAAGTAGCCGCTGAAGCAGGAGTGCTGATGAATGCGTATTGCTGGGGCGCCAATTTTGTGGACACTGACCTCGATGGCTGGCAGGATTTGTATGTCGCGTCATCACCAGCCTTTGGCTCCGCAGGGTTGAATGCGTTGTATCAAAACAATGCCGATGGGACCTTTACCAATCAGATTTTCGAAGCGGGGATGGGCACCGATTTAGGACACACCTTTTCCACTACAATTGGCGATTTGGATCGCAATGGCTTGCCGGACATTGTCACGATGGGAGGAATTCCAACACCGACCAGAGTATGGAGAAATAACACGTCGGAAAGCAACTGGATTACCACCACCTTGCGCGGGGTAGTTTCAAATAGAGATGGGGTGGGAGCGTTGATCCATCTCTACGCAGGCTTGGTCCAAAATCGCTATACCCACATGGGAGAAGCGTGGTGTGCGCAGAATTCGCTGACCGAATTTTTCGGCTGTGGAACGGCGCAGCGCGTGGATTCAATTCAGGTGAGTTGGCCCTCCGGCATCGTAGATAAGTGGTATAATTTACCGGTAAATCAACACCTCACACTGGTAGAAGGCACTGGGTTTCGTGCTGAAATTGCTGCACCTGACGGACTCCTGATGTGCAATGGGGATAGTCTACTTCTCCATGGAGGTGACCACGCGTCGTGGAATTGGAATTCGGGTGAAATTACAAGCGATCTTTTCGTGACCACACCCGGACCGTATGAAATTTTAATTGCCACTGAAGGGGGATTAATGTGTTTTGCGGATACCGTCTGGGTCAACTTCAGGCCAAACGTAATGATAGAATGGACAGCGCAAAATCCACTTTGCGCGGGTGGTTCAAATGGTTTTTTGACGGTTGATATAATCTCTGTAGTATCCGATTCAATCATTGAAGTGTCGAGCAATTCTGAGCTTGTAAACATGAGCCAGCTTCAAGAAGGGGAGTACAGCCTTGCAGTGAGCGCATCAGATTTCTGCCCTGTGTTGGAAATGTTCACGCTCACTTCGCCGGACTCTTTGCTGGCCATTTCGGAAGTCGAGATGCCGCTATGCGCCTTGGATTCAGGTGGTGTGAGTATTGCCATTTCGGGCGGCTCACCGCCTTATCTCATTGACTGGACAGGGCTGGACTCTTCCGCGCTAGCTTCAGGATTTTATGAAGTGATGTTTACCGATGCACAGGAGTGCGCTGGGGCAGTGGACTTCTCGGTGGAAGCCCCATTACAATTGATAGGCACTTTAGAAGTAACTCCCTTTTTTGAAAATGGTGCGGGCGGCACTGCCACTCTCACGATTGGGGGAGGAACTCCACCGTATTCGATAGTTTGGAGCGCAATAGGCGAAGGAGGCAATACCCTTTCAGATTTGCCCGCTGGAGTGTATGAAGTGGAAGTGATCGATGCCAACGGCTGCTCTATTGTATTTACTTTTGAGATTGATTTCGTAGCTGGCATTGCAGAGATCTCAGGTCATTCCATTCAGGTCCACCCCAATCCTTCGCTGTATGGGGAGTTGGGGTTTGTGGCTCCTCTGGGATTGCAGTGGCACTGTACGGTGTTTTCAGCCTCCGGAGAACGCATTGAAAGCCGTGAAAAGTGCAACTCCAGTTCAATTCTTCGAACCAGTGATTGGCCTGCTGGGGTGTATATTCTGAATCTCATGCTGGACAATGGTTCCGTGGTGATCCTTCGCTCCATTGTAATGCATTAGGTTGTCAGCCTGACCTTTATTCTAGTTCCGTTGTTTAAATCAATGTTAGTGGCACTCTTTTCGTGTCACTGCTACCCGTATTTTGCCGATCTAGAAGAAGTATGCGCAAACGGATATTCAAATGGTTACGTGGTTTGATCATTGCCTTTTTGGTACTGGTCTTCGGCGTATTCTTTGCGGTCCGTCAATCCTCTGTTCAAACCTATCTGGTGAACGCTATCACCGATCGTTTGTCGCGTGACCTCGGCACAGTGGTGAGGGTTCAAAGTGTGGAAATTGACCTTTGGGCTCGCATGGTCATCAACGGCCTTTACATCGAAGATCTTCACCGCGACACGCTGCTTTTTGCGCCATCAGTGAGACTGAGAAATTATTCCTTCAACCGCGTCACGGGTGACATTGCCATCAAGCACGCCGAGCTTCAATCTCCTTATTTCAATTTAAGGAGGTATGAAGGGGAGAAAAATCTGAACATGGCTTTTTTGCTCGACTACCTATCGGGTACTTCCAAAGACACTACCGCAACATCCTCCGAAATTAGACTCACCGATTTGCGCATTCGCAATGGAAGATTCAACTACATCAACGAAAATCGCGAAGCACGCGGTGGGCTTGATTGGAATCACCTATACATGGACTCCATTTTTCTAGATGTAGAGCACCTGACTTCAAAAGGCGACGATATCAATGCTTACCTGAATGACCTCTCATTTATCGAAAAAAGCGGATTTGAATTGAAAGGATTTCGAGCTGGATTGAGCGTATTGCCCGGTGAAGTGAAACTAACTGGAGCAAGCATCGCCACCAATCACTCCGCGGTTCGTGGTGATCTTTCCTTTCAACTGGAGTCGATTGATGACCTCGACGACTTCGAACGAAAGGTGGGCATGAATCATATCCTGAGAGAATCTGTGCTTGAACTTGGTGACATCGGCTATTTTACATCGTCGCTTCGGGGCATTCAAAAATCGGTGGTGGTATCAGGCAAATTCAAAGGGAAAGTGTCCAACTTGAAGGGAAAAGATATTTATCTAAAGTTTGATACGAACTCGTGGTTCAGAGGTGGATTCCACATGGATGGACTACCCGAAATCGATGAAACGTTTATCACGTGTGACGTGACAGAATTGATTTCGAATAAAGCAGAACTCGAACGAATACCTCTTCCACCTTTCGCAGAAGGCAAGACATTGGACGTTCCAGAAAACCTATCTACTCTTGGAAGCATGCGTTTTACGGGAAATTTCACTGGCTTTATCAATGACTTTGTGGCCTTTGGAAATCTCAACACCGACATTGGAAGTATCCAAAGCGACATTGCACTTAAGGAAGATCCAAAACTCGGCGACTACATCTACGTCGGGACTTTCGGAGCCGATCGATTCGATTTGGGCAAGTTTGTGGATGATCCTATACTCGGCGAACTGACCACGGAACTTAAAATCGACGGCAGTGGACTTTCACTTGATCGCATGGACGCCACCTTGGATGGCGTGATCAACAGTATTACAATAAATGACTATACGTTTGTCAACATCCGTGCGGATGGCACCATGCGTAAGCGATTCTTTGATGGAGTTTGTCAGATCGACGATCCTCACCTGATTGTAGACTTTATCGGTCAGGTCAATTTTCAAAATGAAAAACCGGAACTTAAGTTCACTGCGGACATCTTTCACATGGATCTCAAAGCATTGGGACTGCTTCCAGACTTTCCATACAGCGCTCTATCAGGCACCATCGTAGTCAATAGCATTGGATTTGATCCCAATGATTTTGTGGGAAATCTGAGTGTAACCGATTTGATTTATTGCTCTCAAACGAGAGAATATGCGCTCAATCGACTGGAAATAGGCGCTGTGCAAGGTAATAATCCCCGAATCACTTTGGATTCTGACGTGGCCACTGGATATATTGAAGGTCAGTATAACCTCAAGGATCTCATGCCTTCGTTTAAGAAAATTGCGGCTAATGTGGTTCCCAGTTATGAGCCAGCAATTCGTGTGCATTCCCCACAATCGTTTTCCCTCCGACTGGACGTCCTGGACTTCTCTTATTTCTCAGACATATTTGTTCCTGACTTGGACATTGCTCCTGGAACGCGGATTTCATTGCTTCTCGATGAGCCCACTTCTAGCTTGACTGCCAGTGTAGTTTCCGATAGTATCAGCTATCAGGATTTACGTTTCAACGGACTTGTGATTGATGCCCGCCGCCCCGATGAATCGGTATACGTGACACTTACGGCAGATGAGTTTCTTGCTGGGAAAGGAATGCGTTTTCCGGAATTCGCATTGGATGCACACACCGAAGTTGATTCAGTGTACACCGATATCGTATGGGGCACTGCCGAATCCAAGCATCAAGGTGATATGAAAGGAAAATTGACTGTGCGTGGTAGCGAAAATTTCGATATTCTTCTCGGCGAAAGTTCTATTCGAGTCAATAAGGATACATGGAATATTATTCCGGGTAGCCTAGTGATGATGGACAGTTCACGCTTCGAGGTACCTTTCTTTCAAGTGCGCAATGGATTGCAGCAGATGGATGTACACGGCATCGTATCTCGTAATCCAACGGACGAGATTTTCGTGGATCTATTCGCATTTGATCTAGCGGTGGTGAACCCATTTTTAGGAGAAGACACGCAATTGGGCGGCACGCTCACAGGTTCTTCCTCGGTGAGCGATGTCTATGAATCATTTATTTCCAATAATGATTTGCTCCTACTCGGGTTTCAGATCAATGACTACAACTTGGGCGATGTGCGCGTAGAAACGACCTGGGACAATGCGTTGAAACGACTCCAAATCAGTGGAGACATCGAAAAGGAAAAGCTCAATCCACTTCACTTTGCTGGGTACTATACTCCTTCGGATAAGGTAAGTCCACTCGATTTGGTTGCCACAGTGAGCGATCTGGATCTCTCGTTTATCGGAGCATTTCTCGATAAGGAAATACTTGGGATAAAAGGCTTCGCCACAGGCACCATTGCGATCACGGGCACTTTAGAAGCGCCTCAATTAGAAGGTGTGGCAATGTTGCGCGACGCCTGGGTGTACGTACCCTATCTCAATTGCTCGTTTCGTGTCCTACAGAAGATTGGAATTTATCCGGACATGTTCACCTTCGACTATATCGGTATTACGGATACCGAAGGTTCACCTGGCTTCTTGACTGGTCAGCTCATTCACACCAATTTTGACTCATGGAGTTACGATTTGGTACTTGACGTGGTAAAGCCATTTCTAACGATGAATACCACGGAAGAAATGAATTCATTGTATTACGGAAAGGCTTATGCTTCTGGCTCGGTTCACATCTATGGCTATGACGAGCACATTGAATTCGATATTAAGATGAGGACCGAAAGAGGCACCAAGGTGTCCATGCCCATGACTTCTTCGGAGGAACAAACTTTTTCTTCGTTCATTCGATTTATTGATTCGGAACAAGAAGAGGTAGAACAGGAGCTTGATCTTTCTGGTATCTCCATGACGTTTGAATTGGACATCACTCCTGACGCGGAGTTTCAAATCATATTCGACGAAGCGGTGGGCGACGTCATGAAAGGCAGAGGCAGTGGGCACATCAACATGGAAATCACTAATCTATCGACTTTCAATATGTATGGTACGGTGGAACTCGTGAGTGGTGATTATCTATTTACACTCAAAAACCTACTAAACAAAGAATTCACTGTAAA
>Ga0105044_10010551_pt1 | contig 12608 bp, 4 predicted proteins | sample MAT01_FD_78092 | JGI IMG/M metagenome (GOLD analysis project Ga0105044, IMG submission 78092) | Freshwater microbial communities from Lake Fryxell liftoff mats and glacier meltwater in Antarctica - MAT-01 | ecosystem: Environmental > Aquatic > Freshwater > Ice > Liftoff microbial mat | place...
ACACCACCATTCCGGGCCGATTGCGCCGAAATCGTTCGCCAATGCTGCCGCGTGGATCAGCCGGATCCACAATGTGATGAATCAAAACCTTCAAACCGGCGGCCTCAACCAAATCGGTCAGGGGAAAATCCAGGCCGTGATCGGTGTTGCCCAGGACCGCGGTCACCGGGGCCACGCCTTCTAATTCCAGAATCAGGCTCGGAAACCCGATATCCCCCGCGTGGAGGATCCGGTCTACTCCGGCAAAGAGATCAAAAACCTGGGGATCTAAATATCCGTGCGTGTCCGAGATCAAACCAAGGCGCATGAGGGCATCGGAGGCGGGCCGACCTGATTTGGCGATGCGAAATATCGCCTCCGCCTCGAATCAGCGCGGAGCAAACCGCACTTCTTCCGTCGGTGGGGTGCGCCCACCCCGGCTTCGATCGCCGTCTTCTCTGTCCCCTCGGCAAGCGTGCCCGAACTTTTCACTCGTTTTGGAAGCGACGGCATCCGGTTCACTAAATCCCACCGAAACGAAGTCTTCCGCGCCGGAAGCGGTAAATCTGAGTCCTTGGCAAGGCGCGGTTGGCACGTAACTTGTCTCAGAGCCGACTGACAAAACCCCAAGTGTCCTGCTTTCGAACAGGCTCTTACGGAACAAGACCTTCATGAAGCAACTGCATTGGATACTATTGACCCTGACTCTCGGATGGAGCGGGATCCGTCTCGCGGCGGTGGACCTCGTCTCGACCGGAACCGAGTGGCGTTTCTTCCGGGGTGTCACCGAAGCCTCCACGCCCAATCGGGCCGCCTGGCGGGGGGTGGGATTCAGCGACACCAGTTGGGAAACCGGCCGAGCCACTTTCTGGTATGGCGATTTCTCGGAAGGCACCGCCCTCAGCGACATGCAAAACAACTACTCCACCTTGTTCCTGAGAAAGCGCTTCACGGTGGCGAATCCAGCCGACCTGGCCACCCTGATCGTGCGAGCGCGCTGCGACGACGGATTCATCGCCTGGTTGAATGGTCAGGAAATTGTTCGCTTTAACGTGCCGGAAGGCGACCTGACCTTCGACCGATTCGCGACGAGTCCCGTCAACCCAGATCCAGCGGTATTCGACGACTACCCGGTGACTGATCCCCGCTCCAAACTGCTCGCCGGCGACAACGTGCTGGCCGTGCAGGTGTTCAACACCACCCTCGGCAGTAGTGATTTGATCTGGGACGCCGCCCTCATCGGCTCCGTGGATTTACAAGATCCCACCGTGGTCAGCGTAATCCCCCCGAACGGCGCCGTGGTGCGTGATTTGTTTTCCGTGGAGATCTCCTTTAGCGAACCGGTGCAAGGCATGGGCGCGGCGGATTTGCAAATCAATGGCGTGGGAGCCACCGCCCTCATCGAGGTGACCCCCGGCCAATTTGTCTTCAGTTTCCCCAGCTTCCCGGCGGGACCGGTAAGTGTGGCGTTTCGGCCGGATCACGGAATCACCGACCGAGCCAGCACTCCGCGGCCCTTCGCGGGAGGCGCCTGGAACTTAACCGTGGATCCCACGGCCCGGCCGCCCGGCCTGATCATCAGCGAATTCATGACCGATAACGACGGCGTGATCCGCGATGAAGAGGGCGATGAATCGGACTGGATCGAACTCCACAATGCCTCCCCGCAGTCCGTCTCCCTCTTCGGCTGGTCCCTGACCGATGACGCCAACCAACTGGGGAAATGGAAGTTCCCCGCCTTGACCCTACCCGCGGGCGGATACTTGGTGGTCTTTGCCTCCGATAAGAACCGGACCAGCACCACGGGCCGACTGCATACCAATTTTCGACTGGGCAATGACGGCGAGTTCCTGGCGTTAGTCACGCCCTCCGGGCAGATCGAGTCAGGATTTGCCCCCAAGTATCCGCCCCAACGAGAGAACGTGAGCTATGGCCGAGCGAACGGCGCTCCCACTCTGCTGGGCTATTTTTCCCGGGCGACCCCGGGAAGTGCCAATTCGACGAGCGGCTCCGGATTTGCCCCCGGGATTCGTTTCTCTCGCCCGGTCGGAACGTACCGAACCAACTTTGAGCTGGTCTTAACCCTGGAGGAACCGGCGGAAAATGCCGTCATCCGAGTGACGCTCGACGGCTCCCTTCCGAGCGAGACTTCCCCGGTCCATTCCGCGCCCATCCCCGTTACCAGCTCGCTCCAGGTGCGCGCCCGGGCCTTCCAACCCGGCTTGCTCCCGGGCAAACCCGTCACGGGAATGTTCCTGAAACTCGAAGGCACAGTCCCGACCTTCACCTCGGATCTGCCGGTGCTGATCTTTCACAATTTCGGTCGGGGTCGCCCACCTGCCTCCGGACAACAACCGGCCTATCTGCAAGTCTTCGAGCCGATCAGTGGGGTCACCTCGCTCACCAATGAGCCGACCCTAACCTCGCGGGTAGGCATTGGCGCGCGGGGTTCCAGCACCCTGGGATATCCGAAGGTCAGTATGAACTTGGAACTGCGCGACGAGTTCGAAGCCGACGACGACCGGGAACTGCTCGGCCTGCCTTCGGATTCGGATTGGGTGTTGTACGCCCCGAACAATTTCGAGCCGGTCCTGATTCATAATCCGCTCGCCCACCAGCTCAGTCGCGACCTGGGCCGCTACTCGTCCCGAACCCGTTTTGTCGAGGTGTACCTGATCTCGGATACGGTTAACGGCACTGTGCGCACCAGCACCTATCAGGGGATCTACGTGCTGGAGGAACGCGTTACTCGCAGCCGTGATCGCGTGGATATTGCGAAGCTGGAACCGGAACACACCCGGGCGCCAGAGGTCACCGGCGGTTATATTCTCAAAGTGGATCGGCCGGGTCCGGGGGAAAATGGCCTGGTCGCCGCCAATCAAGGTCTGGTGTATGTCGACCCGCCCGAGGTGGAAATCACGTTGCCCGAGCGATCCGGCCAACGGCAGTACCTGCAATCCTACCTGAACTCGTTTGGGAACGCGCTTTACGGCGCCAACTGGACCCATCCAGAGACGGGCTACCGCCGCTTCATCGACGTGGACTCCTGGATCGATCACCACCTATTGAACGTCCTCACCTTCAATGTTGATGCCCTCCGGCTCAGTACCTATTTCCACAAGCCGCGCGGCGGCAAACTGACCTTCGGCCCGCTGTGGGACTTCGATCGCGCTTTGAATTCCACCGATGGACGGGACGCCAACCCACGCATCTGGAGTTCCAGCGGTGGTACGGATTTCTTTAACGAATCCACCCAAGCCTGGTGGGGACGCCTGTTCACAGACCCGGAGTTCTTCCAACGCTGGATTGATCGGTATCAGGAATTGCGCCGGGCCCAATTCGCCACCACCAACCTGTGGCGTCTGACCGATCAGCAGGCCGGGATCGTCCGCCGAGCTCAGCCGCGAGAATTTACGAAATGGGGGGTACCCTTGCGCGGCGGAACGTATCAAGCCGAGGTCAACCTATTGAAAACCTGGCTCTCGAACCGGGTGGAGTTCATGGACCGTCAGTTCGTCCGGCCGCCCACCGTCTTCGGACCGGCCGGGCGTTTTGACACCTCAGTTTCGGTAAGTCTCAGCGTGCCCACCGCCGGGTTCACCTATTACACCCTGGACGGTTCCGACCCGCGCTTGCCCAGCGGCACACTTTCACCCCAAGCCCGGCAGTATGACGGAACACCGCTGACGCTAACCGCCAACACTCGCGTCGTCGCCCGCGTGCAAAATCCGAACCACACCGCCCTAACCGGAGCCTTGAATCCACCGCTCAAATCGATCTGGTCCGGTCCCGCCGCGGTCACGTTTTTCAACGTCGTCCCGCCCCTGCTCGTGACCGAGATCATGTTTCACCCGGCCGCTCCCGACAGCACCTCCTCCTTCCGTGACGAAGACTTCGAGTATCTCGAACTCCTCAATACCGGAACGACCCCGCTGGAGCTGCCGGGATTTACCCTCTCGGGCGGGATTCAGTTTGTCTTCCCGGCCACCGGATTGGTCCGCCTGGATCCCGGGCAACGCGCGCTCGTGGTGCGGAATCGCACCGCCTTTCTCACGCGCTATTCCACGCTGGGCACTTCGATCGCCGGAGAATTCATCGGGCAATTGGCCAACGGGGGAAACCGGCTCGTGCTCACCGGCCCCTTGGGAGAACCCATCAGCAACTTCACGTATGCGCCCGACTGGGCTCCGCTGGCCGACGGATTCGGCTTCGCCCTGGTGTTGCGGGATGAAGCCAGCACCCCCCGAGATCAACTGGGCGACCCCTCCCGGTGGCGGCTGAGCACCCAGGTGGGCGGGTCACCCGCGACGGTGGACCCGACGCCCCCGGTCTTGCCGTCACTCCTCGTCAATGAGGCGCTCACGCACACGGATCTGCCCCTGCTCGACGCCGTCGAACTCCACAATCCTACCGGTACGACCGCAGTTCTCGACGGCTGGTGGCTGAGCGACGACTACCGGACCCCGAAGAAGTACCGGTTCCCGACCCCCTCCCCAATCGCTGCGGGTGGTTTCTTGGTGATCGACGAATCCCAGTTCCGGCCGGACGGCGGTGGCAACGTGGGATTCTCCCTCAGTTCCTTGGGCGACGAGATCCATTTGTTCAGCGCCGACGCCACCGGAGAACTCACCGGATATCATTCTGGGTTTGAGTTCGGCGGTGCGTTCAATGGGGTGAGTTTCGGTCGACTGGTGAGTTCCGAGGGACGAGAACAGTTTGTTTCCCAACCCAACCGCAGCCTAGGCGCTCCCAATGTGGGGCCACTGATCGGGCCATTGGTTCTGACCGAACTGCACGTCGAACCGCTGCCCCAAGGGTTGGTCAACAACACCGAGGACGAGTTCATCGAAGTGCGCAATGTGACCCAGCGCGCCGTGCCGTGGGCCGACCCGAACCATGCCACCAATCGCTGGCGAATACGCGGCGCGGTGAGTTTCGATTTCCCCGCCAATGAGACAATTCCACCGGGCGGTTATGTCCTCGTGGTCAGTTTCGATCCGGTCCTAAACCCACAGCAATTGGCGGCCTTTCGGACCCGATTCAATCCGCCCGCGATCGTCCCGATTCTGGGGCCATGGACGGGCAGCTTAAACAATGCGGGTGAATCAGTCCGACTCGAACAACCCGATGAACCCGTCCCGACGCCCGCCTCCAATGCCGGGGAGGTTCCTTACGTCTTGGGAGATCGCATCCGCTATTCGCGGGTGTCTCCGTGGCCGGGCGATGCCGCTGGCACCGGGCTTTCCCTGCAACGTCGGCGCAGCCTCCAGTTCGGTAATGACCCCGTCAATTGGAGCGCGAGCGTGCCGACCGCTGGACGCCAAAACTCGCCCAAGGACACCCTGGAACCGGCTCTGGACACCGATGGCGATGGTCTGCCAGATGCCTGGGAACTGGCCGGCGGCTTGAACCCAAATTCGGCAGTCGGCGACGACGGTGCCCTGGGAGACCCAGACGACGACGGCCTAAACAATTCGGCTGAATTAACGGCTGGAACGGAACCGAGAAACGCTGCCAGCCGATTGTCGTTGGAGGTATTCATCCCTGAAATCGGCACCGACGTAACGCTGCGACTCCAAGCCGTGAGCGATCGCAGTTACCTCATCTGGGCGCGGAACCGACTCGAAGCGGATGACTGGGAACTGCTCAGGGCGATCCCCGCGCCCACCAGCGACGTCACCGTCGAGATCACCGATCCCGCCAGCGCGTCTCCCCGATTCTATCGGGTCTCCATTCCTTAAACCCCAATCCCGTAGCAGACGAGGTACCGAGTCTCCATTAACCCCCTCCCGCGCCGGGCAACCGGGAAATCGAGATAGAGCCTCCTCGCGTCGTCTGCGACGGGGCATCGGAGGGTGGTGCCAGGGTGAGTTCGGAACACATTCCTCGGGTCGATTCGCCGCTCATTTCAGCGGCAGCAACCAGGCGCCCAGCAGCACCACCCCGAAGCCCACGCAGCCCATTAAAGTCATCATGGCACTGGCGGTCTTCAGCGTTTCCACCTCGGTCATGCCGGACATGCGACCGATGATCCAGAAGCCACTGTCATTCATCCAGGGAATGGGTTTGGACCCGCACCCCACCGCGAGCGCCAGATACACTGGGTGAAACGGCAATTCTGCCGCCAACGCCACCGGCGCCACGACCCCCGCCGCGGTCAGCATCGCTACCGTCGCGGAACCCTGGGCAATCCGCACCAGAGCCGTCACACCGAAGGCCGCCAGCAAAAGTCCCCACCCTCCGCCCGCGGAGAATCCCGCCAGTCGGGAGGCCACATCGGTTTGTCTCAGCGCCGCCCCAAACGCCCCCCCAGCGGCGGTGATCAGCAAAATGACCCCGCCACTGGCCACCGCCGAGCTGAGAGCGTCTTTGAGCAGAGCCCAACGCCAGGCGTAACTCCGCACCAACAACAGCAAGGCCACGACAGTTCCCAACAGGAGCGCCATGGAGCCTTGCCCCAGAAAACGCGCGAGACGTAACCCCGCGGTAGGTTCCGGCGCCCACGCCCGCCAGATCTCCGCTACGGCGATCAGCGTCAACGGCAACAGAATCGGCAGGACGGACAACCACAACGGCGGCGGTATCCCGGCGGACGTGGGGCGGTATCCCTCGGACCCAGCCACGTTTGTCCGCACCGGAAGGGGCCAGCGCAAATTGGCCCAGCGTGCATACAGGAATCCCACGCTGACGGTGATCACGCCCACCACGGTCCCGCCGATCATCATAACACCCAGCGGCACTCCAAATTCCTTCGCGGCAAAGAGGGGCCCCGGGGTCGGTGGCACCAGCGAGTGCGCCATGGTGGCCCCCGCAACAATGGAAAGTGTATAGAGCAGAAAATTCCGCCCCGTACGGACTGCCAATCCCCGACCGAGCGGCATCAGCAAATAGAACACTGTGTCAAAAAACACCGGTATCCCCAGGAAAAAAGCACTGCTGGCCAACGCGTGGGGCGCGCGGCATTCCCCCAAGGTTGTCTGGATCCACTGAACGATCCGACCCGCCGCCCCGCTGGCGGTCAAACACTCGCCGATGATCGAGGCCAGAATGATCAACAAGCCGATCGAGGCGCAGGTCGAACCGAAGCCTTCGGTGACGAGATCCATCGGATGCGCCCGGCTCCTTTCGAGCCCCTGCGCCCACACTGAGGCGGGCACCAGCCACAGTTCCGAACGAACGACCGCCAAATTCGCACCCCCCGCAAATTCGTAACTCAATGGCTTTCCCCCGTTCTCGCCGAGTCGACCCTCCGCCACCAGATGCACGCCCTGGGAGTCGCGCTCGAATAGAACCACCGCCCCCAGCGGACGGAATCCGCTCGGCACCGGTGACACCGTCGTCTTTCCCGATTCGACGAGCAGCGTGACGAGCCGGGCAACTCCTTTGAGCGCCTGTCCCTGGCGAACCGGCGCTGGGGTCAAGACACAGACCACGAACGCGGCCAGAATCAGGGCGAGAAAGGCCGGCAAACGGAACCCCATAAGACCAACAACCATGACGGCCGTGCCGAGGAGCACGATGAGAAGGGGGTCCACCCGCCGATGACACCTTAAGGCCGAGTCCGCGTCGATCCTGAGTGCGTCTTCAGTGTCAGTTTAGGAAACGCTCAACCTTCCGCAGCTCTCAACTTTCAGCTCTCAACCTGCCCCTCCCCTCCCGGCCGGTCACTCCGCGATCTCACCTGCAAACAGCCTTGCCCCAACCTAACCCTTGGCGGCACTCTTCGTCTTGTTCCCACAATGAAAAACCAGGCTCGCTTGAATCGGGGTGCCGCCCCACACGTCCAGCCCGCCGACATCCCATTTCCATGAACTCACCCTCAACGATTGTGCCGGTGACCCGGCGCAGCTTCCTCACTACCACTAGCGTGGCCACGGTCGGCGCTTTATCCGCCAGCCGGTTCGCCTTCGCCCAGGCCAGCGACACCCTCAAAATCGCGCTCGTCGGCTGTGGCGGTCGCGGATCCGGAGCCGCGGCGCAGGCCCTCTCTGTTCCCGGAACCAAACTGGTGGCGATGGCCGATGCCTTTCCTGATCGCCTCAAGGGAGCCCTAAACGGACTCAAAGAGGCCAAAGGGGCCCAAGTCGATGTCCCGGCCGACCACCAATTTGTCGGATTCGACGGTTACAAGAAGGCCATTTCTCTGGCTGACGTCGTCATCCTCGCCACGCCGCCGGGATTCCGCCCGATGCAATTCGAAGAAGCGGTCCGACAGGGCAAACATGTCTTTGCCGAGAAACCGGTGGCGACGGATGCCCCGGGCGTCCGCCAGTTCCTGGCCGCCGCCGAAGAAGCCAAGAAGAAGAATCTCAAGGTCGGCGTGGGCCTCCAACGGCACCACGAACCCGGTTACATCGAGACCGTCAAACGGATTCAGGACGGTGCCATTGGCGACATTTCCGCGCTACGCGTGTACTGGAATGACGCCGGTGTCTGGGTCAATCCACGCAAACCTGACCAGACCGAAATGGATTACCAGATGCGTAACTGGTACTACTTCGTTTGGCTGTGCGGCGATCACATTACCGAACAACACATCCACAACCTGGACGTAGCCAACTGGGTCAAGGATGCCCATCCGGTGAAAGCTCGTGGCATGGGGGGACGTCAGGTCTTGACCGACAAGCGCTACGGTCAGATTTTCGACCACCACATGGTCGAGTTCACCTACGCCGACGGCAGTATCTGCTTCAGCCAATGCCGGCATCAGCCCGGCTGCTGGACCGAGGTTAACGAACACGCCATCGGCACTAAAGGCATCAGCAATGTCGGTGGCAGCATGATCCGTCCGACGTCCGGTGAAGCCTGGCGCTATCGTAGCGAGAAGCGGGTGGATCCGTATCAGCAGGAACATGACGACCTCTTCGCCGCTATTCGAAACAACACGCCTTACAATGAGGCGTTCAACGGAGCACACTCCACCATGACCTCCATTCTGGGCCGCATGGCGACTTACTCCGGCAAGGACGTCACCTGGGACGAAGGCATCAACTCCAAGTTGAGCTACTTCCCCGACCAATTGTCGTGGGACGCCAAGATGAAGGCGCTGCCGGATGCGGACGGAAATTACGCGATCGCGGTTCCGGGCGTCTCCAAGGCTTGGTGATCCGTCGTTCCAATTTTTCAACCTGCGCCCTCTGGCGCGGGTTTTTTATTGGCTCCTCGACAGGGAGTTCAGCGCCATCGGAAATCCGCGGTTACGGAATCAATGATCCGGAAAAAGGATCGATCGGCCCGGAACGTAGGAGAAATTGGGGTTTAAGTGGGTCCTGGCGCGCGGAATCACTCACTCCGATCCATTCTCAACCTCTTCCCTCCCCGGAAGCGAGCGACGCGACTTGCCGCCCAACCGCGGTCGTCGTTTCATCCCGTTCCGGATCCCGCCATGAAACCTCACCTGTTGCTCTTCCCGCTGCTAGTTGCCCTGGCCCTCCAGACGTCCGAGAGCGGCGCCGGCGAGGAAACACCCCCGCCCTGGCCCGGTGATACCTGGCGCCAGGACCACCGGATCATTGATCTGCATCAGCACATCAACGGCACCGAGGAACACGTGCTCCGGACCGTGCGTATTATGGATCGGGTCGGACTCGGCGTCGGCGTAAATCTGAGCGGAGGAAGCGTCACCCACGCTCCCGGTAAACGGTCGGCTTTCGAAAAGAACCAAGCCCTGGCCAATCGGCTCGCGCCCGGACGTATCGTCCAGTATTTCAACCTCGATTACACCGGTTGGGACGAGGCGGAATTCGCGGAACGCGCCGTGAAGCAAGTCGAGGAAGCCCATCGCCTCGGCGCGGCCGGTCTCAAAGAATTCAAACGCCTCGGCCTCTACCTCCGCAACGGCCAGGGCGAATTGCTCAAGATTGACGACCCCAAACTCGACGGCGTCTGGCGGCGCTGCGGCGAACTGGGCCTCCCCGTGAGCATTCACGTGGCGGATCCCCGAGCCTTTTGGCTGCCCTACACCGCGCAGAACGAGCGCTGGAAGGAACTGAAGGATCACAAGAGCTGGTGGTTCGGCGACCCCAAGCAGTTCCCGACTCGCGAAGAACTGGTGTCGGCCCTCGAACGTGTGATCACCCGGCACCCCCAGACCACTTTCGTCTGTGTTCACTTCGCCAACAACGCCGAAGACATCGACTGGGTGGAGCGCCAACTCGACGCCCATCCGAACATGAATGCCGATCTAGCCGCGCGCCTACCGGAGCTTGGCCGGCATGACCCCGATAAAGTCCGCCGCCTCTTCGTGAAACATCAGGACCGGATCTTTTTCGCCACCGATTTCCAGGTCTACCAGAAACTCATCCTCGGCTCGTCCGGCGACGAGGAGCGACCGACCGATGACGACGCCGCGCTGTTTTATCACAAGGAATGGCGTTGGCTGGAAACCCAAGACCGCGACTGGCCGCACATGACGCCCATCCAAGGTGACTGGAATATCAGTAGCATCGGGCTGCCGCCGGAGGTGCTCCGGAAGATCTATTTCGACAACGCCCGGAGACTCCTGGTGCGGTCCCTGCCCTTGAGCACCCTTAAAGCCGCTCATATTGACCAAGATTTCATTCCGGACGGACGGTTGGAGGAAGCGGACTGGAAGCGCGCCCGATGCTTTCCGTTGGAGCAGCAAACTCGCGATGGCGTGGCCCGCCCGGAACTGTCCACTGCCTGCCGAGCCTTATGGTCGGATCGTTTTCTCTATTTGGCGTTTGAATGTCCGTTTACGGAGCTGACCGACTTCGGTCCGCCGCAGCAGGAGGAGCGCATTCAATCGCCGAAAGCCCTTTGGGATCGCGACGTGGTCGAAGCCTTTATCGGCTCCGATCCGACCAACCTGAATCATTATACTGAGTTCGAGTGGGCTCCGAATGGCGAAGCGCTGGACTTGCGTTTGCGCCGACCGGAATCTGATTTCACCTGGAGCAGCGGGATGGAATGGGTGGTGACCGTGGATTCCGCGAAGCAGGTGTGGCGGGTGGAGACCCGCATTCCGCTTTCGGCCGTAAGCAACCGCCAGCCGAAGTCCGGCACTCGCTGGCGGTTTAATCTCTACCGAATCGACCGCGCTCAAAAGGCGTTCTTGGCCTTGAACCCGACCCTCAACGGTTCCTTCCACACACCCGAGCGATTCGGCTGGCTGGAGTTCACAGAGTAACGGCAGGCGCTCCGTCCGCGCCAGGGTTCATCGCGAAGCTTCGTGGAATGGCGAGACTCCGGCGCTTTCCGAACGTCCTCACGCTCCAACCCGCCTCGGCAGCTGATACGTCCCGACTTTCAAAGCGCCTGTTCGAAAATTCTCAAGGTCACTGAAAAGGTTAAACCTCACCCTCCCGCTTCACCCGATGCACCGGTCGGAACACGATCGCCAGAAATGCCAAAAACCAGAGCCCCAGGAAACCACCTCCCCACAGCAGCGCCGTCTTGAACCAACCGGTCTTGCGTTCATTGCGCGCCCCGAACTCCACGGTAAGCGGACGGTTCACCTCGGTCTGCAGCACCTGAGCGAACGAATGACGAATCCCGCGCGTGGGCAGGTTTACTCGCAAAGGCGAAACCCGGCCGACCGCCACCGCTTGCGCCCGGTTCAACTGGGTGGCTTGCTTCGCCACCATCTCGGCATCGTAGGCTTCATCCAAACGTTCCAAACCGATCGAGGTCCCTCCCAATTGCAACGAATTGTTGAGCGCATAGGACCGCTGCGCCTGCAGTAGATTGCTGCCCTGCGCCAAGTTTACCGTTTCTTCCAACCGCCTGAGATCGTGCTGGGCCGCTCCATCTCGCAGACCGCGCGATCGCAACTGACTCCACCGGGCCGCGTTGTCATAGCGCCCCGCCGCCACTTCCTTTTCCGCGTTCTTCAACAGATCCACCGTTTGTGATTCCAAGGTGGCCCGCTGTTCCAGTTCCTGGCGCCGATAGCTGGAAAGCGTAAAATCCTGGGCTACCGGGGCGAGCTCGGCGCTCTCATACGTCATGGTACCGCCGAAGTCGCGGTAGGTGTAATCGGGCGGCAGGAACAACTCCCAACGCGCATCCTTCAACGGCACATCCAATCGTGGTGACTCCAATTCCACCCGCCCGGCAGCGCGGGGAAAGCGGGTCGTGCCCACATAGGTCAGTTCGACGGTGACCACGGCATCGGAGCCAGGCGCCGGCTCTAGGGGCACCAGCAACTTATTCCCGTTTCGAGCGGGCCGGACCGGCTCCCCATCCACCAACGCCGCCCAAACCTCAGAACCAGTCGGCAACACCAGTTCCAAATTTTGGCGACCATTGTTGCGAATGCTCAAGGTCAGTTGGGTCATCATTTGACCGTCATCCGAAACCACCGTCCGGAGCTGCGCCCGATCGACTAAAGCCTGCAGCAAGGCGGCGTCACTGAATCGCTTCACCTCGAACGGCAAAGTCCAACCCGGCCGAAGATACCGACAGGTCAGCACCGCTGTATTCCCTCCTAAGCCGTCGGCCCAGACCGGAAATTCGCGTGCATCCACCCGCAGGAGTTCCTCTCCTAGAGCCTGTCCCCCAGGTGAGAGGGGCCTAAAGGGATTGGATGGAAATGCAGTTTTTGGGAATGGATGGAGGGTCAATTTGGAACGGAGGCCCCAAATCGAGCCCTTATGATGAGGTGGCGG
>Ga0105044_10010555_pt1 | contig 12603 bp, 10 predicted proteins | sample MAT01_FD_78092 | JGI IMG/M metagenome (GOLD analysis project Ga0105044, IMG submission 78092) | Freshwater microbial communities from Lake Fryxell liftoff mats and glacier meltwater in Antarctica - MAT-01 | ecosystem: Environmental > Aquatic > Freshwater > Ice > Liftoff microbial mat | place...
ACACGCTCCACGACCCGGAAAGGAACCGCCGAATGATCAACATCCTCGCCCTCCTTGCAGCGTTCGGACCAATGTGGGGCCAGCCCGCCAGCGATTCGCCGGCCAGTATCGCCCCGACGCCACCTTCCATGCCACCTTCCACGCCACCTTCCACGCCACCTGCCAGCCAACCGGCCACAATCGACGACCTCATCACGCTGATGACCGGTTCCTTCACCAGCCAGCGCCAAGCCGCCGGCGACCCCGATTTCTTCGATATCCGCCTGCATATGACCCGTATCTGGCCCTCCGAGCGCAACGGTGCATGGCTTTATGTCGAACAGGCCCGCTCCGATACGCTCGACAAGCCATACCGCCAACGCATCTACTTTGTGACGCCGATGACCTTCACCGGCGGTGACGGCCTCGCGCACACCGTCTTTCGCCGCGAAGTCTGGCTGCTCCCCGGCGATCCGGTCGCCTTCGCTGGCGCCTGGGCGGACCCCTCCCGTTTGGATGCCCTGTCCCCCACATCGCTTTCGCAAAAATCCGGGTGCGAGGTTCTCCTGGTGCCCGGTGGCGGCAACACCTTTGCCGGCAGCACGCTCGGCCGCGGCTGCCCGAGCGAACGCGGCGGAGCCACCTTCACGACCTCCGAAGTCACCATCACCTCGACCGGCCTCGAAAGTTGGGACCGCGGTTTCGATGCCGGCGGCAAACAGGTCTGGGGCGCCGAAAAAGGTGGTTACCTCTTCCTTCGAGAAACTCCGGAAAAATAATTCGTCCCCGTCCCGCCACCCCGTCCCGCCAGCCCGCCGGCCCGCCGGCCCAACACGCTGGCTCGATCAGACTTCCCTCACGCCCGCAAAACCCTGGAGTTCCCACCCATGATGCGTCATTCCTTCCTCGCCGCGTTCCTTGTTCCCGCCCTGCTCCTCGTCGCCTGCGAGAAGAAAGTCACGCTCGACAACTACAACGCCATCAAGGTCGGCATGACGCAGGCCGAGGTCGAGAACATGCTCGGCAAAGGCGAACTGCAGGTCAACTCGGGCGCAAGCATCTCGGGGGCGGGCGTGCTCGGCGGAGCCACCCAGAACAGCCTCGACACCTACACCTGGCGCGAAGGCCAGAAAGAAATCAGTGTGACCTTTAAGGATGGCAAGGTGTTTACGTCCAGCAATGGCGGGCTCTGAACACCGCCCCTCAGCCTCAATCGCCCGGCGCTTTCGCCAACACCTGAAGCCGATGCCCCACGAGCGTCAGCCCACGCTCGCGGCAGATGCGCTCGCAGATCTCCCGAAGTTCCGGAACCTCAATCGGCGTCACCGTGTGCGTGTCGATCCGCACGATCATGTCGCGCGACGACAGGCCGTACACCAGTTGATACCGCGTCTGCTCGTCGCTCAGCGTCACCCGCTGAATGATCCCGAGTTCCATCATCAGGCGGAAGGTGCGATAGACCGTTGCCTTGCTGACCCGAAACCCCGACCCGCGAACCCGATCGATCACCTCATCTGCCGCGAACAACCCCTCGATCCGGATTACGGTGTCCAGGATCGCCGCCCGCTCCGGCGTGTACTTCAGCCCCTCGGCCTTCAGGCCCCTTCGGAACACCGCGCACAACGGCTCGATGATCGTCAACACTTCATCCTCGGGCGGTTCAGTCGATATGTTCGGCGTGGGTTTCACTTCCGTATCCTAGTTTCCCCGCCAAGCCACCCGACACCCCACCCCACACCCCACCGCTTCTCACAAGCCCCGTCCGCCCCGATGACCACATCCACGCCGGTTGCCACGCCCGTCCACCCATCTTCCAGGGCTGTGCGCTGCCTCGCACTCTTGCCGCTCCTCATGTTCGTCATGGCCGCGGGCGTGGCCGCCTTTGGCGGTCCGCAATCGCCCATCGAGGCCGCGATTGCCCTTCTTCCCCGCTGGTTGTTCTCGGGATCTTTGGCGGCCGTGTATCTCGTTGCAGCCGCGGGCTGCGGCCGTCTCTGGACGCCCCTTCTTCGTGCCGCGACCGATGCCGCTCCGCTTCGTTTCGCGCTCGGGCTGGGCACACTTCTCGCAATATCGCACGGCCTTGGGCTGGCCGGAGCCCTCGGTGGGAGGCCGGCACTCCCACTCCTCACGCTGGCTCTTCCCGCCGCGGCCGAACTCGTTTTCCTATTCCGCGGGCTCCGCTCCCGGCTCCCATCCACCGACCACCTGCTCGCTGCGCTCCCATTCACACTCGGGGCCGTGCCCCTCGCGCTCGCCTGCAGCCCGCCCGGATGGCTCTGGGCCAGTGAGTTCGGCGGGTTCGATGCTCTTTCCTATCACCTTTCTCTTCCCCAAGAGTGGCTGACCGCCGGCCGTCTCCAGCCACTTACTACCAACGTCTACTCATTCCTGCCTTCGTATTTCGAAGCCGCGTTCATGCACCTGGGCGCGATCCTCGGCTCCGGCGCGCCCGGCCTTGCCGGAGAACATTGGCTGACGTCGCACGACGGCCGCGGCTTGATCGCGTGTCAGTTGCTGCACGCCGGAACATTGCTCGCCGCGGCTTGGGTCATCGGTCGCATGGCCCGCGCCTTCCTGCCCGCAGACCTGCCAGCACGAACGACCGTCACCATCGTCGCTCTGGTTCGGGCCGTCCTTTTGCTCACTCCGTGGTCCATCATCGTCGGCACACTTGCCTACAACGAATGGCCGATGCTGCTTCTCGGTGCGGCCTCCCTCATCGCAGCCCGCGACCGCGCAGTTTCATGCATATGCCGGGCGGTCCTCGTGGCGTTTCTGGTGGGCTCTGCGTGCAGCGTCAAGCCCACTGCACTGCAGTTCTTTGCCCCCGCCGCGGCCCTTTTCGCGGCTACCACGCTCCCGCTTCGTCAATGGCCCCGCTTCGCGGCCGTCGGCTTTGCCGTCGGCCTCGCAACACTCAGCCCGTGGCTCATTCGCAATCACCTCGCCACCGGCAATGCCGTCTTTCCGTTCGCCTCGCACTGGCTCGGGCTTGGGCACTGGTCTGTTGAACAGCACACGAGTTTCGCTCAGGCCCACACCTTCCGTGGCTCCATGTTTGATCGATTCCGACTCCTCCTTTTGGCAGACCCCTCCGATCCCGCAGGGCCGCGCCATCGCGGCATGCTGCACCCGCAATACGGCCTCCTCCTCGCAGCCGGAGTCATCGTCGGGGCCATGTCGTGGCTCCCCAAAGTCCGGCAGCAAAGGCCGATGGCGTTCATCGCCCTCCTCATGCTCGCGGCTTGGCTGTTCACCACGCACCTGCAATCCCGCTTCCTGATGCCCTTGCTGGTTCCCGCAATCGTTCTGCTTGCGGGTGCGCTCGCAGCCATGCCCCGGCGCCTGGCGTTGGTGCTTGGAGGCTTTCTCATCGCCGCTCAAGCGGCGTTCCTCTTCAATGTCCTTGCCAACGAGCACGGCGGCAAGCCAAACCAATTGCTTGTGGCCGGGCCCGGCCTCTTTACTGGTGAAGCCTTCGCGCCCGAACTGGCCGACATGCCAGCAGCCGATCGCGCCCGATTTCTGTCAGAATCTCCCGCAGAACTGGTCCTAAACCTCGATCCATCCCTCCGCCGCGATGGTGGGCACGAACGTGTCCTCCTGATCGGTGACGCGGCACCCCTGTACCTCGCGAACGCCACATCCATAACCGTGTGGGACCAATCCCCGCTCGCTTCGGCGATGCAAAGCCGCCCGGGCGAACCCCACTCGTGGACCGAGTCACTCGCCAACGACGGGTTCAGTCTCGCGCTCATCAACCTGTCCGAACTCGAACGCTACCACTCCTCGCGCTACGCCGACGCCCGTCTCACCCCTCAAGCCGTCGCGTCATGGGCCTCCACTCAGACGACTCCCATCCGTTCTTGGCCCAACCGTGTGCTCGTTCGTCTTGCACCACCGCCGCCGCGGGCTGCGCCTCCATGACCCGCATCACCCCCATGCCCCCGACGCCCGCTGGCCCCACCCAACGCTGGTCACCGCTCAAGGTCGCCGTGCAGGTTGCCGGGTTCGCCGTCGGCCTGGCGCTCTTCGGTTGGTGCGTTGCACTCGCGCTGCGTCCGCAGAACCGCGAATCGTTGGAACGCCTCATGCAGGCACCCGTCTGGGTGTTCGCGTCACTGCTGGTCTGCGCGATCCTCAGCCTGCTCCTCAACGGCTCACTCTTCTGGGTCCTCATGCGCCCTGTCCGATGCATCTCGTGGGTCGGCGTTTTCGCCGTCAACGCGGTAGCGACCTCGCTCAACTACCTCCCTTTCAAACTCAGCGTGGTTTCTCGGTTTGTGATCCATAACCGGCGCGATGGGTTGCCGCTCACACTCATCCTCGCGTGGCTGGGGGCTGCGGGCGTGGTGATTTTGGGGGCGATTTTCCCGCCCATTGTGGCCACGATCTGGCGGGCGCGGTTGGACATTCCGTGGGTGGCCGTCACCGGCGTCGGCCTCGCTGCCGCGTGCGCCATGGTGATTGTGCTCGCCCGGGTATGCCAACGGGCGGCAGCCAAGTCGCTGGTCGGCCGTTTCCTCGCGCTCAAACCCATCAAGCCTTTGACGCCGGGCTTGGAAATGCTCGCCGATCCCAAGGCGGTGACCGCCGCCTTTGCCCTCCGCACCCTCGACATCGCGTGCGTGGCCGCCCGCTTCTGGCTGGCCGCCCACGCCTGCGGAACCCCAATCACGCCCGGAACCGCCCTCATCGCGGCCTGCACCTACTTCCTGATCGGCGTGGTGACCCCCGCAGGGGCCTTGGGGGCGAGAGAAGGCGGCACCACACTGCTCGCGGGCACGGTGCTTCAACTCCCCGACGTCGCCAACGAGTCCTTCGCCGTCGTCGCTCTGGTCGCCAGCGCCAGCGAAATGGTCGTCAACCTCGCTTCGGCCGCCCTTTCCGTCGCGTGGCTGAGATTCGCGCCAACTCGCCGTTCCGATCCAATTTCGACTTGCACAGTCGAGGCAGATCGGGGATAATCATTCTTGGACGGCTCTCCGCGGCTGTACCTCTCGTAGGAGATCTGTTCGGCGACGGATTGAACACGGAGGGTCGATTCAGGAACTCCCCCTGGGTCGGCCGCCGCAGACACGCAGGACTGCGAGGAGCCCCAATGCCTCCCGCGACGCACCCGCCCGTCGGTCTCCCGCTCCGGAGCGCACCGCTCCGCATCGCTCTCATCTACTTTGTTGTCGGCACCCTCTGGATCTTCTTCTCTGATGCCGCCGTCAATCTTTTTGTAACCGAAGACCATCAGACGCGACTCTTCCAAACGCTGAAGGGCATCTTCTACATCTGCGCCACGACCACGCTTCTTTACATCCTCGTCACAAGGTTCTCCCGCACCACCCTCGCGCTCAACGCCGATCTCGCCGCCAGCGAGGCCCGTTTCCGCCGCCTCGCCGATGAAGTCCCGGTCGCACTCTTCGTCGTCAGCACCGGTCTGATCGAGCAGGTCAACGCGGGTGCCGCCGAACTGTTCGGCGACGGCACGCCCGGCTCACTCGTCGGCCGGCCCGTGCTGGCCCTCGCTGCGCCGGCCCGTCAGGCCCAGTTAGAGGAACTGCTTTCAACCTCAGCCTCACGCGCCAACCTCCTCGCCGCGTCTCCTATGACGCTCATCACCCGCGGGGGAGACGAGATCGAGGTCGATCTGGGCATCAGCGCCACCAATGTCGGTCGCAAGAGTGCGATCCTTTTGTGCGCGCTCGATGTCACCGAGCGCAACCGCCTCGAATCGCAACTCCGGCACGCCCAGAAGCAGGAGATCGTCGGGCAGATGGCCGCCGGAGTCGCCCACGACTTCAACAACCTCATCACCTCGATTCTTGGTTACAGCAAACTCGCCGCCCGCACCCTTCCGCCCGGCCACCCCGCCAACGCTCACCTCGCCGAACTGGAAGCCGCCGGTGAGCAAGCCGCCAGTGTCCTCCGCTCGATGCTCACCCTCGCCCGCAAAGATCCCCCCAAACGCACACCCATCGACGTCACTTCGCTCGTCGACGAGGCCGTCCGGCTGGCCCGCGGCATGTTGCCCGCCAATGTCGAAACCAGGCTCGAACTTCCCCGCACCCTGCCGTCGGTGCTCATGGGTGATGCCGTTCAATTGAAGCAGGCGCTCCTCAACATCGCGTCCAACGCCCGAGACGCCATGCCAAGGGGCGGGACACTCAGTTTCGAGATCACCGAGATCAAGGCCCCGGTCGCGTTCCCTCCACCCAAAGCCGATACCCCCGCCCCGCCCGCCAACATCCGTATCCGAATCCGTGATACGGGCGACGGAATTTCGGCCGAGAACCTCAGGCATGTCTTTGAACCGTTCTTTACCACGAAGGCCGAAGGAGTTGGAACCGGGCTTGGGCTCGCCATCACACGCCGAATCATCAACGACCACGGCGGCGTTATCCAGGTCAACTCCATCCCCGGCGAGGGCACAACCTTCTCGATCGACCTGCCAACCGCGCAAGCAGTGTGCCCGGCGGTGCCCGAACTTGTCGCACCGGTCGTCCCCGCCGACGCCGCCGACGAGCATCCGACCCTCGCAGGCGTCACCGGGCGGGCCACCGGGCATGCCGCCGCGACGCCCCACTCCTTCAACCGCGTTCTGATCGTCGAAGACGATCCCCGAATCCGGTCGCTCCTCGAGAAGTGGTTCGCGCAATTGGCCTGGCGCATCACCGTCACCGCCGATGCACCGATCTTCCTCGCCGAGTTTGAGGCCGACCCCGCTTCGTTTGATTTGTTGGTGATCGACCACGAACTTCCGTCCTCCACCGGCGATGCGGTTATCCGCGCGGTCCGACGGATCCGCTCCGACGCACCCATCATCGCGATCAGTGGCGGCTTCGCCTTTTTGGCCCCTGACGTCGCCGCCCGCGACCCCGCCCTTCGCCGCTTGGCCAAGCCCTTTGGCTTTGAGCAACTGACTGCCGCGGCGGCCAGCCTCAGGGACAGCGCGAAACAGACAAACAGATGACCTGATCGGATAGATAGAGCGTGTCCGATCCGCCGTTCTGCCATCATCCCCCCGCATATTGTTTTCTCGACGGAGGTGTTCCCCGCGGCCGGTGGCGGGCGTTTCAGACATCCTCCCACGCGCTTCGTACCGCTCCAGTGGTGGAGCAAGGACCGCTCGCTCCCGATGGCCACGATCTCAACCCGCTCGACGTTCATCCACGGCCAATGGACGGCCGCCGACTCCTCCCAGTTGTACGGCATCCCCGATTGGGGCAAGGGGTATGTCGGTGTCTCGCCCGAGGGCCACCTCACCGTCATCCCCACCAAAGATCCGGCCAAATCCATCGATCTCCACGAGGTCATCGAGGGCCTTAAGGCCCGGGGCGTCCACACCCCCGTTCTCCTCCGCTTCAACGACATCCTCGTCCACCGCCTGCGCGAAATCCGTAATGCCTTCGACGACGCCATGGCCGAACAGCAGTACGGCGCAGCGGGCGGCGGCGGCTACTCCTGCGTCTACCCCATCAAGGTCAACCAGCAGCGGCACGTCTGTGAACAGATCGCCAACCTCGCGGTCGAACTCAACTTCGGCCTCGAGGCCGGCAGCAAGCCCGAACTTCTCGCCGTCCTCGGCCTTTCCGCCAGCGCGGGCGGTCCCGGCGTCAACGGCATGCCGATCATCTGCAACGGATTCAAGGACGACGAGTTCATCGAGACCGTCACCCTCGCCACCAAACTCGGCCGCAACATCATCCCCGTGGTCGAAAAGTGGACCGAGCTTGAACTGGTCGTCAAGCACGCCAAGCAGTACAACGTCCGCCCGAAGATCGGGCTTCGCGTTAAACTTTCCAGCCGCGGCGCGGGGCGTTGGGAGAGCAGCGCGGGCGTCCGCAGCAAGTTCGGGCTGTTTGTCTCCGAGGTCCTCCAGGCCGTCGAGTACCTCAAAAAGCACGACATGCTCGATTGTCTGAACCTGGTTCATTGCCATGTCGGAAGCCAGTTGTACGACATCCGCGTCTTCAAGAACGCCGTCAACGAGCTCGCCCACATCTACTGCGAACTCCACAAAATGGGCGCGGGGCTCACCATGCTCGATATCGGCGGTGGCATGGGCGTCGATTACGACGGCTCCCAGTCCGCCTGGAGCAGCAGCATCAACTACACGATCGCGGAATACGCCGCGGACGTGGTCTACCGCATCAAGAGCGTCTGTGACGCCGCCTCGGTGCCGCACCCCAAGATCCTCAGCGAATCCGGGCGCGCGATGGTCGCTTATTCCAGTGTTCTTGTGATGGACGTTCTGGGAACAAGCAAGTTCGCGTCGGACCCTGATATCGAGGCCGTCGATGCTTTGCTGAAGGGTGAAACCGAACCCCCGCAACCGCTGCTTGACTTGGTTGACGTCTACCGCAACATCTCCGACCGCAACCTGCGCGAGGCCTTCCACGACGCCACCCAAGGCCGCGATGAAGCCATGAGCCTCTTCAGCCTCGGCTACATGAACCTCCCCATGCGGGCCGCCGCCGAACGCCTTTTCTGGGCCATCGGTCACAAACTGTTGGAACGCGCCAGCAAAAAGGGCGAACTCCCCGAGGAGTTTGAGTCGCTCCCGGAATTCCTTTCCGACATCTACTTCTGCAACTTCTCGCTCTTTCAATCCATGCCCGACAGTTGGGCGATCGATCAACTCTTCCCCATTTGCCCCATCCATCGCCTGAACGAAGAGCCCACCCGGCGCGGTATCCTGGCCGACATCACGTGCGATTCCGACGGCAAGATCGACCATTTCGTCGACAAGCGCATCGACAAGAAAATCCTTGAACTGCACGAAGTCAAAGACCTCCCCGGTGAGGGCGCGGGCGTCGAACCCTACTACCTCGCGGTCTTCCTCTTGGGTGCATACCAAGAGATCTTGGGCGACCTGCACAACCTTCTCGGCGACACTCATGCCGTCCATATTTCCCACGACGCCAACGGTCAATGGGAGATCGACGAAATTATCGACGGCGATACCGTCGAAGAAGTGCTCGCGTTCGTTCAATACGACCCCGAAGACCTCAAGCGCGCCATGCGCCAAGACGTCGAGGCGGCGTGCAAGCAGGGTCGGCTGACGCTCATCGAAGGCAAGAGCCTCCTCAAGTTTTACGATGAAGGTCTCGAGGGATACACCTATTTGGAAGGTTGAGGCCACGCTTAAGTGACACTTCACGAACTCCATGCGCTCGTCTCGCGCCGCCCCTTTGTCCCGATGCGGCTTCACCTGGGCTCCATGGTTTCGATCGATCTGGTCTCGCCCGAGTGCATCGAAGCGGGCCCGATGCCGCGCCTCCTGAGCGTGACCGGGGCCGATGGTGATGTGAAGCTCGTCGATGTCTTGGATATCGAGCGCATCGAAGACCTTGCGCTGGGCCCCGCCAGCAACACACCAACCCTCGCCACGTTCACCAATGAACGCGGGCAGACCTTCTCGCTCCAGACGCAGCGGGCCAAAGTCAACGCCGACCGCGCTGCCCAGGTGCCTCTCCTGATGGAAGCCCCCGGACGCGAACACTTCTCCCTCCGCGGCACACTCTGGAATCTCGAGCGCTTCGAGACCCGCGGCGAAGTCGTCGTGCTTCACCTCCTCAACGCCTTCAACTACGTTCGCACACCACGCCTGGTGTGGCGGGCCAACAGCCCGCCCGTTGTTGCGCTCGACGACAAGTGGTGGACGCCTCTTGCCCACGCCGCATCGCTCCTAGTCGCGGAAGATGCCGACATCCGCGAAGCGGCCACCGGCCTTCGCCCCGGAAAGATAAGCCCGTTTGAAAAGCCCCGGCCTGTGCCACCTCGGCACCATTCATACGGTGCGCCGTCGCCCGATGAGTGAGCACGGCGGCCACACACCCTTCCTCTGTGGCCTTTCCCGCCGTTCTTCCTCGGGGTTTGCCCCCCTGCAGCCCCCGGCGAACGGTTTTCCGCGAATCCGAGGTCGTCGATCCCCCGCCTCTTCCCCCGGGTGGTTACTCGGCGAATAATCCCCTACCTTCCCGGACGCCCCGTTGAGCGCCCGGGGCCTTGTTCCGCCCTTGCAGGAGAGTAACTCATCGCCTTCGGAAGATTCAGCAGAGACGCCGGCCCCGTGAACCGCACGCGGGTCAATCACATGATCAAGTTCACGCCGGTTCGGGTCATCGGGCCCGACAACGAGCAGATCGGGGTGGTGGAGACGCCGGATGCGATCCGCCGCGCCATCGAACTCGGGCTCGACCTCGTGGAGATCTCTCCCGATGCCCGGCCGCCCGTCTGCAAGATCATGGACTATGGCAAGTTCAAGTACGAACTGAGTCAGAAGGAACGCAAGAACCGGGCCGCGAGCAAGTCGACCGAGATGAAGGAAATCCGGCTCGGACGCAGCATGAAGATCGATCCGCACGACGTCCAGGTCCGCATCGATCAATCCCGCCGCTTCCTTATGCACGGCCACAAGGTGATGGTGACGCAACGCTTCAAAGGCCGCGAGATCGCCCACAAGGAAATCGGCATCGACAACCTCAAGGAAGTCGCCACGCAACTCGCGGACATCGCCAAACTCGAACAGATGCCCCGCTGGATGGGCAAGCAGGCCAGCATCATTCTCGCCCCCGACAAGACCAAGATCGACGCCATCAAGCGCAAAATCGAGAAGGAGAAGGCGGACAAGATCGCCCGCGGCGAGAAGGTCGAAGCCGAGAAGTCCATCGAGGAACTCGAGAAGGAACTGGAGTCCCAGGTGGACGACGACGACGGACCCGACGACATCGAAACCACGGTGTAAAGGCCCCCGGCGCTTCACGCCGGGCCGGTCAGAAACCACACGGATTGAGAACGCGAGCCCCTCGGCTCGCGTTTTTTATTGACGGCGCGGCCGCGACACGAAGGTTCCGGGCTTGGCCCACGGCGACACCGCCGGCGTTCATGCCATCCAGATACGGATTGCCGACTCAACGACCAGCGCTGCCAGAATCAGCGGCAGGTGCATGATCGATGCGAAGAACACCTTGCGGGCGTCCGCACGCGTCTTGCTCTTGACGAGCCGGAAAGCGAGCCATGTGAAGGCCCCGCACGCCAGTGTCGCGATGATGATGTACGGCGCACCCAGCCGCACCGGCAGCAACCACGCCGGCGCGACCGTGGCCGGCAACAGCAGCAGCGTCCAAAGCGAAATCATCTCGGCGGTCTTGCGGTCGCCATCGGGCACCGTCGTCAGCACGCAATAGCCGCCCGCGGCATAGTCGTCCTTGTACATCCACGCTATCGCGAGAAAGTGCGGGATCTGCCAGACAAACATCAGTATGAACAACGACCAGCCGCCCGGCTCAAGCAGCGACGCCCAACCGTTCCCCCCCGTGTGTGACGACGCCGCGGCCCAACCGATGAGCGGCGGCAGAGCACCGGGGATCGCGCCCACGAAGGTCGCTAGCGTGCTGTGAACCTTCATCGGCGTGTAGAAAAACACATAGACCACAAGGCACGTGAGCGCGAGCACCGCCGACGCCAGCCCGGTGAAAGCCGCCAGCGTGGCGAAACCCAGCCCGCCCAGCACCACACCGAGCGTCAACACGGTTTGCGGCGCAACGCGGCCAGAAGGAAGCGGGCGATTGGCCGTGCGCTTCATAAGCCCATCACGACGCCGCTCCATCCACTGATTGATGGAATTGGCCCCTGCCGCCGACAAGGCCGTGCCCACCGTCGCCGCCAAGGCCATGAGCGCAACGTCCGCAACTTGCCAACGGTGCGGGAGTGCCGCGGCCGCAAACCCAACCATCGAAGTGATCGTCACGAGGCGGGTAATGCCCGGCTTCGTGGTTTCAACGAGGGCCGCCAACACGCCGCGCCGAGACACCGCCGTTGGTCCCGAAAGAGGGTCGGCCGTGGGAGCGAGTGGCAGGGTTTGAGTGGCGATCGGGGTCAATGGGAGTGCCTTTTTGCGGCTGGGCGGGAATTTGTGCGGTCTGGCAAGAAGTTTAGGCGGGATCGGCCGAGTGGTTTCTGTGGCGGTTTCTGCCACCGATCCTCACGGAACCGTCACGTCAATCCAGACGGGAAAGTGGTCAGAAGGGTCGGGCTGCCCCACGACCTTGGACCGCACCACGCCCGAACGCACGATCTCAAGATTTTTTGATGGGAGGCAATAGTCGACCCGCAGTTTGAACATCGCGGTATCGTCCGGATCGAGCCCGGCAATCGCCGAGGTCGAGATCGGCGCCACGTCGGCATGCAGACGCCGATTCGAGAACAGCACGTTCTTGATGGGGTTCTTGAAACTGTCCCCCTCATCCGGGTCGGCGTTCAGGTCTCCCACGATCACGAATGATGCATCCTGCGGCAGGCCGCCGGGTTGATCGTTGTCGTCCACCACGTACGGCTGACCATCGATGTAGTCGGCGATCAGGCGGATCTCGTCATAGTTCCGCTTCTTGTTCCGCTGCTCCGGTCCATCGAAGACGGGCGGTGTGGGATGGCTGCACAAGACGTGAAGCGTGCGGCCATTGGGAAGCATGACCGGAACATCCCAGTGGCTCTTTGAACTCAGCCGCATCACCGCCCGCTCTTCCTCGCTGAACCACGCCGTGCCGTCCGGGTTAGTCGGCAGAAAGGCCCCCGAGACACAGTCCCAAGGAAGGCGCTGAAACGTACGAACGTGCGCAGCGTCGA
>Ga0105044_10010557_pt1 | contig 12603 bp, 11 predicted proteins | sample MAT01_FD_78092 | JGI IMG/M metagenome (GOLD analysis project Ga0105044, IMG submission 78092) | Freshwater microbial communities from Lake Fryxell liftoff mats and glacier meltwater in Antarctica - MAT-01 | ecosystem: Environmental > Aquatic > Freshwater > Ice > Liftoff microbial mat | place...
GGCCCACGGTCCGGCCCGCGGTCCGGCCCGTCGTCTGGCCATCGGGTGTGGCCCTGACCAGCGGGGGGGTCAGCACCCCACAGGCCGACCACCGTGGGCACCGTCGCGGGGTCGACGCGCTCCCAGCTGCCGTCGGGTCCGAGTACGTAGGTCCCCGTTCCCCGGCCCGTTCCGCCGGGCTCGGTCGGTTGGTCGTACTCGGAGGGATCGAGCCGGTAGGTCTGGCCGGTTCCGGTGGTCCAGCTCAGCGAGTTGTCGGCCAGGATGCGAAGAGGAGCGGGGTCGGTGCTACCCGAGAGGGTGACGCTGGCGCGCGGGTCGTCGCTACGGACGTCCAGGTTGGCCGGGTTGGCCGGGTCGGGAATCCCGACCAGCCTGGTGAACATCCGCCCGGACGCGACGTCGAATGGTCCGATCGGCTCACCGTTGACGTAACCCGTCAACTCGTCCTCGCCGGTCTCGGCATTGAGATTGCTCTCCAGCAGATAGCCGGGTCCGATGGCGGAGGAGTACGGCATCCGGCGCTGGTCCGCCGTGTTCCCGCGCCAGCTCCGGGCGTCCGGCGGGGACATGACCCCACCGATCCCGTCCGGGTCCCCGCCAGAGGCCCCGACGGGATCGGTGGGGTCCAGGATGTTCGAGCCGCCCATGATCTCGGCCGACGTCGGATCGCCGTCGGCGTCCCGCGCCACCTGCAACGCCACGGTCGAGAGGTCGGTCGAGTCACCGAGACCGGGAAAGGCGGTGAAGGAGCCGTTCTCGCCGTTCTGGCCGGGTACGAAGATCCACGTCACCGAGGGCGTCGGCAGTCGGTCGGGAAGCTCGTTGGGCGGCTCGGTGACGCGGTACTCCCGCGTCGTCACCGGCTTCCCGTCCGCGTCGACGGTGGTGCGGGTCACCGCGAGGTTGCCCGCGTCGTCGAAACAGAACGACGCGTTACCCACACGGCAGTTCAACGACGCCTGGCCCTGGCGGGGCGGGAGGACGATGCCCGAATCGCCGTCGGGCGAGGGCAGGTCGACGGCGAACCGCAGCTGCTGCCCGTCCTGCGATGGCACGGTGAACTCACCCTGGGCCGCGAGATCACGCCAGGGCGCCTGCTGCTGCGCGGCGTCCTCCTCGCCACGGGTCAGTGGCCGGCCGGTCACCGGGACCGTCGACGTCCCACCGTGGCTCCTCAAGATGTCCCGCCGGGCGCTGCCAGCGCTGGGGATTCGGGTGGTGTCTGCCTGGAGCCGCGCGGTGTCCCCTTCCCCGGGCGTGCCGAACACGGAGAACGTCGGTCCTGCTCGGCTCGGTTCGATGGACACCAGAGGATTGATCGACTGGAAATCCTCCTCCCCGAGCCGTACGAAGTCGCCGCCGTTCAGACTCGGGTCGTACTGGTAGCGGATCTCGGGGGGGTACTCCTCGTCCTCCGGCGCCTCCGGACCGCCCGGGCCCTCGCCGGTCGACGTCCACTCGCGGGCGCTCTCACGGTTGATCCAGAGGTCGAACAGGTTGGGTTCGTCCCCGACCGGGTCGTCCGCATCGCCCGGCGGGTCCGGGACCGGATCGGTGCCGCGCGTCGGCTCGGGCGTCCCTGTCGAGGGGACCGGGATGCTCGCGACGGCCGGGGCGTCGACCCCGGTCGGGACGGCATCCCTGCCCGTCCCTGCGGTGACGTCCACCATCGACCCGACCAGGTCGCTCGACGGCGCCTCCAGTTCGTCGGTGATCGACCGGCTGGGCGCGATCGTCCGGTCACCGGCCGCGGCGGCCGGGTCGGCTCCCGCTGGTAGTCGTGGCGACGGCGGCGCCGTCGGCTCGTCGGACACGGCGGCCGATCGCGCGAAGGGCCACGACTCGCTGCGGTCGACCTCAGGGGTGACGTCCTCGCCCGCCCCGGCCGAGAAGGAGCGGTCACCGGTCGGAACCATGCCGCGGGAGTCGGCCGGTTGCTGCGGGACCGTTAGCCCGTAGTCGGCATCCGACGTCTCGGCATCGACCTCCGCGCCGCCGAAGTCGGGTGTGCGGCCGTTGCCGGATGCGCCGCCGTGGTCCGATGTGGTGTCGGCCGACGCCACCCCGGTTCCGAGGACGACCAGCCCGGCGGCGCCGGCGCCGACGAGAGCTGCGGTCGTCCACGACGTCACGTGATCGGACTCCCCGCCGACGTCGTACGGATTGGCGAGAGGCGGTTCGGGCCGCCGCCGTGGACTGCATGCCACCGTGTGCACCTTTTCCTGAGGCCGTTCCGACGAGAGTGAGAGGACCATGGCGCGATGCCCTCTGCCGGTGCCATGCCGCATGGCGCAGCAGGCATGGCGTTGGCGGCCTGCCTGCTGCAGGCGTGTGGTTGCGGTGGTCGCCGCGTCACGCGGCGGTGATCAGCCGCGCTCCCGTGACGAGAGCCTGCGCCATGATCAGCCGATCGAAGGGGTCGCGACGGAGCAGTTCCGGGAAATCCCGGATCGCCTCGGCATGACCTGCCGACATGTTCAGGAGAGCAAGCCCCTGCTCCTGCAGGCGGTCGGCCAGCCCGGACGGTATGTCGCCTTCCCGAGCATGGCCTTGATGGTCAGTTCCCACACCGTCGCGACGGAGACGTGAACCGTTGGATCGGACTCGATCAGCCGCCGGGTGCGGGCGCCGAGCCGTGGGTTGTCGGTGAGAACCCATAGGGCAGCTTGGCTATCCAGCAGAAGCACGGTCGCCCGGCCCGTCGCTGTAGAACATCGCCTGGATGTCCGGATCGAGATCGGCGAAGTCCGCGTCGTCGTAGCGGATCTCGGAACTCATCCCTCCGATGACGACGGGAGCACGTTGATGCGGCACCAGGTCGGCGACAGGCTGTCCGGCCTTGGAGATGATCACCCGCTCACCGGCCGCGACCTGCTCCAACAGCCGGGAGAGATGGGTCTTCGCCTCGTGGATGTTGACATTGACGGTCACAGGCACCTCCTGCGGAAGGACTTAGTTCAGCTTAGGTGATCGAGGGGGATCATTCAGACACCGCTGAACTCTCGCGTCGACGTCGGTAGGCAGGTCCACCAAGCGAGAACGCGAGTACCGGGTCGTCAGATGGGGGGCCAGGATCCCCATGCCGATCGTGGCGAAGCGCGGGCACGAGTACCAGCAGCACGGCGAGCGTCCCGGCGCCCGCGAGGACGAAGGTGGTGCGGGCGCCGAACAGGTCGACCAGCAGAGCACCGGCCGCGTAGGCGAGGCCGGCCCCCAGCTGGGCGGCGGTCCCGACGATGCCGAACACGCGGCCCAGCAACGGGCGGGGCACGAGGTCCTGGACGACGGTGTCGTAGCCGATGTTCTCCACGGCGTTGCCGGCGCCGGCGATGAGCTGTGCGCCGATGACCACGGCGAGGACCGGAGCCAGGCCCGTGAGCAGCGTGCCCGCGCCGGTCGCGCTGATGGCGACGATCAGCAGCGCGACCGGTGAACGCCCGCGGGCCAGTCGTGCGCACGCCATCGATGCCAGCGCCATCCCGACGCCGAACGCGCTGACGGCGAGGCCGTACCCGACCGGGCCGGCGGTGAGTTGATCGCCGGTGAGGAACACCAGCGCCACGTTGTCCACGGCGGCGAAGGCCACGAGGAGGAACAGGGTGAGGACCAGGACGCGGATCTGCCGGTGCGTCGCCACGTAGCGCAGATCCGCTGCCGCGTCGGCCCATATTCCGGGGACTGCCGCGGGGTCGCGGGCCGGCGCGAGGGCGGGGAGCCGGGAGAGCAGCAACGCCGAGGCGAGGAAGGTCGCGGCATCGACCGCCAGCGCGGTACGGATCCCTCCGGGCCCGGCGGCCAGGAGGCCACCCAGGCCTGGGCCGACGGCGAGTTGCAGGGTGAGGGCGAGAGAGAGAACAGGGCGTTGGCCGGGGCGCGGTCGGCCGGGTCGACCAGGACGGGGACGAGGCTGCGCCCGGCCGGGCCCCGGATGGTGGCCAGGACGGCGGCCGCCGCGACGAGCACGACCAGCACCGGCAGCGGTGGCAGGGTGACAGCGATCACGGCGATGACCACCGCCGAGGCCAGCTCGCAGCTCATCATCAACCACCGAGTCCGGATACGGTCGGCGAGCGCTCCGGCCAGCGGCCCGCCGAGGCGGGGTAGCGCGTTCGCGAGCAGCAGACCCACGCCGGAGGGCCCGTCTCGTGGGGCGGCGAGCAGTACGAGCACCGTGGTCGTGATCCCGTCGCCGACGAACGAGACCGCCCGGGACGCACAACGCCCGAAAAGCCGCGTTCCCGCGCAGAAGACGGGCTCGGGGGGCAGGTTCTGCGGGAGACGGCGACGGTTCGGACATGCCCGTCAGGGTGCGGTCGTCCTCATCCGGGCCGCCTGGATTCGGTGTGCGCCGAATGCGGGCCGTGTCATCGTGGTCGGTGTGACGCTGGTGTTGAGATTCGGGCCAGGTGACGCGGCGCGATGCCGGTGCCCGTGGACCTCTACCGCGCCCTCACCGGCGACCCCGCCGAGACCCTGGACATGCTGGTCGCGCAACAGCGGCTGGCTTGGAAGGCCCTCGTCGCACCTCTGTGGGACCGGATGCGCGGCATGCTCGACGCGGACATCACCACACGGGCTCGGTGGTTGGCCGACGGCGGCCTGGAGGGCCTGTTCGCGAACCTGCACCCGCGAGCAACATGGGCGAGCGGCGCGCTGCACCTCACAGGTCTCCCTCGCGGGACCGTCGACCTGCGCGGTCGCGGCCTGGTTCTCGTCCCGACCGCCTTCGGTTGGCCGAACCTGGGAGTCGGCCCCACCGATGACACCTCGGTCGCACCCCCGGCGCTGGTCTACCCGATGCTCGGCGCAGCGCGACTCTGGGAGCCGTCCACGAGGCCACCGGCGATCGTGCGACTCCTGGGCGCCGGACGCGCGTCCGTCCTGGACCCGAAAGCCGGTCGCCGCCAGGCCATGCAGGAAGCAGTATGTCCGATTCCACCGGGGGACATGCCTCTGCTGTGCCGCATCGGTCATGATCCGCGCCGACCAGGTCGCAACGATCCCAGGAACAGGTGCACACGGTGGCACGCAGCCCGCGGCGGCGGTCCGACCCGCTCCTCGTCAATCCTTACGCTCTCGTCGGGGAGCCCGGTGGCACCGCCCGGTCGACGACGGCCGCGGTCGCCGCCGTCGCCGGGGCGGCCGGGTTGATGGTGCTCGGGGCCGGCGTAGCCGCGGCCGACCCCACGCTCGACGACGACAGCGGCGGCTCCGGCGTGTCGGGTTACGGCTCGACCGGCCTCCCCGACCTCGACGACTTCTCCGACCCCTGGGAGTCGGGCGATCTCCCCGACGAAGGTCCGGCCGGTGGCGGCCTCGAGCCGTTCGTCGTGGGGCGTGACGACAACGTCACCTACGGGATCCACAGCGGCGACGCGCTGCCCCCCTGGTCGCCGGCCGACCTCGCGGCCGGCGACCCCGGGTCGTTGCCCGCCGCGCGGCTCCCGGATCGAACAGCGGCCGCCTCCCTCTCGGTCTCGGCCGGGTCCACCGAGCCCGACCGATGGACCACCGGCGTTCCGGACGCCACACCGACGGACTCCGACAGCGCAGACACCTGGCCGGCGCTCCTGAGCTTCGGCGACCCGGACGTCGACCCACCGATCCCGAACTCGGACTCCGGCGTCGTGCTCCTCGCCACCGACGCGGGGACCGGCAGCCCCCTGCCCGACGAGCTCGACCTCCCTGGTCCCGGTCCCGTCGTGGTCCGGGCGGACACGGTCCCCGACCCGGACGTCATCACCGACCCGGACGTGTCGCCGAGCACCCTCGGCGTTCACCCGGCGGGCATCGCGTCCCCGGGTGACGACGCCGACCCGGTGATCCCGACCGGATCCGACGCGCCTGCCCCGGCGGACACCCCGTGGGAACCGGCGCAACCGACACGCGACGCGAACCTTCCGGGCGATGCGGGCGATGCCGAGGACCCCTTCCCGGAGGAGCCCAGCCTGTTCGACATGTGGAACAACCGCGAGAGCGCCCGCCTCGGCGATTGGGGGCCGATCGACGGCGGCTCGGGTGACCCCACGGCGCCGGGCGAGTACGACGACGGCGCGGCACCGATCCGCTACCAGTACCAGCCGGGTGGGGACGGCGTCGGTGACTTCGTGCGGATCTCCGAGGAGGGCGTGCAGTCGGCCAACCCGTCGGTGATGATCGAGCCGGGGCCGATGGGGACGACGTTCTCCGTCTTCGGGAACCCCACGGATCTGGAGGCGCCGTGGTTGGAGGTGAACACGGCCCGGATCAATCCCACCGGTACCTCACTGGCCGAGATCGCCACGGGCTTCGGTGGCGAGTACTCGATCCCGGCGTCGGAGGGCGTCGTCGTTCCCGGTACGCCCGGCTCGATCGTCACCGGCCGGCCGATCACCCCCAGTGAGGGGAACGCCTTCACCGAGCAGGAGCTCTTGCGCCGGTCCGCGGCCCGAGACGTCTTCGCCGTGCCGTCGGAAACCGGGGAGCTCCTGCGGTTCAGCCCGGACCTGGTGTCGCCGGACGAGGCCGCGACGCCCCATTACCTGCCGCAGCTGCCGGGCCAGGCGTCGCTGAACTGCACCGTGGGTGGAACCCACTTCTGCTTCGACGACGCGGGCAACGTCGCGGTGACCCGAACCACCGTCGACGCGGACGGCGCGCCGGTGACGACGCGGGAGTACCGCGTCACCGCGCCGCCCAACGACCTCTCCGACCGCATGCCGACACCACCGGTCACCTGGGTTTTCGATCCCGGACCCCCAGGTGGGAACGGCTCGTTCACCGCGTTCCCCGGCTTGGGCGACTCGACCGATCTCTCGACCGTGGCATTGAAGGTGAACCGGGACGCCGACGGCGAGCCAGTGTGGGCGCAGATCGCGGGCGGCTCGAACGCCCTGACTCCCACCGACCCGGACATGACCTACGACCGCGATCCCGGCGGTGTTGCCCTGCCGGACGTCCGGAGCTGGCGTGGGAGCACAGGCGACCAGAACCGGATGCCCTACTCCTCGGTGATCGGCCCCGGCTACACCCTCCAGAGCGAATTCAACTCTGAGAGCGGTGACGACGAGCTCTCGGGCGTCGTCAACGGGGTCCGTGTGGGGCCCTACGACATTCCGACCGGGCAGATGTTCACCAGGTTGGCCGGGATACCCAACCCGGCCACCCCGGCCAACCTCGACGTGCGCAGCGGTGACCCGCGGGCAAGCGTCACGTTGTGGAGGAGCACCGACCCCGGTCCGCTGAACGTCCTGGCCGACAACTCGCTGAGCTGGACCACGGCCACCGGGGAGACCTACCGGCTCGATCCCTACGAGTACGAGGAACCGGCCGAGCCCGGCGGCGTCGCCCGCGGCACCGGGACCTACCGACAACAACCCGACGGCAGTTGGGCGCCCGTGGACCCCACGACGGTACCCACGGTGCTGGGTCTCTGGGGCAACCAACCCCCACCCGGACAGGTCGATCCCTTGTGGCCCGACGACGGCGGCGGGGACGGCGGACCGGGTATCGACCGCCGCCCGTGGGGTGCGCCGACCGGCGGCGCGGGTGACCCGAGCCTGACCCCCGTCGGCGGCGGCTCGACCCGGATGGCACTCCCCGAGAGCACACCCGGGACCGTTCCCGACGCTGCCGTCGATGCGCCGTCGGAGCTGGTCCCCCGTTCGACGGGCGGTGTGGTCGTCGCTCCGGAGCCCACGCTGCGACCGTCGCTCGAGGAGCTGCGGCGACAGTTGTTCCCGGGTGGGGATCCGCGCGCCGAGGCGCCCGGCTCGGCGGCCGACGACACTGTGACCGGCCGCCCGCCGGGTGAGGAGGTGGACGGGCAACGGTTCGACCCGAACCAGGCCGCGCGGGAGCCCGCGGTGCCCGAGCCGCCGCTGGAGATGGAGGGCTTCCCGTTGGGCCCCGACCGGGAGCTGGAGGGTGTGTGGTCCTCGGGTGTTCCCGGCCTGTTCACCGGCTCGCCGGTCTCGGAGCGGGACCGTGAACCCGGCGACCCGGTGCCCACCACCGCGAGCAGCGCCTCCTTGACGTCCGCCGAGCCGTCGCCGTTCTCGAGTGGCACCCCGTCGGTCGCTCCGACCGCGACCCGACCCGGCGCCACCCGCACCGGCTCCGACGGACGCACCCAGACCTACCTCCGAAGCCAGCACCTCATCGGGGACGGCCAACCCGGCACCACATCCGGACGCATCGACTATTACACCGCCGAGAGCGGCACCACCGAGGCCGTTGTCACCTCACCCCGACGCACCGACGACGACGGCACCACCACCATCTGGATCCCCAACCTCGGCACCACGGTCAGCACCAACCCCGCCGCGCAACGCGTCACCTCCGTCCAACAGGTACCCACCTCCACCAGTGCTCCGACGACCTCCCAGACCATCCGTATCCGCACCGCCCCGACCACCCACCACCTCACCGGCACCGGGCCCGGCTCCATCCCCGGCACCATCACCTACCAACCCGTTCCCGGAGATCCCCGCCTGCACGACGTCACCGTCCAACCCACCATCACCGACACCTCCCACCCCGACGGCAGCCGCACCCTCACCTACAGCGCGCTCGTCCCGGCCAACCGGCAACTCAACTCCGACGGGAACCCCGAACGATTCCGTGTGGCCGTCGACACCCCGATGCGCGAAACCCGCCGCAACCTCTACATCCCCCCACCGCCACCACCCACCCCCGTCCACACCGAGGAGTTCGACGTCGCCGGGGCACCCTCACCGGCCTTCGACAGCCCCGCTCAACCCGTCGGCTCCGCCCAGCCCGCCCGTTCCGCCCAGCCCGCCCGGCGCGCGACTCCGAGCCCCCGGGCCCCCGCCCCGCAACCGGAACCCGACGGATGGCAACAAGCAGGACAGCTCGCCATCGACGTCCTCACCTACCCCCACCCCCTCGACCCCGTCCGCGGCCAGTTCCGTGACGTCTGGAAGTTCCTCCCCGGCGCCGCCGGAGGTGCCACCGACCGCCAGTACGCCTTCTGAGACCCGGCCGTCCTGCGTCGGCGGGCGCCACGATGTCCGGACGAGGAGGACAGCTCAGATGTCGGCGGCGAGTCCGATCATCGACGTGCGCGAGCCCGACGAGTCACACCCGTACGAACCCGGCCGTGCGAACCGGCCCGCGTCGCCGACGTTGATCATGAAATTGTGGGACATGCCCCTTGCGCTCGACGTGGACCGAACGGTGGACGCCGGCACCGGTCGGCCGTGGAACCATCACGGCGACGGTCCCGCCCGGGCGCCGTGCACCACCGTGCCGGCGGCGGAGCCGTGCGAGGAGATTGTCGTGACGGAGCCGATACGCCCCGATGACCTGCGCGTGTCCGACGTCGAACGCGCCCGTGTGCAGGACCTGCTCAGCCGGGCCCACGACGTCGGGCAGCTCGACCTGTACGAGTTCGACGAGCGCGTGCGCACGGCATGGGCTGCCCGCACCCGCGGTGAGCTGCAGCACGTCACCGCCGACCTGCCCGCACCGCCCGCCCCCGTGCCGGGCCGCAGTCCGGTGTTCTCCTCGACCGGGGGCGGCACGGCGATGCGCGTCCTGACGATCATCTGGGCGAGCATCGCCGCGGTGAACTTCGTGGTGTGGGGGATCATCGCCCTCACGACCGGCCAGTTCGTGTACCCGTGGTGGGTCTGGGTGGCGGGGCCGCCCGGGGCCGTGCTGGCCGTGCTCTACACAGCCGGAGTAGGCAGGCCCGCCCGCTGAGCCCTTCCGGGCACCAGACCGAGCCGATCCTGGGCGTTGGCGGACCAGATCCGGCGCCACAGCTCCTTCGGGAACCCCGGTGATTCCGCGGCCGACCCAGGTCGGCCGGTGGTCACGGCGACCCGGGGCCTTGCCGCGTCACCTCCCGCAGCGAGGCCCCCACCAGAAGGTCCTGGATCTGTTCGCCGCCGGCAGCGCCGACTACGACGGCACGTCCGCCACGGCCAGAACCTTCTCCGCCACGATTCAGAACAAACTCATCTTCGCCGTCACCGGCAGCACCGCGGCCGAGCTCGTCCTGAAGAGGGCGGACGCAGGATCCTCGAGCATGGGACTGACCACGTGGGCGGGTGACCGCGTCCGCAAGGTGGACGTCACGATCGCGAAGAACTACCTTGCCGAACCCGAGATCGCCGAACTCAACCGGCTCACCACGATGTTCCTCGACTTTGCCGAGGACCGTGCCCAGCGCCGTCAACAGACCCTGATGACGGAGTGGGTCGGACAGACCGACCGATTCCTGGCCTTCAACGAGCGAAACCTGCTGGCCGGCTCGGGCCGCGTCTCTGCCCAGGCGATGCAGGATGTTGTGGCCGAGCGCTACGCCGAGTACGACCAGCGCCGTCGAGCGATCGAGGCCGGGCACGCCGAGGCCGAGGAGCTCGATGACCTCCGCGCCTTGATGGCGATCGAGAATCCGCGTGTCGATCCTGAGCAGGACGAGGACAGCGGGACGCCACGATAGAGAGCATCCGAACCCATCAGACCGTCCGGCGCGCAACGAACACGAACTCCGACCCCGGCCGGTCGGGTGCACCGCGTACGTCCTCGACCTCAAATCCGTGGCAGCGAAGGTCGCTATCGATCTCCTCGCGGCCACGGAAGCGCAGCGTGGAATCCGAGGTGAGGACAGCGCCGTCAGACTCGAACACCCACGTATGGCGGAAACTGACCAATGGCATGGCGACCGCAGTCAGCTCCACCCAGGTCACGACTGACCCGACGGTTCCACCCGCGCCGCGATGAGATCACCACCAGCACCCGGTGTGAGCAGGAGAAGCGACCCGTGCGGACTATGCGCGGACGCAGACGGAAGGTTCGAATCCTTCACCTGCCACACCCCGCAGCAGCGGTCCCTGAGCAGCAGAAACATGGTCACCTGCCGATCGTGTGTCGGCCCAGCTCTGTCCGGCTCCAACCCCGGCCGCGCGGGGGCGGAGCAGGTCGGCGATCTCGTGATGGACGAGCTCGGTCGACCGATCGGTCAGGTTGCTGTGGCCGGTCACGCCGATGACGGCCATGTCACCTTCTTCTTCCGATGCAGAGCGGACCCTGGCCTCCGAACATCAGCTCTCCCGGGCTGCCAACGTGCCGTGCTCGATACGTTCGAAGATGTCGGCGTCGGTCTGCTGCTGCCAGTTGGGCAGGTCGTCCCAGTCGGCGACGTAGGACGGTTTGGGGTCAGGGAAGTGTTTGAAGATCTGCGTGGTCCAGCACAGGGCCACGAACCGGCCGCGCTGGTCGCGGGACAGCTTGGCCGTTGCCCCGTCGGACCTGCGGACCAGATCGGCCACCTGCTCGAAGACCGCGGTCGCTGCCTCTTTTTCCCAGACCGGCGTGTCCTCCCAGGGAGCGACGTATCCGGGCTTGGGCTCACTCGGGTAGTAGGTGTGGACGCCATCGATCCACGCCGCGCGGAATATGCGGCCGTTCTCCTCAGACACGGGCAAATCCTTCCGTTGGTGGCGGCGCCGATCGGAACTCGGCGATCGCCGCGGCGACATCTGCGACGCGGGGGTCGGCAGCCAGCGGACCGATTCGGCCCATCAGATCGGTCAGCTTCCGACCGATCACACCGTGCGAACCCAATTGCTGTGCGGCAGCGAGGGCTTCCTGCGAGTGTGCAGCGAACTGTTCAAGGTCCAGTCGGTGGGCGGCCACCGCGGCGAGATCTACGAGGACTGCGGCGCGGCGACGTACCGTCAACGAGCTCGCCGCCGCTTCTGTCAGGGCCGTTTCCGCCCGATCGACGAGTCCGAGTGCGAGCAGGCAGGTCCCGCGCTCCTCGGCGAGCCGGGACCCGTCAAACCGGATCCAGCCGCGATAGGGTGTCCCGGCGGCGACGGTCTCGGCACTGTCCAGTGAGCGTGCACAATCGACGGCGTTACCGAGCCCGGCGAATGCATCGGCCTGCACGGCCGCGATCCACGGCCGCGTCGCCAATGCGCCATTGCCGCGGCGGGCGACGTGGACGGCGACGTCGAGAATGGATGCGGCTGAGGCGAAGTCCCGATCGTAGAGCGACGTGTCCGCCTGCCGGGTCAACGCGCAGGCCCAGAGGTCGTGGCCGCCGGACTCACGGCTGGCCGTGACGCTCAGGTTGTAGCACCGTGCCGCGTCGGTGTAGCTGTCACGGTCGAAATAGACCTCGCCCGTCAACTGCAAGAGGTCTGCGGCCAGGTCGCACAGGCGTCGGCGCATCTCCAATGTCTGCGGTCGCTGAAGTGTGTCGACGTAGAGCGACAACTGGGCAGAGAGGGCTTCACCGCCACGCTGCCCGGCGATGTCGTTGTCAAGTCGTTCGGACCCACCACGATCACCGAAGGCTCGCAGACCAAGGTCGCCTACACCCGCCGCCTCGGCACCGTCGTTCTCCAGGATCTGCGCGGCGTGGACGCCACCGCCTTGTGTCGATCGTGTGCATGACAAGGACGGCGAGGCGTCACGATAGGAGCGTCCAAGATCGCCGACCCGGCAGCGGCTTCTCGGCCGCCCCGCCGATACCGTGATCGCTGGTGGAGTTGGCGAGGATGTTCGTGAACGTGAGGTCAAGTCGTGATCAAGGCCGTGGTGTTCGACGTCGGCGAGTGCCTGGTCGACGAGACCCGCGAGTAC
>Ga0105044_10010558_pt1 | contig 12603 bp, 13 predicted proteins | sample MAT01_FD_78092 | JGI IMG/M metagenome (GOLD analysis project Ga0105044, IMG submission 78092) | Freshwater microbial communities from Lake Fryxell liftoff mats and glacier meltwater in Antarctica - MAT-01 | ecosystem: Environmental > Aquatic > Freshwater > Ice > Liftoff microbial mat | place...
CCCGGCATTTTGAGCGACGACGCGACCAGCGATTTGTGCGATCAAGGAGACCACACGACCGGTCGCAGCTTTGCATGATCTGCCTTCCTGTTTGAAGCGGAACTGAGAGACCATTGCCCAGAGAGTAATCGCCGGTGTAAAGACATCTTCGTCGACGATTCCAAAGACAACCTTGTCTTCCTGGAATGCCTCTGCAAACAAAGAGCTATCGAGAACTTCGCACAGTGGAAGTTCGTCGGCTTGAATCATCGACCGCTGAAAGAAGCTAAAGCAGTGGAGTGAGTGGCTTGCTGGAATGGACATAAACCTTCCCTGGTCAAATGTTGACACACGACACCAGGAAAGGTCCACGCCCGCGGCATTCTAACGATCAGTTGGGTCACGCCATCGACGTCGTGCCTGCAGGCGTAAAGCCAGTGGGGACAGACCTGTAACGAATTATGCTCGATTGTTCTGTTGTTGTTGCTTTGTTTGATCGCAACAGCAACGACTCGATGGACGCACTCAGCATTTCGCGATCTGTGGAAAATGTTGAAAATGGTTGTCCGACGTACACAGAATCAGGTTGTTTTGTAACACAAGTGCTGCAATCCACACGTCATTCGTGGGCACCGCAATCGACTTTTGGCGGAGTCGCAGGTAAAGCTGCGCGTAGTGATGAGTTGTCTGGTCGTCAGGATTCAGTATGGAAACACGCGGGCTGTTGAGGAAACGCTGCAGATTCGCGGCGTTCGTTGATTGCTGATTCCCCGCCGCAAATCCAGCCCTCAGTTCTCCAACAACAATCAGCGGCAGAAAAATCTGAACGGCAGAGCGCACAATCTGAATTCGCCCTGAATCTCCCCGCATGAAATCACTGTAGGCGTTTGTGTCCAGCGCCACGTTCATTTCCACGCCTCTTCGTCAATGCGATCGAATTCCGCAACGGCCTGATCGAATGACGGATCTTCCTGCCACGACCCAATCAGAAAGTCCAAGTCCGTATGCTCTGCCGGGCATTGAGATATCTCAAGCCCACGATACAGGGCTTCCACGGCAACAGCGTTAAGGCTTTTTGATTCCCGCTTTGCCCGACGCCGTAGTTCTGTATCGATCACCGCTGGAACAGCACGGATTGTATATTGCCTGCTCATAATGCCTGCATTGTATTCACATAGCTGCCTGCACTGCAAGATTTCTTTCAGGATTCTTGGGGGCGCTTGCGAATTTCAAGTTCTGCGATAGTTTCGGAACGAAGAAAATGGATTCCAGCGTGATTCGGGTCAGCTTCATTCAGCTGCTTGATCCTCAGGCTCAATTGGTCGCAGGTTTCGGGTGGAACATAAGAATCGCGATATCCGCTGGGGTAATTCCGCTCACACGGCCGGCCTGGCTGACGGTGGGACGCAGGTAGTTCAGCATTTTGCTCATTTCGTGGTCGCCAATGTTGTCGATCGTTTTTGTGTCGACGACGATCTGATCAAAGCAGATCAAACTCACTGACCCGCAATCAGCTTTCGCATCACGGTGAACTCCCTTAGCACTTGGTATGTGGCCGCTCCGACAGAAACCGCCGAACATGATGCATGGGTAATCGACTCCCGGTCAGTTCAACTTGCCTGTCACGTTTTCCTTGTCGCGAACCGCTTCCAGTGTATCATCGACCCGATTCTGGATGAGAGAGATCGCCGTCAGAATCAGCACGAGCATACAGTAGATAACCGCCGCTTTGGGATAGCCGCCGGTTCTGTTTTCATGCACAAAGATCTGTGCTGTACAGCCGATCAACAGCAAGATCAATATGCCATCTTGCGCAAGGAACCAGGACAGACCAATACAGGCAGCGCATACGATCTTCTCGACTCGGGACAACGCCTGAATTGCGCGCCCTCCATCCAGGCTTCCAAACGGCAACAGATTGAAGAGATTGATCCATGCACCGACACCTGCGATCGCCGCAAAGATCGGCAATGATGTGACTTGCCACAGCAGAAGAGCGACAACAGCTGCCCCCAGTCCATAGATCGGTCCAGCCAAACCGATATCCGCATCCTCCCGTGGATTGACGACCGACTGCTGCATTCGGATCACAGCTCCAAGTCCCGGGATGAACATGGGGACTCCGGTCCGAAATCCGTATCGCCGAAGCTGGATCACATGGCCCATTTCATGAACGTAAATCGAGAGAACGATTCCTAACGCAAAGCTCCAGCCCCAAACCGTCCAGTAGACTCCCAGGGACGCCAACATCGAGAACAGCGTTGTGCTTTTGGTCAAGCCAGCCAAGAGCGCCTTTAACTTCCAGGCAAGGAGTCCAACTGCGCCGATTCCAGTTGCCACGCCAGCCTGTTTCGAAGTTCCACTTTTTGAAACATGGGTCGCTGTACGTGACTTTGGCAACAGCATTCCCAGCCTTGTGATTTCCCTGGAAATCACGCGATGCTGATTCGAATCTCGTGGGAGCTGTTCAATCGCTTCTCGCCAGAGTTGCAGTGCCGTGGTGATATCGCCAGCTGCGGTTGCAGAAGTTGCCTGAGAAGCCAGCTCCTCCAATCGTTCCTTCTGAACGAGCCGTTGGCAACTCGGACACGCCAGCATCGCCGACGCCAACTGCAGCCCGCATCCCACGCAGATTTGAATGGAAGTCGATGATTCGGTCAAGCTGTCACACGTTACCCGCTTCAAATTCGATCATCGGCAGCAACCCTTGATTTTCGCTTGGTCAGGCTTGTCCAACGCTGGTGGTTTTCCCAATTTGATAGGGACCGGTGATCGGAATCGTCTGGCGCGCCGAAAGTTTCCAGGCTTCCCACAGGGCGAATCCCATGATCAACAAGCCAATCGGACTTTCGACGCCCATCATGACGGGCGTCGCCAGAGCAAAGCAACCTACTGCAACAATGAGGATGATGAACGAAACAAAGAGATTAGCGCCGGGCTCTTGCGCCTTTGCAGCCGTGCCGTCTGAAGATTCTGCCGAGGCGTTCGCTTCGTCCTGCCGCACGGTCACTGCCTGTTGTTCATCCTTCTGTTCCGCATCCAGTATTGCCGAAATGATATCGGGCACATAGTTCAATGAGATGCAGCTGTAGGTGATGACAACTGCCAGAAACTGGTACACGCGCCCGCCACGACCTACAGTCGCGCGCCGCACGGATTTGCCGACCAGCCAGCCGACAAGAATTGCCACCAATCCGATTTCGATGTTAGCAATGACACGAATCGCGTACCAAATCAGCGCGCCCAGCAAACCAGCTGCCGTTCCGAACACCACTGCTTTCCCAAAGGCCAGCATTCGATTCCCTGTGGGAGGGTCAGTGATGGAAGTGCTGCAGCGTTGACAGACAACTTTGTCGTCAACTGCATAGTAGACTTCCACGACCGGCATCCTGCAAAGACAGCAGGCCAATGGTGCCACGCCAACTTCCGATGTGGACTCGGCGGTTGCAAATTGAATTTGCGGCAGCAGTTCGGGCAATTCGTTGTTGGTCATTTGTTGTCCCGTGAGCAGGATGGACTTGCTTATTCAGGAATCGCTGGCGGCCCCTCAATTCTCTCAATCCATGTGTGCCAACCACCTGCAATCCACAACACAAATCGACGCAACAACTTCTCGCTCTACCGGGACTCCGCAATGCACCGATCCCGGGCTTTGTTGTCCAACCCGTTCCGGTCTGAATCGCCTGACAATCGACCGACTCAGTGAAGTCATCTCGGCGCGTGATGAGGACTCAAGATTCCGTCTTGTACCGCATTTGTCATGACCTGTCGAATGCTCAGAGTGGCCTCGCCAATTAACGTCCAGCCCTGCAAAAGGACGTCGCACGCAAAAGGACCCCCTTCAGGAAACACTGACCAATCGACCCCCACCGAAATTCTCCGCCTTTTTCCCGATAATGAAATCACCGAAGCCGCTGGAGTCCTTGCAATGAACCTCAAAAACTCCCGAACAACTCATCCTCTATAACGCTCGCCTGAAGTTCCAGCGCGATGAAGTCGCCAGGTTGGTGCAGGCTCGGCAGGAAGGCGAAGAGATCGGCGAGGCAAGAGGTGAAGCAAGAGGACTGCTCACGTCGAAGAACCATCGGGCGACGTCCCGAGGAACGTCTGGGACCGGGAAAACCGGCTGGTGCATGTGGTGCATCCGTCTGGCGATGTGACCACGTATGCCTACAACGGCGGCGGGTTGCGAGTGTCGCAGGATGACGGAGTCGTGGAAACTCGCTACGTCCACGACGGCAACAACGTGCTGCTGAAAACCGACGACGTCGGCACGGTGGAGGCCGAGTTCACATACATTCCTCAGGAGTATTCGCGCTGCTTTGCGACCAGAACCGACAAGTCGCTGGCACGTCCCGAAACTCCACTCCGCAACCACCCGACCGCTACAATTCTGACCGAAATTCCGGCTCACTGCCTGGCCGGAATCGACACTAATAGTCGCTGGCAGTGCAAGGACTTTCGATTCGAAGCATTCAATAATCACTGATGAGGGCAGGTCGGACAGGAATGTCAAACGTACAAAATAAACGGATCGAAGAGAGAAAAGCGGCATCCCTGCCAGGAGGCCATCCCTGGTGAACTAAGGCCGATCGCGTGTCCTGTTGAGTGAGCAAGCGACCTGAAAGGAGTGGGCTGCGTGAATGAGTAGTGCTTTTCTCTGCTTCGATCCGTTCTGCGTCCAGAGTTGAAAGTTGGGTAGAATGTGCGGCACGTTTTGAAAAAGGGGTCAGGAACCAATAGTGCGCAGCACCCCTCGGGCCATTTGGCTATTGGTTCCTGAACCCTTTTTCAAACTACTGAGTCAGTTGCTTGAACAATTCGCCGAAGTCCGGCATTTCTTCACGCAGCACGCTGTTCCATGCTTCGGGATTCCAGATTTCGACACAAATGACGGCACCGACGATGACGACTTCTTTTCCGGCACCAACGCCAAGAAATGTTCTGAAACCTTCCGGGATCAGCAGTCGTGAACGATTTGCCAACCGCACGGTTTGATGCCGGGTCGATAACAGACGGCCAAGCCGCTGCACTTCGCCCCAGCGCTGCTCCATTCGACCGGAATCAATTTTCTGACGCAGCAAAGCGATACCGCTGTCTAAGCGCTGCTGCCATTCCGCCTGCTTCCACAGACTCAGGCACCCTGCCCTTTCCTTCGCGATGATCAGGTCGCCGTTCTCGTCAGACACGGCAGATGCCAGTTCCACAGGCAGCATCAGGCGATTGCGATCATCGATCGTTCGCTGAAATTCCCCAGTGAGAAACATGACGAGCTTTCGTGGCAGGTACGCGGTCGCAACGTGATCTGGAACGACCCGATTTTGGCTGTTCTGGCGTTGAGCCGTCCAGCCTACCGGGCACAAAACCCACTTTCAACTGATTTTCAAAGATCTCTGCGGGCATTTATCCCACAAATTATGTCGATAGCTTAGGACCGCGGGTTTGGGCTGGCAAGCCACCACCTGGTCGTTTTTTCCGGATTTGACGAAAACCCTGACGACGCAATCCTGGGTAGCTGAACTCTCGAAACATCCTGCCGTGGAGTGTTCGCACCGCTTGCCATTGTGGGTATGCTGTTTTTCCATGTCTGACGATGTCCGCCAACTTGTCCCCTCCATGACTCGGCTTCTGGCGAGCGCGGAAGTCGCGTTACTGATCGAAAAGTTCGGACCGGATATCGTGCGGATGAAACTTCAGCGCGCGATCGAACGACTTCGTTTCTACCTTGATGAGAAGACCACTGCTGAGTCTGCAGCAAGTGAAACGGCGACCAGCCATGAATCGCGATGTACCGGTGGGCTGACGCCCGCCCGTTCGCCGAAGGAAATGCCTGCATCAAAGTCGGACTCCGAGAAACTCGTGGTCGAGTGGCTGGTGAGCGACATGAATCGCTGCTGGCTGAACGCTCCGCGGAAAGTCATGAACGCGACCGGCGTGCTGCTTCACACGGGTCTTGGACGCGCGCCGCTCGCCGATGCCGCACGGAAGGCAATCATGGACGCGGCGGGCGCGTGTCTGCTGGAAGTGAATCCAGAATCCGGTGAACGTTCATATCGCGGGTTTCAGGTTGAGGAACTGCTGACGGCACTCACGGGTTGCGAAGACAGTTTGATCGTCAACAACAATGCCGGTGCCACAGTCCTGCTGCTTCAGGCGATGTGTCAGGGCCGCGAAGTCCTGATTTCACGTAGTCAACTGGTTGAGATCGGCGGATCGTTTCGATTGCCGGAGATTTTTCAGACGGCTGGTGTCGTGCTGCGTGAAGTCGGCACAACCAATCGGACTCATCTGCGTGACTATGCATCCGCGATCACTGAACGAACAGCAGCAATTCTGCGCGTGCATGCTTCGAACTTCCGCATTGTCGGCTTCACGACCGAACCGTCCAGCCTGGAACTCGCGACACTTGCGCACGCGCGCGGGCTGATGATGTTTGACGACATCGGCAGCGGACAATTTTTTCAGAATCCGGTCCTGGCTGCATTCGGCGAACCAGACTTTCGCACAAGCATCGAAGACGGTGCGGATCTTGTACTTGGAAGCGGTGATAAACTTCTCGGTGGCCCACAGGCCGGCATCATTCTTGGCCGCGCCTCATGTATTCAGACGCTGCGTCATCACCCGCTCGCCCGTTGTCTGCGGATTGACAAACTCAGTCTCGCCGCCCTGCACGCCACTCTGCTGATTCACGCTCGAAGAACGGCAACTGACGAGTTACCGCTCTATCAGATGCTGCATGCCGACACATCGACGCTGAATCAACGCGCGCAATCGATTATTGCCCAACTGAGTTCGCTGCCGGATGTGGCCCTGGAAATTGTACCAGGCGTCGCTGAAGTCGGCGGCGGATCCTGTGCGGGACATCAGATTCCGTCCGTCGCGATTTCATTCCGCTCTGCCAATAAGTCTGCTCAAACTCTGGCCCGAAACCTCCGAATGAGCGTGCCGGCAATCTGGGGCAGAATCGAAGCAGACGCCGTGCTGCTGGACCTGCGTTCCATCGATCCGGACGACGATCCATTGCTGTGCCAGACTCTCAAGTCCGCATTGGACGGCTAATTTGCCACCAGCGATCCGGTGCAACTGGAACCGGCACCGGCTGTGCAGCCATAGCAATGGCGACCGACGGAAATCGGACGATTTTCGATGTCTGTGACCTGGATACTGCCGATGTGGCGGGGAAGAGGATCTACGAGCGGCAGATTGAGCATCTGATTGAAGTCGCAGTCAAACAAATTGCCCTGCCAGTCGATCGAGATTGTGGATCGACACATTAAGCCGTCCACAGAATTGCGGTTGAACGAATTCACCAGCAGCGTCATATATTCGTCGTACCGTCCGGTCTGCAGCAGGTCGTCCAGAAATCGACTGATGGGCATATTGGTGATTGTGTACAAGTGATTAAACACGATTCCAAACCTCTGCCGCAACTGATCTCGGTATGACTCTTCCAGCTTCTGCTGATTCGGCGGCAGCGATGGGCCAATCGGGTTGTAAACCAGCGACAGTTTCAGTTCCGAATTCTCCCGTCCGTAGCCGAGGCCGTTCAGCAGCTTTAAGGCCTCAATAGATTTCTGAAACACTCCGTCACCGCGCTGCGCATCGCAGTTTTCCTCCAGATAGCATGGCAGGGAGGCGATCACTTCGACTTGAGACTCGGCCAGGAACTGCGGCAGATGCGTGAATCCGGGTGCCGTCAGAATGGTCAGATTGCAACGATCAATGACGTGCCGACCAAGCCGGCGCACTTCCGTCACGAACCATTCAAACAGTGGGTTCATTTCCGGAGCACCTCCGGTGATATCGACAGTCTCGATCGTCGATTCACCCAACAGCCGGAGGCAGTGCAGAAAAGTTTCCTTCGTCATCAGCTCGCGCCGATCCGGACCCGCATCGACATGACAATGCCGACACGTTTGATTGCAGAGCTTCCCGACATTAACCTGCAGCGATGTCAACTGACCGCTCTTCAGCGGCATGATTCCATTGCCTGCCAGCGTGGACTGGAACGATGGTATGCCCGACTGATCGTCGCGTTCAAGTATTTCCCGCTGTCGTTCGGCGTGGGCGAGCGGATTTCCCTGTCGCAGCAGTGATAAGGCAGGCATTGTGGCTGTCGCTCCTGTTTAGGATTCGTGATTCACTTAGCTCGACTTTCGGAGTCGAGGATAAACCTTTGCTGGGTTGTAGTCGCGGACAATTGCATGATGTGTTGATTTGTCAGTGTGACCTGTAGGTTAAGTCGAGCAACGCGAGTTCCTGCAGCGCCGAATTGCCGGAACTCACTCCGTTCGGTCCGGCCTGCAAAAATCCGCGACTTGTACCCGTTTCACTGTGACATCAGCCACACGGTTCATTACTGTCACAGCAGGTATCAGCGGCAGTAATTGTCGCGTCGTAACCCAACCCTTTGGTCTCCTTTGGATCACGAATTTTCAGACGTCGGCAGTCGAATAATTGTGCGGCATCCAGTGGTATTTTCTGGTGCGGTTCGATCGTTTCAAACATCCCGGCGTACGGCGGCAGCTGAATCAGGCGAGTCAGTTTATCGCAAACCGCCATGCGCTGACCTCGCACGAACATGTGTCCGTCATCATCTTCCACTCGGCGAAACGGACCTTTGTAGACCACCGCCTGATTGCGATCCAGACATGGACCATCTTTACCCTTCCATGCAATCACGGTCATCGATCGGAATTCGATGCCTTCAATCGTCTGCCAGGGTTCTGTCTGGCGTTCTGCAATCGTGATGCCATGAAATCCGGCATCGGAAAACGCTTCCAGAAACAAGTCTTCGCGAAAAGCGCCGGAGAGGCATCCGGACCACAGATGTCCATCCTGCTGCATGTGATCCGGTACAACCTCGTCGCTCACGACATCACTGATGACCGCGCGCCCTCCGCGTTTCAGCACGCGGAAGATCTCGGCAAAAAGCTGACGTCGATCCTTTTGACGAACCAGATTCAGCACACAGTTCGACACGACGCAATCGATGGTGTTGTCTGCGATCAAGGGGCGCTCTTTTCGAAGCTGTTCTTCCAGTTGGCGGCCTGCGATCCAGTCGGATGAACTTTGAACGGGCTTTTCGGCAAGGCGTGTGTTGAGCAGATCCAGATCCAGCTGCAGATCCTGAATCATGCCATAGCGAAAATCGACGTTACTGTAGCCAATGCTTGTGGCGACTTCATCGCGATACTTCCTTGACAGTGCCAGCATTTCGGTGTTGCAATCGACGCCAATCACTTTCCCCTGCGGCCCGACAACCTGCGACATGATGTAGCACAGTTTTCCGGCCCCGGAACCCAGGTCCAATACCGTGTCGCCTTCATTGACCCATGCACTGGGATCTCCGCAGCCGTAGTCTTTGTCGATGATTTCCTGCGGCACGACCTTCAGAAACTGCCCGGCATATTGCACGGGACAGCAAAGCGCCGGTTCCACCTGCTTTGATGCAGCGGCATAGCGGTCGTACACCGAGGCTTCGGTGCATTCCTTTGAATTTGTCAGTATTTGAAGCGAGACCGTCACCCTTGAATACCTTTCTGTTAGGCAGTTGCCGTTTTCGTCGAGGCCAAAAAATGCATTCGCCTATGACCAAGTGCCCTCATTCTGACATCGCATGTTCGCCATGTCTGTGCGACAGCATACAAAGTCCCGCATGAGTCGTTACAATCTCACCTGTCCCGTAGACTCATAATTTTCGGAAATATCGACGGGATGCAAATTGCTCAATCGCCCGACGGAGGAAAAGCCATGACAATCTTTGAGTTCCTGGTGTTGCTGCTGGTCGCAGGAATTTGCGGCTCCCTGGCTCAATCACTTGTCGGGTACTCGCATGGTGGATGTCTTGTATCGATCGTGCTGGGATTCATTGGTGCCTTGTTGGGGACCTATCTGGCACGGGAGGCAGGATTGCCGGAACTGTTCGCCATACAGATTGGCGGGCGTACGTTTCCAGTCATTTGGTCCATCATCGGTGCGGCCCTGTTCGCCGCATTGTTGGCGCTGATCAGGCGCCCTCGAGGGAAGTAGTTCAACACTCAAGAAAATCTGTGATGGAACCCTGGCTCGCCTACCTTGTGCTGTGTCCGGCAGCCTTGATCGGAGGAATGATCAATTCGGTGGCCGGCGGCGGCACGCTCATTACGTTTCCTGCTTTGTTGTGGGCGCTGGGCGGCACTCCGGGCGCGACCATCATTGCCAACGCGACAAACACGGTTGCATTGTGTCCCGGCGCGCTGTCGGGCTCCTGGGGTTATCGCCGCGAGCTGAGAGAACTGTGGGGATGGGTCCGTTGGCTCGCCGTGCCTAGCCTGATCGGCGGCGGGGTGGGGTCGTACATCGTTGTCCTCGCGCCGGAATCGTCGTTCAAGGCCATGATTCCGTGGCTGATTGGCCTGGCGACTGTGCTGTTTATTGTGCAGCCTCGACTGGTGCCTGCGTCAAACGCAGGAGCCGCGCTGGATCGTGGCACGTCGGACGATGCAACGCAGGCGACACCCGGTCGCCGCTATCTCTGGCTCGTGTTCGGGCTGCAACTGCTCGTTGGTATTTATGGCGGATACTTCGGGGCCGGGATTGGAATCCTCATGCTCAGTACTCTCAGCCTGTTAAACCTTGGAAACATTCATCATGTGAACGGAATGAAGACCGTTCTTGCCGGGCTGATCAACGGAATCGCCGTCGTGGTGTTTGTGATCTCCGACAGCGTGAACTGGAAACTGGCGGTCCCAATGCTGATTTCAGCATCGATTGGTGGCTGGCTCGGTGCAACGCTGGCACGCAGGATGGACCGCGCAGTTGTGCGCAGGATCGTCATTGCGATCGGTGTCGTGCTGACGACCTGGTATTTCACTCAACAGTGGCTTCTTGCGAAGTGATCGGCTGGGTTCAGTAATCGAACCAGATGCCGCCGCCGTACAGGTTCTCCACCTGGTTCAGGAATTGGTACTGCAGCGAAGGGCCGTTGTAATACTGCATGCCGATGCGAAGCCGATGCCGCGTCCGGGGACCCTGCCAGCCCCAGCCTGCAACGGTGCTGAATCCGGTCTGAAACCCGAAGTCTTCGCGAGTATGGTAGTTCGCAGCACCGTACGGAGCACCTCGGAGGCTGGACTTTGCAACAGGCAGATACTGAGTCCCGCACTGAAACTCCAGCGGTTTTGCTCCACCTTCCACCCCGAGTGCGTACGCGAATTCTCCGTAGATCTGTGTCGAGTATTTCAGGTCCTGCGTTACGCCCGCGATCAGCGAATCTCTGACATAGTTGATTCGATTAAAGGTCGGATTTGCCAGCAGGAACTCATCGCCGATGTGAGAGCTGACGTGATAATAACCGTATTTCACAGCCGTTCCATTGAACCGATTTGTACCCAACAGACCTGCTCGGTAGTCAGAGCCTGCCAGCATCGCACTATGCTCGTCAGGCAGCACGCGGGCAAAAACCGCTCCTTCGACATCAAGCTGGAATCCCTGTGGGTTTAAGGAGCTACAATTTCCGTGCCGCAACAGTCCCACTCGCCCTCCAAGCACTGCATCCCACATGCGTTGCTTGCTCCGTGTGTCGTACAATTGAATGAACTGCATTCTGGGCTCTTTTTCACCGGCAATGTAAGACTTGTACATCAGTCCCTGGGGAAGCACCTGCCAACCAAAGCAGGTGTTGCATTGAGCCGGCGCGTTCGAGAAAACCTGCTGCGGTGTTATCGGCAGGTCAGTCTCAATCTGCGGCATCAGCTCATCCAGCTGCGTGTAGTCTGCTGCACCTTGTGCTGACTCATGCGCAGCAGGCATCAACGGATCAAGTTCGTAGTCAGCCGCATCACAAACGGCGAGTATATCAAACTCTGGCGCATCAAGAATCGTGGCAGTATCGGCATCCGTCAGGGCCGACGTTTTCACATTCGATGCAAACTGTGTCAGGAAGGAAGGAGCCTTGCGGGCTGCCTGCAATTCCAGATCCGCATCTGAGAGCATCGGCTGAAACGGATCAACTTTTCGGTAGTCCGGTGCGAACTCACCGGACGGCTGATTCCTCCAGGCATACAACCATTCATCCTGCGCTACGCACAACGCAGGTAGTATGGCGACTGCCACGACTGCCAGCAGGCATCGCTGAATTGTGTTTTGAGGATGGATGGATATCTGCGGCATGGGAATGAGTGGCATCAGCTTCACGAAGAGTGTTGAATCTCCAGCCCAAATGATTCAGCGTTTGGGAACTCCAGCCACTGTTGCCGATTTGGCACGGAGCGAGGAATCTGCTTACGACTCTGGATTTATGCAATCCACTGAATTTTCGGATTTTCAGTGAGTGGAACTGAGCCCGTGCAACCCTGAATTCAGATTTGCCCGGCCTGTGTTTCGGTCGGGTAATTGGCGCAAATCGAATCGGTTGTGAGTGTATTTACACGGAATCCGTGAACGCAGATTCATCCGAAAACACTCAAGTTGCATAACGCGGCAGCCGAAGCCGCCGTGTTCAGGGTGGGCACTGGACGCGACAGGGTTGTTGATGGCACAATACAGTCTCTTTGATCCTTCCTGCTAACGCATCCCGCCCCGAACATATGAAAACCATTCGACTCATCCCGAGCCTGATTCTGTTGCTTGTCGCGTCCGCGA
>Ga0105044_10010562_pt1 | contig 12599 bp, 14 predicted proteins | sample MAT01_FD_78092 | JGI IMG/M metagenome (GOLD analysis project Ga0105044, IMG submission 78092) | Freshwater microbial communities from Lake Fryxell liftoff mats and glacier meltwater in Antarctica - MAT-01 | ecosystem: Environmental > Aquatic > Freshwater > Ice > Liftoff microbial mat | place...
GTTTTAATATGTCCTGGTGGAGGGTATTCTAAAGTTGTTGTAGAACATGAAGGAGAAGAAGTTGCAAAAGCTTTTAATGATATTGGAATTACAGCATTTGTATTAAAATACAGATTGCCCAATGATACTTGTATGATCAACAAAGAAATAGTTCCATTACAAGATGCACAACAATCGATTAAACTAATTAGAGAACAGGCAAAAGAATATGATATTAATCCTAATAAAGTAGGTGTAATTGGTTTCTCGGCGGGCGGGCATTTAGCAAGTACTTTAGGTACAAAATTTCAAACCAATTATATTATCAACAAAGAAAATACCAATCTTCGGCCAGACTTTATGTTATTGTGCTACCCAGTAATTAGTATGAATGTAGATATTTGTCACAAAGGTTCTAGAGATAGATTATTAGGCAAAAACCCGTCTACAGAATTGATTCAACGTTTTTCTTCAGAATCACATATTTCATTAGAAACGCCAGTTACGTTTGTAATGCACGCACAAGATGATAAAACGGTACCAATTATCAATAGCATACGATTTTATGAGGGCTTAATAACTAATAAAGTAAAAGCAGAAATGCATATATATCAAACCGGTGGGCATGGTTTTGGATTATATAATGTTAATCAGCCTCAACATTGGTTTGGTCTTGCAACTAAATGGCTTATGAATAATAAATTGATAAGTGTTATAGAGTAAAGATTTAATCATATTATCTTTTAAAAAAAAACTGCCTTGCATTAAAGCAAGACAGTAACCAAACAGTACAGATTAAACTACTATTTTTTATCCATATTTGTTTTCAAGCCCCAAACTTGCACTCTCGATTTGACATCTTTTCTATTTGATAATGTTTTGTAAACAAATACAATTTTTTTAAGATTGCGCTCCCCGCCATTTAGATCAATTACCTTACTATACCCTTCTGCTTTAATTGGAAAATTTACTTGTATTTTTTGAGTATCACCACTTGAATAAAAAACTTCAATTTCTTTCAAATCTATTGGTGCATCTTGTACTTGAAATTTGATTGCTGCAAATTTATTCGAAACCAAGATATTGATTACATCTCTATCTTTTTGAAAATTCACAGTTGACCTACCAATTTTTTGCCATCCATCATTATCATTTAAAACAATCTGAGGATTTTGAGCACTAAGCGTACCCGTTAACCCAGTTATTAACAATAATGTAACCAATAGTACTTTATACATTTTATTGTAATTTAATTTGTAATAGAATTATTACTGCACAAAGATCCAACTGTAAATCACAAAAAATATTACAGTATTTAAAGTGTTTTTTACATAATTTACTTAAAGCCTTTAAAAATAAACAAAACAGTTAATTATCATTTTTAACTTTAATATCCCCTTTTTTACCACTTCTATCCTCTTTCCATTCGTTATTGTTAGGATGATCTTTATTTATATAGTATTTAGTTTCCTTACTATCTCGTATAGGAACTTGGTTTCGCTTATTCCAATATGAAATATATTTTACACGGTGCTTATTAAAATGAAGGTAAGGATTTGGTCCATTAATTACTGCTTTGTAACCATGGTATAAATCATACTTAATATATCGAGATGGAAGTGTTGTAGATGTAATCCATTTTCCGTTAATCATATACATATACTTTTTAGAAGTAACATTATAGTAAGATTCTATTTCTGGCATATAGTAATTCTCAACATGATCATACCCAACTGGTCCCCAAATAGGCTGAGAGCCAATATTAGTAGAAACATTTGATTGAGCATTTAAAAAACAAGGTTGAATAAAGCTGGCTAATATAATTGCAATTAATATTTTCGTTTTCATAATATATATTTTCTAGTTTTTTTTGCAACTACTCAATTTTTCCCATTCCCTTTTTTGCCCTTGCCCTTGCCGCTATTGTTGCCTTTGCCATTGCCATTGCCCTTGCCGTTGTTGTTGCCGTTTCCATTATTGCCGTACTTACCACCCTTATTTTTCCATTCTTTATGCTTTGGATGGTTTTTATTTACATAATATTTTTCTTCCCTACTATCTCTTATTACTTGTTGATCATGTTTATTACTATATGAAATATATTTTAAACGATCATCTTTAAAATGGAGGTAAGGATTTGGTTTATTAATAACTACTTTGTACCCTCGGTACAAATCATAGTTTACATAACGAGTAGGTAAATTATAAGACGTTACCCATCGCCCATTATTCATATACGTATATTTTCGAGAAGGTACATTGTAGTAAGATTCAATTTCAGGCATATAGTAATTTTCTACACGATCATAGCCAACTGGACCCCAAATTGGCTGAGATCCAATATTTACTGAAAGGCGTATTTGTGCATTTAAAAGACATGGTGAACTAAAACTGCATAACATAAATGCAAATAGTAATTTTGTTTTCATTTTTTTTAGATTAAAAGTGTAAAAATTAATTTTTTATTTTTTTGCTATTAGCAATAGAATCTGCCTTCCGTTTTCGTTCTTTTTTATTAAAATAACCTTTCAATAAAAAATTACTCTTTGCAGCTTCCATATTTTCATTTAAGCCAATAGCTGCTTTATCTAATTTTGTAGCAGTTTTTTTTGCAGAATTAACAGTACTCGCCAAATCATTGGCAATTTTTTCATCATTAATAAGTTTACCTAAGGTACCCTTGCCGTTATTAACTTTACTAAAAATAGCAGCAAGCTGTCCTGATAAAGTATCAATATTATTTACAACATTTTCAACACGCATTCCAATTTTTTCGGCTTTAGAAGTAATTGTATTCATATCAAATGGATCAACAGCATTTAGTGTGCCTTTTTCGGCAATAAGTGATGAAGACAATTCCCCATGAGAAATTTGTATTAACTTATCCCCCATCAACCCATCACTCACAATACTTGCCTTACTATCTTTTTTTATAAAGTGGAGAATTTTCTTTTGTACAACAATTTCTACCCTAACACATGTATCATTCTTTAATTCAATTAAATTTACAGTGCCAATATTTATTCCAGCAAAACGAACATAACTTCCTTCTTGTAAACCCGCCACCGTTTTATAGTTAATAAACAATGTAACAGTTCTTTTAAACAAGTTTTTTTGATTCCCAATAATAAAAATTATTAAAAGAAAAACCACTAATCCGACTACAACAAAAATGCCCGTTTTTATTTTTTGTGAGTTTTGTATGAACATATTATTTTATTTAAAAAATGAAGAAATAAAAGGGTCTGAACTATTTTCCAACTCATCGTAAGATCCTTCTGCAAAACACTTACCCTCATTAATAATTATTATTTTATCTGCTGTTAAACGAGCACAAGACATATCATGTGTTATGATAATAGAAGATGTATTATATTTCTTTTGTATACTTCTTATTAACATACTAATTTCTTTAGAGGTTACTGTATCTAGGCCTGTAGTTGGCTCATCGTACAATATAATTGATGGGTTTACAATTAGCATCCTCGCTAATGCTAACCGTTTTCTTTGTCCGCCCGATAAATCACTAGGCATTTTGTCGATAATTTCAGCAAGTCCAATATCTTCTAAAGCTTGCATTGATCTTTTTTCTATTTCACTTAAATCAATAATATTTAAAACTCGTTGTAGCGGAAATGCTAAATTTTCTCTTACAGTCATACTATCATACAAAGCCCCATGTTGAAATAAAAATCCAATTTTAACACGTAATTTTTTTAGGGCTTCAGGGCTTATATTTTCTATTTCATTTTCTAACACTTTTATTTCACCTTCATCAGGTACAATCATACCTGCTATACATTGAATTGAAACACTCTTCCCCTCTCCACTTTTACCTACTACTACTAAATTTTCGCCTTCATTCAATTCTAGATTTAACCCTTTTAATACGGCTACCCCATTAAATGATTTTTTAAGATTTGTAATATTGATAATATTATTCATAAACTAATTATATACAAATACACTAGTAATTTGAACAGCTAGCGCATCAATGATAATGATCCAGAATGAAGCAGTTACAACCGCAGAATTTGCAGCAATGCCCACACTTTCCGTTCCTTTGTTTGCGTGAAATCCTTTATAACAACCAACAAACCCTATAATAAATCCAAAGAAAAATGTTTTAGTTAGTGCTGGGAAAAAATCAGAGAAAGCAAGTGATTCAAACGACTTATTAAAATAAAGGATTGCCGACATATTCCCAGAAATATTGGTTCCAAAAAATCCACCTAAAAAAGCAAATATATCCGCTAATATCACCAATATAGGTACCATAAAAATACATGCCAATATTCTAGTCACAACTAGATATTGAACTGGATTTGCTGAAGAAACATCCATAGCTGCTATTTGTTCAGTTACTTTCATACTACCCAATTCTGCGCCAATACCAGATGCAATTTTGCCTGCACAAATGAGAGAAATTATTACAGGGCCTAATTCTCTAATTATAGAAACAGCTACCATATTAGGAACATATCCTTCTGCACCAAATGTTTTAAAAGTAGGTTGAGATTGAAGTGTAAGTACAAAACCTAAAACAAAACCAGTTACAAGTACAATATTTAGCGATTTATATCCAATAAAATAACACTGTCTTATAAGTTCGTTCCATTCGAATCCTTTTGAAAAGAGATTAATAAAAAAGCTATTAAAAAAAACAGCATAATCACCAACGCCTTCCAAAACATTTTTAAACTGCAAACGAAAAGAATACATAAAATGGAATTTAAAAATGCCCATGCTTTTAAACATGGGCACATGAAATATTCAACTTAGCTATTGTTAATATATGGTCATTTCTACTCTTCTATTTTTTTGACGACCAGCATCAGTTTTATTATTAGCTATTGGTTGTGTTTCGCCATAACCTACTGCTTCAATACGAGAAGGGTTTGAACCTTGACTAATTAAATAAGTTTTTACCGATTCTGCTCTATCTTTTGAAAGAATCATATTTGCAGCATCAGATCCTACATAATCAGTGTGACCAGCAAGTTTTAAGCTGATTCCTTTTTTTACTAATAAATTTGATAACTTATCTAAATAAGGTAGTGAGCGTTTTCTAATAGTAGATTTTGCAAATTCAAATTCTAAATTTCTAAAAGTATCTGTTACAATCATTTGATCTTCGGGGGTAATAATATAGGTAGTATTATTTTCGATTTTAACAACAGTATCTTTTATAACTTTTGGAGCAACTGGTAAAGGACAACCGCCTCCATCTACTTTAATACCTGCTAGAGTATTTGGACATTTATCAAAATAATCACTCACTCCATCACCATCGGAATCCATTTTAAGCCTGTTCAACTCAGCTATTTTTTCATTATTTCTTGCTTCACTTGCAGCCAGTTCAGATTTTAATGCATTATTAGCATTAGTCATATTACTAGACAACTGCGCTGGTGCATTATGGCGAGCTAACTGTGGTTTTTTTGAATTACCTAATGAAAATTCTAGACCAATATGAGCAAAAGAAAATCTATCATTCATGATTGGTTCTTTAAAATAACCATCAAGTTCATCTCCATCAACAAAACCCATGGTATAACCTAAATCAAGATTAACCCTTGATGATAAGTTTGCTTTAATACCTAATCCAACTGGAACATAAAAAGTAGAAACACTTTCAGCAGGTTTAAAGTTTACACTAGTTCCTGTTTTAGTAATCAATGTTGTGTTATAGTTTACTACGCCAGCTCCAATTGAGACGTAGGGTTGTATAGAAGTGCGTAATTGAGACCAATTAATATTGCCTAAAGTAGCAACACCACTTAAACTAAGTGCATAATGAAGGTCGGTTTTATAAGAGGCATATGGTCCGGGAGGGGGAGCGCCAGCCCAAAGTCTGTCATTGTTTGCTTTTAATGTACCTCTTTGAGCATCCAATTGTATTCCGAAAGTATGTGAAATTTGTTTTTTCAAATAAATTCCATATCCTAGATCGGGTTGCCAATTAGAAAAATCGTTTCTTCCTCCAAAAGCGGAAAATGGAGCCATAGCTCCTGCACTTACTCCAAATGACCAAGTTCTGAAACCGCTGGTTCCTTTAAATAATGGTGCATTTGCTTGAACAGTAGTTTGGGTGGTTGTGTCTTGTGCAAAAATTCCAGAAATGCAAATAAATGCAGCTGAAAAAAGACAGGTAAAATGTTGTAATTTTTTTTTCATAAATAGTTTTTAAAATCTACCCATAATTAGGTGATGATTGACAATACAAAGTTGGACTATTGAAAAGCAAATATGTTACAGAGTTGAATTTGAATGTTACAAGATTCACTTGTAAAATAAAAAAGCATCCATAAAATAAATGATGAATGCTTTTACTTAAGAAAAATAGGCAATTGGTTATAATGGTCTTCTACCTTGTATTACCCTTAATAAAACAACAATTATTGCAATAACTAATAGTACATGAATTAATCCACCAGTACCATAACCAACAAACCCGACTGCCCATGCAATTACAAGAATAACTGCAACAATGTATAATAAGTTTCCCATAAAAATAAATTTTTAAATAATGAATAAAATGTTTTTAAATTTTGAATTTGTTTTCATCTTCTGTATTATCTGTTTCAGCAATAACAGTTTCAGCATATATTTTTGTTAGTATCAATAACTCCGACTTTGTTTTTTCTTCCACTATCATTATTTGTTTTTTCACTTGTAGAAATAAGTTCATTCAACTTAATATGTAAAGAAGCTGAAAATCGCTTAAACTCCTTTTGAATAGTAAACAATGTAAGAAAGGAAACAGCGAGAATAATATTTTCTATTTTTTCATGTAATGATTGATTGAAAAAATGTGCTTGTGTTAACCAAAATGATACAACTGCAATAGCAATAAAAAAAGTGACATAATAACCCAAAACTCCCATTAAATAAGAAGTCACTTTTTCAAATTGAGTTTCAACATTATTAAATAATTCTTTCATTTGTGCATTGATTGTAAATTTCAAATGGTTGACAACCAATGTCTATAACAGAATAATTAATAAAAGTACGATTATAAGAATAGCACCAATTGAAAGAAATACCCCACCATTACCTTCTCTAATTTCGCTGCGCATACTTCGCACTTCCATTCTAAGCGACTTTTTTTCGCTTGAACTCATCGCAGACTTATCCATTTCTTTAATAAAATTAAGCCTCGCATACATTGCATTAAGTTTAACAGCCTCAATTGTAGATTCTTTCTTAACTGCATCTTTTTTAAATAATTTCGCATCTGTTTGGGTTGGGAAAGCACCAAGTACTAGAATTAGGGCGACAAAATAAATAGAAAATTTTTTCATGATTAATAGTTTAGTTGTGAATTATTTCACAATTAAAGGTCAATCAGAAATACTGTTTTATTATTACACGATAATATAAATATTTTACACAAATTACATTTTAGATTTGTACCAATTAAGATTATGCTCAAGTTTTTGCACATTAAAAATATGGTTAATAATGGTTGTTAACTTCATAAAAGAAGTTTCACTTTTTACTACATAATCAAAAGCTTTATGATGCATACAATTGATAGCCACTTCTATCTTATCTTGAGAAGATAACATTATTACAGGTATATTAGGATATGTGGTTTTTATAACATCCAATACTTCAATACCATTCATTGCACTTTTCTCAATACCATCTAACCAGTAGTCTAATACAATAATGTCTGGTTGCTTATCTAATGCCGCTATACACAATTCGCCGCTTTTGAAAGTTTCAATAGCATAGTCGGTCTGTTGCAAAAACTCAATTTCTAGTAGTCGCAAATGAACAGCATCATCATCAACTAAAAATATATGTTTGTTATTAATATTTATCATGATTTCATTAGTTTTATAATATTTAACTCTTGCTCAAGTTCAATGCATGAATTCAAACATACTGTTTCAATTTTTTTTATCATGTCTGTTACTTCTATAATATTCTTCATTGTAGCGGCATATTCATGTACTTTTTTAGCAAGCACTTCAAAATCGCTACTTATTCCCATAATTGAAAACGACGGAATGATTTTATGAACTGCTGCTTGTAAAGTACCCCAGTCTTCATTTTTCAACCCTTCATTCATTGCAGCTAATAAAACTGGAGTTTGTTCAAGATATAAGTTAATCATTTCAATAAGTAAATCTTTATTAGATTTAGTTCGATGAAACAAATAGTCTAAATCAATATATTTATATTTTTTCTCAAACAAATCTTCTTGTTCGGTTTCCCCGCTTTTAGATTGATCAATGTGTTTAGAAACAAAGCTAACAATTTTACTATAAAGCAACCTTTCATTTACAGGTTTAGACAAATAGTCATTCATTCCTACCGATTTGCATTTGGCCAAATCAGCAGTTGTTACGTCTGCTGTTAATGCAACTATAGGAATATCAGATTTCAAAGTTTGCCTTATATACTCTGTTGCTTGAAAGCCGTTCATCTCGGGCATTTGCAAGTCCATCAAAATGATATCATACGTTTTTAATGACATCATTTCAATAGCAATTTTGCCATTTGGTGCAATATCTCTATCAAACCCAAAATCGTCTAGTAACGTTTTCATCAATAATTGATTCAATGCAATATCTTCTACTACAAGAACACTTATGTTTTTAACTTGTACATCACGCTCAATGATTTCAATTTCAGAGGCAGCATTTTCACTTGTTTTATGGAAATGAAGATTAAAACTAAAAGCCGACCCAACGCCAACTTTACTTTTAACAGAAATAGATCCTCCTTGAGGTTCAACTAACTGTTTTACAATAGCTAAACCTAAACCTGTACCTCCATACAATCTTGATGTACCACTTGTTGCTTGATGAAAATTTTCAAAAATATGGTCAATCTTATTAGGCGGTATTCCAATTCCTGTATCACTAACCTTAAACTCAATCATTACTTTTTCCTTATCTTCTGAAATTAGTTTTACACTTACAGTAATAGCACCTTCGCTTGTAAACTTAACGGAGTTACTTACTAAGTTTAAAATTATCTGGTGTAATCGAACAGGATCTCCAACTAAAATTTCAGGAATTTTATTGTCATATTCTTTAAATAGTTTGAGGTTTTTCTCTTGAATTTTTGTTTCAAACAAATGCAACATAGCAGATATAGAAGAAGCCAATTTAAAAGGAGTTTGCTCAAACTTCATTTTTCCTGCATCTACCTTAGCAAGATCTAATATATCATTAATTAATACGATCAATGCGTCACCACTTATTTTAATGGCCTGTAAATATTCAATTTGCTTTTCATTGAGCGATGTTTTTAATAACACTTTTGTGAACCCTATAATGGCGTTCATTGGTGTTCTAATTTCATGGCTCATATTCGATAAAAATTGCTGTTTTGCTTTTACAGCATCTTCAGCAATACGAGTTGCGTGTTTAGCTATCCCAGCAGCACTTTCTGCTTTTAATTGAGCATCTTCTGCAAAAATGGTTGCTTTTTCTGCTTTAATCTTTGCATCTAACAATTCAGAAGCTATTCTTTTCTGATATGTTACATCGCGCGCTACAATAACAATTCCTAGCACATTTCCTCTATCATCTTTATACTCAGAACCATTAAATAAAACATCAGTAAGTTTTCCATCTTTATGCCTAAGGGTAAGTGGAGAATCTGCAACAGAGCCGTTAGCAAAAACTTCCTTATATACCTCTCTAGCTTTATTGATTTCAGTAAAATAATCAAAAAAATTAGTGCCAGTGAGTTCTTCTCTTGTTAACCCTGTTATTCCAGCAGTGGCGTCGTTCATGTCCATTATCTTTCCGTCAGTATTAATTGTAACCAAAGGATCTAAACTTGCTTCAATTAAACTCCTAGCGTATTGATAATCCATAATCACTTAATATTTAATTACCAATTTCTTCAAGCGGACTTCTGCGTTTATCTTTTAATTGCTTAAAATGAGATGGAGTTAGTCCAGTTATTTTTTTAAACTGATTCGAAAGATGGGCAACACTACTATAGTTAAGCTTCCAAGCTATTTCTGTAATATTTAATTCATCGTAAATAATTAATTCTTTAATTCGCTCAACTTTATGAATAATAATAAACTGCTGAATTGTTAATCCTTTTACTTCCGAAAACATATTTGATAAATAGGTATAATCGTGATTTAATTTGCGACTAATATGTTCTGAATAATTAACTGTTGGAAGTTCGTCAGTAAAATGCACCATCTCAATGATTACGTTCTTTATTTTTTCTATTAAAACTGCTTTTTTATCATCCATTAATTCAAATCCATCAGCTTTTAATGCTGAACTAAGTGCTTCAGTTTGAGAACTATTCAAAGTCTCCATAATTTCAACCTCACCCAATTCTAAAAAAATAAAATTAAGTTCAAGATTCCTAAGGATTTCTTTGACCGCTACTTTACAACGGTTACTCACCATGTATTTTATGAACAGTTTCATATACTTTTAGATTTGCTCATTTATAATGCGAGTTTTATTAATAATAAAGGTGCGAATACTAAAACTTCTAACTATTACACAGAATTAACTAATTCTTACACAATTCACAGATTGTAGTTAAATAGAGGGTAAATATTGAATAAATTATTTGATTTACTTAAGTGTAATTTACGAAATAATAGCTGTATTGTTTTTTATATTTTGACAACTAAAGCTTGGTAGAGAATTTCTACAGGGTGAAGTGCAATAATTGATGTTCCATCTTTTATTTGGTGCCTGCAAGAAGTGCCAGCAGCAGCAATAATATGATTAGTATGCAATTTTCTTACTGCGGGAAATAACACTAACTCTCCTACTTGTTGAGATACTTCATAATGTTCTTTCTCATAACCGAAAGAACCAGCCATTCCACAACATCCTGAAGCTATTATAGAAACTGAATAATTTAAAGGTATACTTAAAATATTTTTAACAATCTCTTGATTAGATAATACTTTTTGATAACAATGTGTATGAAGTGCAATTTGCTTTTCTTCTTTTAAAAATTGTTGTGAATCAATATTGCCATTTTTAAATTCTTTATCTATAAATTCTTCAATGGTAAATACATTTTTAGAAAGTTCTTTTGCATGCTGCTTGTTTGCAGGAATTGCTAAATCAATGTATTCATCTCGTAATGTAAGTATTGCAGATGGCTCAACCCCAATAATTGGAATATCTTCAGAAACAACTTTTGTTAGCAGTTGAATATTTGTATTAATTACTTCAGCTGCTTTTCTTACCAATCCCTTGGATAAATAAGTTCTACCACTTTCTAAATGATTTGGAATAATAACTTGATATCCCAACGCCTCCAATAGTAAAATGGCTTTTTGCCCGATTAATACATCCAAATAATTGGTAAACTCATCGCAGAAAAAATTTACTTTTTTTTGTTGCTCAATAATTGGCCTTTGCAAAAACCACTTTTTCAATGTTGTTTTTGCTAATAAAGGTATCGTTCTGTGTGGATGAAATCCTACTATTTTATTAGCTAATTTTCTCAATAAAATATTACTAAAAATAAAATTATAGATTGATGAAAAATTTGAAGCCAATTTCATTTGTGCAGAAAAATTTCCAATCATTTTTGATCTAAAAGGCGTTCCATTTTTATCATAATAATGCTGCAAAAACTCAGCCTTCATTTTGGTGATATCCACACTACTAGGGCATTCAATCTTACATCCTTTGCAACTAAGACATAAATCCATTGCCTCTTTAATTTCTTCGTGATCATAAGGATACAAGTCACTTTTATTACTCAAAAATTGTCGCAGTACATTGGCCCTTGCCCTAGTAGTATCCTTTTCTTTTAGTGTAGCCATATAACTAGGGCACATTAATCCGCCACTAATTTCACTTTTTCTGCAATCGCCAGAACCAGAGCATTTTTCGGCCAAACGAAGTATTCCACCATCTTCAGAAAAATCAAATATTGTGTTTACAGGAATTGATCTATTTAATTTATCTACCCTTAACTGGGTATCCATTGGGGGCGTATTAGTTATTTTTCCTGCATTGAAAATATTATTTGGATCAAATATTTGTTTTACTTTTTTAAATAATGAGTATGTTTCATTGCCCAGTATTATTTCAATAAATTCTCCACGTAATCTTCCATCACCATGTTCTCCAGACAATGAGCCATTGTATTTTTTTACCAACAATACAGTTTCTTGCAAAATATTTCTAAACTGTTTTAATCCTACAGCAGTTTTTAAATTAACAATTGGCTCAACATGCAATTCACCTGCACCAGCATGAGCATAATAAGAAGCATTTACATTGTATTTATTTAGTATAACTTGTAATTCTCTAATATAATCAGGTAAATCATCTGTTGCAACTGCACAATCCTCTATTAAATTAACAGGCTGCGCATCACCTTTAAGGTTTCTTAATAATCCTAGTCCCGCTTTTCTAATATCCCAAGCCCATTTTGTATCAGCATTATACAACACAGGATAAGCATAACCAAGTTTAGTTTGTTGTAATGCAGTAATTAATAAATTGATTTTTTGATGAAGCAATTCCTTGGAATCCTCCATAAACTCAACCATCAACATTGCTGCAGGATCACCTTCAATAAAAAAACGATTCTTATGAAACTCAGGATGATGGATGGTGAAATCCATTATAAATTTATCAACCAATTCA
>Ga0105044_10010563_pt1 | contig 12598 bp, 12 predicted proteins | sample MAT01_FD_78092 | JGI IMG/M metagenome (GOLD analysis project Ga0105044, IMG submission 78092) | Freshwater microbial communities from Lake Fryxell liftoff mats and glacier meltwater in Antarctica - MAT-01 | ecosystem: Environmental > Aquatic > Freshwater > Ice > Liftoff microbial mat | place...
CGCCTTACAGTCCCCTTCAGGGGGCTTGAATCGGCAGACGGACGCTTCAGCGTCTGGCGTCCAACGAGGCAAAATCAACCCCTAAAATCCTTAACTTGGTGCATGTGGGGCTGAGTAGTTACGATCGGCCACTATAAGCAATTGTTTGCGTCCAATCATTATTTCCGCTTGCGATTCGCCACCCATAGCGTCAAGCATCCGACGATTATCCACATCACCCACGCTCGGTCAGGTGTGACCGGCGGCAGCAGCAACTCATCCAACGGCTCCGCCGATTCTTCTAGGCGCACCACCGCAAAGCGTCGGACGGTCTGTTTGAGCGCCTGCGGGCGGATTTCGCTTTGGACGCGAGCCGACCACGTAATCCAACGCAGCGGACGTGGAACGCTCAGGCGGAATAAAAATAGCGCCCGCACCGCCTCAGCCTCATCCGTCACCACTGTGGCGCGCATGGCTCGACCCCTACTCCCGATGCGGATGGTGGCATAGGCTTGGTCTTTGACATGGGCGAACCAACGCGCCGTGTCTGGGTCTGGCGAGATGACGTAAATCCTAGAGCCGTGACGCCGGTACTCCAACGGGGTATGGCGTGGCCCGTCAAGGGTGGTCTTGCGGGTGGTCAAAATCAGCAGCGGCAGAAAAGCCAACGCCCGCCCGAAACCAAGACGGTAGAGATGAACCGGCAGGCGACGCCAAAATCGCGTGAGCTGCCGCCTTAGCTTAGAATTGTCTGAGGTGTTTGTCATGTTTATTTTTAGGCTACCGAAGTATTGAGTCTTCTCTCAGGGTACACCTGTTCTAGCCGGAAGGCAACCAGTTAACACGGCTTAATATGCTGAATGAAAGGTGAGGGTTGTCTGTGGCAACTCTGAGATTATGCCGTACTGTGGTAAAAACCCGTATACTTAGCCCGTCTAACAAAGTATGTCCCGATAAAACAAAAGAGGTCAAAATCGTTATGGGCGCAAAGAGTTTCCCTAAGAATGATAAGAACGGTCATGGGAATGGCAACGGGAACGGTCATAACCATGATTATGATGAGGCAGAGACCTTTCAGGGCGATATTTTGACCTCGTTACAAGAAAAATTCACGTCGCAGGACTTTTTGCGGACATTTGAATTGGATTTACCAGAGGTTGACCTATCGGCCATTGAGGACGCCACCCGTGCGGTCTTGACCGCGGTGGGCGAAAACCCTGAGCGTGAGGGACTTCAGCGTACCCCGCAGCGCGTGGCGAAAGCCATGGGCGAACTACTGCAAGGCTACCGGGTTGACCCCGCCAAACTGATTAACGATGCGCTGTTCGATGTCGATTATGACGATATGGTGATTGTGCGCGACATCCCCTATAACAGCCTGTGCGAACATCACATGTTGCCGTTTTTGGGCAAGGCGCAAATCGCCTATATCCCCAATGGCAAAGTGATCGGCTTGAGCAAAATTCCGCGTATCGTCGATATGTTCTCCCAACGCCTACAGGTACAAGAGCGCATGACTCGCCAAATCGCCGAGTTCATCAACGAGGTTTTACAGCCTAAGGGCGTTGCGGTGGTGCTGGACGGCGTACACATGTGTTCGATGATTCGTGGCGTCAAAAAACATGGCAGCGGCATGACGACCAGTTCGATGTTGGGCGTGTTCCGCAGAGACGAGGGCACCCGCGCCGAATTCATGGCACACCTTCAACGCGCCAGCGGCCAAAGTTTCTTTTAAAAGGACTGATGAGTGGGGCATGGCGCGCCATGCCCCATATACACCAATGACCGGTTTTTCGTAGGGACACGACACCGCTGTGTCCGCTAGAACTCTGTCAAGGGATGGCTTGCGCTGCCTCTACCGCTGGCATGATGAAGAAGGCGATGGCGAAGATGGCGTAAATCCCCAGCAGCATCGCGCCTTCCAGCCAATTTGACTCGCCGTCCTGCGCGATGAACGCCGCGATGAACGTGGATGCCGTTAAAGCGACCAACTCAAACCCATTGAAGACCAACAAGAGCGGGGTGGGGAATAACAGACTGATGAACACCAGTACCGGCGCGACGAACAACGCGATTTGCAGACTGCTGCCCAGCGAAATCGCCATGCTGAGTTCCATCTTGTTCTTGTAGGCCACTTGTACCGCGACCAGATGCTCGGCTGCGTTGCCGATTAACGGGATCAGGATGATGCCGATGAACACTTCCGATAGGCCAAATTGAACCGTGACGGCCTCGACTGCGCCGACCAATGCCTCCGACATAAAGACGATGCCGAGCGTGCTGATTGCCAACATAATAACCGAGGTACGGACGCTCCATTTGGCTTGATGAACATCCTCAACCGCCGCCTCGCGATCCGTCACGCTGTCTTTGTTGGTGAAGCTGTAATAGATGCTCAAACCATACAGCACGATCATGATGACCGCGACGCCCTCATTTAGAGGCAATTCGCGCCCCAAATCGCCTATAATCGCGCTATCGAATAACGACGGCACAATCATCGCAAATAACGCGAGGACGAGCAACGTGGCGTTGACTCCGGCGGTACGTCGGTTAAAAACTTGTGTGCCGTTTTTCAGGCCGCCCACCAACAAGCTCAGACCCAAAACCAATAACAGGTTGCCGATAATCGAACCGGCAATCGAGGCGCGCACAAGGTCAACCAAGCCCTCGCGCAGCGCGAAAATGGTGATGATCAGTTCGGCAGCGTTGCCGAGCGTGGCATTGAGCAGGCCGCCGATTTTAGGCCCGGTGTGGACGGCCAATTCTTCCGTCGCCTCACCGACCAGCTTTGCCAATGGGATGATCGCGGCGCACGCGAGGATGAAGATTGCCATCGCATCCCAATGAAAAACAAACTCGCCCAACAAGGTCAACGGTACGGCGATCAGGAGATAGTAAAGTGGATTACGGAACAGCGATAAAACAGTAGACATCAGACTCCTCAGGGTGTGATTGTGTTGAAAACGGTCAACACTTTGATAGTTTAGCGGAGAAATACATTGTGCGTAGTCAGAGGCTTCAAGGTCTGGCGTCACCAGCCGTTTTTGCTGGGAGATGCTTTTTAGCGTATTATTCCTCTAAAATATGAGGGAGACGCGCCACGCCTGCACAGTCATCGCAGCGGCGCAGCGCCTTGACAACCCAAATGAGGAGAAACTATGACCAGCACCCGTGAACTTAACGCCCGCGCCCGCCAACAGTGGGACGATAAAGCCAGTTTTTGGGATGCCTTGCACGGTTATGACGGTAATCTGTTTCACAAAACATTGGTCGGTCCCTCGGCAGAGCGACTCTTGGGGATTAAGCCGGGCGAGCGCATCTTGGACGTCGCCTGCGGTAATGGTCAGATGGCGCGTCGTTTGACCGAATTGGGCGCTCAAGTGGTCGCCACCGACTTCAGCGCCGGGCTAATCGAGAAAGCCAAAGCCCGCACCCCAGACAGCACGATTGATTACCGCGTGATTGACGCCACCGATGAGGTCGCGCTGCTGGCGCTAGGCGTGTCATCCTTTGACGCGGCGGTCTGCAATATGGCGCTGCAAGATATTGCCGACATCGACCCGCTGTTTCGGGCAATAAAACGTCTGTTGCGCCCCGGTGGACGGTTTGTGTTCACCACCACCCACCCGTGTTTCAATCTCGACAGCACCATCTTTGGACAAGAACGTTTCGAGGTGGACGGTCAACTGGTCTATCAGTTGTCACTCAAGCAGATCGAATATCTCGTCCCCTCCGCCCGTGAGGGAGTCGGCGCGCAGAACGAGCCGACTCCGCACCTGTATTTTCACCGTCCGATGCACGTCATCTTCAACGCGGCTTTCGCGGCAGGGTTGACTCTAGACGGCATGGATGAACCGGCCTTCCCAGAGGGCAGCGTCGGCGGCAGCCGCTTGAGTTGGACGGAATACACACAGTTTCCGCCGGTTTTGGCAGCGCGGTTGCGCTAAACAAAACGGGGATGGCGCGATTGCCATCCCCGTTTGATTCTTCGTATCGCCGTACCTACACGCTGACCATCATCTTGCGGAGTTCGTAGCTGCGAATCACGCTGACAAATTTTCGGGTAGGCGCTTTATCCAGCTTGAGGGTTGGGATCGCCAGTAATTTCCGTAGGAAGATGTCGGTCTCGCGCAGCGCGATATACGCGCCGGGGCAGCGGTGATCGCCGTCGCCGAAACTGAGCATGTAGTCGGGGACTTTGGGCTTCATCTCAGCCATCGGGCGGGCGGGGCAGACCGCATCGGGGTTCGCGCCGACGACTGATTTATCGGCATTGGCGGTCACGACGCTCAGTTGGATTTTCGCGCCAGCGGGGATGGTCACAAGGCCGTCGGGAGTCTCTAATTTGATGTCATGGGTGGCGCGGCGGTAAATATCCCCGACCACCGGCTCTAGGCGCAGTATTTCGCCCAACAAATTGTAGCGGGCGGCCTCATCATCACTCAGCATGATTTCGCGCAGTTCCGGGCGTTCTAGGATGTGCCACGCCGCCGCGCAAATGAACTCACGAGTGGTCGCCATGCCCGCTACGCCAAACACAATTGCCTCAGTCAGTAATTCAATGTCGGTATAGCCGAGGCTGATCAGGTAACTGAACAGGTCGTTTTGTGGATTCTTACGGCGCTTTTGCAGCGACGGCTTCACGTCCAGATAGAAAAATGCCAGCATGTTAGACTGCATCTTCATCTGACCCAGCACAAAACTTATACCCTTCTCGGTGAGCGAATTAGAGTTGTTCAAGATGCCGCCCACGCGCCCGATCAACCCCGGTAGGGCGCTGTCGGTCAGGCCAATCACTTGCGCCGCGACTTGTACTGCCAATGTTTCGGTCAACGACGACAGATCAAGGCGCTTCTTGGACTTCAACTTAGCGATTAAGCCATCGCTCAGGCCGCTAATCATCTCGCGATAGCCCTTATCGACAGCCGCTGGGGTGAAAAACTTACCCGATTCTTGGCGTAAGGCTTGGTGTTCCGGCCCGTCCATGAACAACACCGGCTTGCGCTTCATTATCCTACCAGCTTTGCTAACAAGATCGCTCATAAACCCAGCTTGGGTAGTGAGTTCAGCGCGCAGGATTTGGCGGACTTCACGGTATCCGCGCACGACCCACATCCCGTCTTCGAGTCGTTCGACCACGGGTTTGTTCGGTTCTGAAGGCTCGGCGGCATGGCGGTGATAGGGGCAAGCAGCAGCCTCGGCGGGGTGGGTCAAGGCGTGGGGGTGACTATCGGCTTCGGCAACGGTCATGGGGGGAGTCCTTTAGAAATTACTTTTGTAGAGGTTATTGCATAAAATCACTTTATCAGAGTTAAATGGATATAGCATAAACGTTTATCATCCAGCGTCGTTTAGTCAACAGAAGTGAGCTTGATGTCAAATAAAATTGACCGTCGTGTGCTGCGAACTCGTCAACTGCTGAGGAACGCTCTGCTAAGTTTGATTCAAGAGCGCGACTTCGACTCGCTGACGGTACAAGACATCACCGAACGCGCCACGCTCAATCGAGCGACCTTCTACCTACACTACGCCGATAAACACGACCTGCTATTACAAGTCATCCGCGAGACATTGGTCGAATTAACCGATTTGCCGCTGCCGCACCCGTCTGATTCCCCGAATCAAATTGACCCGGAAGGCATCCGAACCTTTTTCGTCGCGGTCTTTCAGCACGTCATCACGCACTTGACCTTTTACCGCGTGATGCTGCAAACCGGCGGGATGGCGGGCGTCTCGGATGAAATCCACGCCACGATTTACAAGGTGGGCATGTGGATGATTGTGCGCGTCGAGGTCATCCGCTGGCGTGTGCCGCCGGAAGTCATCATGTCGATGGTCAGCGGGGCGTATTTGGGCGTGGTGCGCTGGGCGGTGGCGCAACCAACCCCGCCGACTGCCGAGCAATTGGCAACCCAATTCATCGAAGTCATGATGCCGGGTATCCTCAACGCGATAGAACGCTTGTAATCTCACACCTCACATCTAGACGGTTTTGGCCGGTATAATCTGGCCTGTCTCGACGCGCATGGGGTGGCCTGTCTGCCGCAACCCAGCGCCGAGACATTTCTCTATCCGTCTGCGGCCTGTACTGCCGCGCAAGACATTTTCGGAGTCCCCCAAGCTATGAAATCGTATAAGTTTTATGATGTCGTGATGGCGCTGTTCGTCACGGTGCTATTGCTGTCCAATTTACTCAGCAGCGCCAAGTTTATTGACATGCACACCTCGCTGTTCGGGCTACCTTTAATTTTTGACGCCGGGACGTTGGTGTTCCCCATCGCCTATATTTTTGGCGATATTCTGACCGAGGTCTACGGCTACAAACGTTCGCGCCGCGTGATTTGGATGGGGTTTTTTGCCACGGCGCTGATGGGCGCGTTCGTCTGGCTGACCGGCGTGCTGCCGGGTGAGGCGGCATGGGAGGCCGGCGTGGGTCAGGGCGCGTATAACGCGGTCTTGGGCGGCATTAGCGGGTTGGTCATCGCCAGTCTCGCGGCCTATTTCGTCGGTGAGTTCTCCAACAGTTTTGTGCTTGCCAAGATGAAGGTTGCGATGGCCGGGCGCTATCTGCCGTTGCGGACGATTGCCAGCACTTTAGTCGGTCAAGCATTCGACACGGTGGTGTTTTTCATCATCGCGGCGGCGCTAGGCGTTTTCCCGTGGGAGATTTTGGTCTCGTTGATGGTGACCAATTACCTGTTTAAGGTCGGGATTGAAATCCTCTTCACGCCAGTGACGTTGCCGGTCATCAATTTCCTCAAACGCGCCGAGGGCGAGGATTACTTTGACCGTGACACCGACTTCAACCCGTTTAAGTTGGGCGCGTAAAAACAGCAGTACAGGGCATGACATAACACGCCATGCCCTGTATGCGCCACATTGTAGAAGATTAAATCTTTGTTAAGACAATCGTGCGAATGCTTAAACTCATTTGCTTATCCTTCTTAACTAGGTTTGACTAGAGTGAACCGAAGTCAGAAAACCTGACCCCGGCGTATAGCCATTTTTCTAAGGAGATGCACCCATGTTGCGTAAGAATGTTTTGTTGGCGATGCTGGCCGTCGTGCTGGCCGCTGTTGCGTTGGTCCCGGCCTTCGCGCAGGATAAAATTCAAGTCCCGGTGTGGATTGCCTTCACCGATGCTCGCCTTGACTGGGCGCGTGAGAAGGCCGTGGTCTTCAATGAACAGTTCCCCCAGTATGAAGTTGTGATTGAAGGCTACGCCGACTACGAGTCGCTGTTCAGCGCCGCCGCCCTCGCCTATGAGCAAGGCACACAGCCCGCAATCGTTCAATATTTTGAAGCCGCCACACAAGATGCCCGTGATGCCAGCTTGGACGGCGTTTCGCAGTTCAAGAGCGTCGCCGATGCCTTTGGTGATCGCACCGAAATCAACGGCTTGCCGGTAGATTTCGACGTGTTTGTCGATGCTATCCGCAACTATTACACACTGGATGGCAGCTTCACGTCCTTCCCGTGGAACACCTCGTCGGCCATCATGTTCAGCAACCAGAGCTTGCTGGATGCCGCTGGCGTGACCGAAATCCCCGATACTTGGGCCGAAGTTGAAGTCGCTTGCGCCGCGATCATGGCGTTGGAAACCGCGCCCGCCAACTGCATCACTTGGCCGAACCACGGCTGGTTCTTTGAGCAGTCGGTTGCCCAACAAGGCGCTGACCTCGTGAACAACGGCAATGGCCGCGAAGCCCGCGCCGATGAAACCTTCATCAATAGCGAAGCCGCTGTCGCCTATGTCTCGTGGTGGAAGTCCATGCAAGATCAGGGCTATTACGTCTATACCGGCGCACAACGTGACTGGGGCGGCACTTACAACGCTTTCGTCGCCCAACAAGTCGCCATGTTGATCTACTCGTCGTCCGACACCACCGTCGTGACCAACGACGGCGCCGCCGCCGGGTTCGATGTGGTCGCCAGCTTCATGCCGCACAACGGTGAAGTTGAGAACTCCGGCAACCTCATCGGTGGCGCCAGCTTGTGGCTGTCCAACGGTTTGACCACTGAAACCGAAGACGGCGCGCTGACCTTCTTGACTTGGTTCACCAACGCCGAGAACGCCGCCGACTGGCACAAGTTCACCGGTTACGTCCCGGTCTCCAAGGCCGCCATCGAATTGTTGGAGGCCGAAGGCTGGTACACCGAAAGCCCCAACAGCCTCGTCGCCAGCGCCCAGTTGGCCGCCGCCACCACCAGCAGCGCCACCGCTGGCGCGATTGTCGGCGCATTCCCGGCCATCCGTGGCTATGTGACCACCGCCATCGAAGATGTCTTGGTCAATGGTCGTGATGTGCAAGAAGCCCTCGACGAAGCCAAGTCTTTGGCCGATGAGACCCTGAGCGAATACAATTTGCTGTTCGCCCCGGTGAACTAAGCGCCTAATGCTCTAAAGGTTACTCCGCCCGATGGTACTGTACATCGGGCGGCATTTTTTCATGCTTATTTTAAGGCGTTAGTTTTAGGGGAAAGGGTATGACTTATGATCCCATTTGAGATGATTCCGTGGTTGACTGCGGTGATCTCGGCGCTGATTGGCGCGGCAGCCCTAACGTTTTCGGCACGTCAACGCACAAGCGGCCTAGTATTAGGCGCAATCGTTGGCGGCGTAGCCGGGGCGATTGGCGGCTTATTGTTCATGGTTCCGCTAAATTTCTGTATGTTCGAGGCCGAGCGGTCTGTATTAGACCAGTTGCTAGGCATCGGCCTGATTGCGGTAGGGACAGCGGCCTCGATTGGGATTAGCAGCTTTTTAATGCGCTTTCTATCCCGCGACACCGATTGGCGCACATTGGTGATGGGCGCATCAACGCCGGGGTTATTTCGCGGGCAGTGGGGCATTATGCCGTGGCTACTGCTGGCTCCCTCACTGGTCATCCTGACGTTATTCCTGTATTACCCCGCGCTCGATAATCTGCGCCTCTCAACCCTACTGGCGCGCCTCGGCACAGACCGAACCGTGCCGGTTTGTCTTAATAATTTCACCAAGCTATTCGACCCGCGCCAAGATTACGGCCAGACCCTATACGCAACCTTCTTCATCGCGTTTTTCGTGGTCGTCATCAGCCTTGCGCTAGGCTTATTCATCGCGTATATGGCCTATCAGCCGGTCAAAGGCGCAAATGTCTATCGCACGCTGCTGATTTGGCCGTATGCGATTTCACCCGTAGCTGCCGGTATCATTTTTAATATCATCTTCAATGAGTCGTCCGGCATCATGAACCAACTGATTCGTGCTGGCGGAGGGACGCCGGTTGAATGGCTGCAAAACTCCTCAATTGCCCCGTGGACGATCATCGCGGCCAGCGTGTGGAAGTCTCTGGGGTTCAATATCCTGTTTTACATCGCTGGTTTGCAAAACGTGCCAGAAGACTTGCAAGAGGCCGCCGCGATTGATGGTGCAAACACCGTCCAGCGCTTCTATCACATCATTTTCCCGCTATTGGGGCCGATTACGTTCTTCTTGATCATCACCAATATCACCTATGCGTTTTTCGACACCTACGGCACGATTGATTTCCTGACACGCGGCGGCCCCGCCGGTGCGACGTCAACCATGATTTATAGACTGGTCGATGACGGGATTTCTAACCGTGACCTCGGCCTTGCCGCCGCCCAATCATTGGTGCTGTTCGCCATCGTAATTATCATTACCCTCGTGCAATTCCGCACCAACGGACGCCGCGTGACTTATGGAGCATAACCCTCATGGCTGAGAATCAATCGCCGCGCATCATCCCGATTATGCCCAGCGGACTGTCGTCTGGCGCGGCAGTCGTCACCCGTCCGCCGATGCGTCGCCCTAAGCGCCCTGCTTGGTTGCCCAAGCGGTGGTATGCCCATCTGGTCTTGATTTTATCGTGTTTCTTTGTCGGGCTACCGCTGTTGTATGCGATGTTGGTCAGCACGCAGACCAATGCTCAGGTCGCTAACTTCAGGCTGACGCCGGGCAATTCGCTCGGTGAACACCTGAATCAGGTATTGGTCAACCGTTATCTGGGCGAGTTTATGTGGAACTCGGTGGTGTTGTCGGTGGTGATTACCGTCGGCAAGACCCTGCTCTCGCTGATGTCTGGCCTCGCGTTCGTCTATTTCCGTTTTCCGGGCAAGTGGCTGGTGTTTGGCTTCGTCCTCGCCACGCTGATGATGCCGACGGAAATCTTGATTATCGGGTTATATCGTTTCGTCAGTGGTCCGCTAGATTGGGGCGGCACATTTCAGGGGTTGGCCGCGCCCTTTCTCGCCAGCGCGACGGGGACATTTTTATTCCGTCAGCACTTCGCCAACCTTCCCGCTGAATTGAGCGAGGCGGCGCAGATGGACGGCGCGAACCCAATCCAATTCTTGTTCAGGATTCTGATCCCGATGAGTTGGAATACCATCGGTGCGTTGGCGGTCATTCAGTTCATCTACTCGTGGAACATGTATTTGTGGCCGCAATTGATTATGCAAGGCGGCGACTTTCAGGTCGTACAAGTCGGCTTACGATCTTTGTTGTCGGTGGATACCAGCATCGCCTATGGGCCGCTGATGCTCGGCGCCGTGATCGCCAGTATCCCGCCCGTGGTCGTGTTCATCTTGCTCCAAAAGCAATTTATGAGCGGCTTCCAAATCACAACGGATAAATAATCGCGTCGCACACGAAAAAAGACGGGCTACCCCAAAACATCGGGTAGCCCGTCTTTTTTGAGTCGTCTAACTGACAATCATGGTGCTGAGGCTTTGACCGGCCAAAATTACCCCGACAGCCAACACCCCAAAATACACGATGGTCAAAATCATCATGGCGTAACCAAACAAGATGAATCGCCCATCCCTCTGCACAATCCCCAGCGACAAGAACAAAATCGCCAGCGCGGGCAGCGTATTGGAGAACGGGATTAAGCCTAGCGGGAAAATCAGCAGCACGCCGCTGAAGGTCAAGGCCATGCCGTGTAGCCGATTGAGCGTCGCGCTAGAAGTCAGGTTCAACAGGCGCGGATGGATGAAGCGGTCAAAGCGGGCGACAAATTTCGCGCCGCTTTCCAACGTCGGTTTCAGTTGAGCCACTTGCATCGGACGATTCATCAGGCGGGCGGGCAACCACGGCACGCGGTTGAGCGTGACGCCCACCCCCAACAAGATAATCACGAGGCCGAACACGGTACTCACGCCCGGAATCGAGACCGGAATCAGGAACGGCAGCGCCAAAAACGCGCAAAACGCCAACAGTCCGTGTTCGCCCAATTTCTCTAATACCTCGCGCAAGGTGACCGTTTCACCCGTGAAATTATTAGCGGTGTCGGTCAGGGCTTGGCTTAGGCTTTGGGTGGCGTCTTTGAACTCGACACTTGAGGGGGCATCTGTCATTGTAGAAATCTCCTATTCAAAATGATGGCGCGACGTAAACACTCATCATGATACACGCAAAAACCCTCTAACCCCCAATCGTTGGGGGTCTCTTGATCCCAAATCAGGCGTATATTTTGACCATAATGACAAATCCGGTCAAATGGTCAAAAAAATCACCATGAATGACGAACGACGTGAGCGCGTCCTGAACGCGGCGCAGACGCTATTTCTGAAATATGGCTATGACAAGACCACCGTCAGCGACATCGCCGAAGAAGCGGGCATCTCGAAAGGCGCAATCTACCTGCACTTTCACAGCAAAGAAGCCATGATGGACGCGCTGATTGTGCGCGAAGGCGGGCGGGTACAGTCCGACATGCTGGCGCAGATGGCGAACGACCCACAAGGCGCGACGCTCTTCAACCTATCTCGCTATAGTTTGGTGGCGCTTGCCAATAATGAGCTGATGAGAGCATTTTACAGTCGGCGTAAAGACGTATTTGGTGATTTGCTGAAGCGCCTTGCGCCCAAAATCGCCGACGCGGAAGCGCGTAGCATGTCGGTTGAGTTCGTGCGGCAGTATCAGACGGCGGGCTTAATCCGCCCAGAATTAGACCCAGCTGCGGTGGCGTTTTTGTTCATGATTATGCGCTATGGCCTGCTGATGATTGATGATATCGTCCCGCGTGAGGCATCGCCGCCCTTAGCGGTAATCGGGCAATTAATCGGCGAGGTGCTTCAACTTGGGCTTGCCCCGGATGGGGGCGGGGATGCTGAGGTCGGCAGACAGTTATTCGCAAATCTGGTGCAAGCGGCGATGGATAAGCTGACTACACAGCAAACGCCGCCCGCACCCGGACATGAGGAGGGAAGAAAATCATGACCACTGTTCCAATCATTCAAATAAACAATCTGAGCAAGACCTATGGGACAGGCACGACCCCAGCCTTAAGTCGGTTGAACTTGACGGTCAATCAGGGCGAGATTTTCGGCTACTTGGGGCCGAACGGCGCGGGCAAATCCACCACCATCCGTATTTTGATGGACTTGATTCGTCCGACCACCGGCGAGGCCAAAGTGTTCGGCCAGAGCGCACAAGCTGACGCGGTGGCGCTACACGCCCGCATCGGATTCATACCCGGCGATATGAGCCTGTGGATGAATTACACCGGGCGCGGCGTGGTCGATTATTTCTCGCGTATTCGCGGCGGAAATTATGCGGCGCATGTCAAAAACTTGACCTCGCGGCTTGACCTCGATTTATCAAAAGGTA
>Ga0105044_10010565_pt1 | contig 12597 bp, 6 predicted proteins | sample MAT01_FD_78092 | JGI IMG/M metagenome (GOLD analysis project Ga0105044, IMG submission 78092) | Freshwater microbial communities from Lake Fryxell liftoff mats and glacier meltwater in Antarctica - MAT-01 | ecosystem: Environmental > Aquatic > Freshwater > Ice > Liftoff microbial mat | place...
ATTGCCAGTGCGTTCGTCTTGGGTGGTTTGGATTACCTAGGCGCACAAGGATTAGGATTGCCAGACGGGGTGGCTCCTCAGCCACCAAGCTTACAAACGAACCAGAACGCGACGGCACCTAATGCGTTTGCCAGCGGTGCGGCTAACACGAATCCGACAGCGCTTCAGGCTGGAGAAAGCACTCCACGAAAAGGCACGACAACTAACAAGCCACTGCCTCAAGGCAACGGCCAAGAGATGCGTGAGTATGATTTACGGCCTTACACCGGCTACCTTACAAAACATGATCGACCCCAGCAGGCTGTGATTGATTGGGTGCTTCGTGAAACCGGTAGTGACGTTTGGTTTAACGAGCCGTTTGGTTTTATGAGCGCGAGCCGAGATACGCTTTCGGTCTATCACACGCCCGAAATGCACGGCGTTGTTGCTGCCATGGTTGAGCGATTCGCAGCAGGTGAAAAAGATCCGCAGGTGCTTAACTTGCGCATGATGACGGTTGGCAGTCCGAATTGGCGGACTCGTACACACTCGCTGATGCAGCACGTCAGCGTCGATTCGCCTGGCGTTCAAGCGTGGCTGCTGACGAAAGAGAATGCTGCGATCGTGTTGTCAACGCTGCGTCAACGGACCGATGCTCGCGAGATTCAAGCCGTTGACTTGATCACACACAACGGTCAGACGGAAAAATTGGCGAGCACGCGCGGTCGTAATTATGTCCAAAACATTCGCCAAGCCCCCACGGGCTGGCCACCTTACGAACCGCAGACCGGCGAAGTTCAGGAAGGCTATCGGTTTGAAATCAGTCCGCTGTTGTCGGTTGATCGCAGGTCCGTGGACTGTGTGATTCGCGCTGAGATCGATCAAGTAGATAAGCTTGTCCCCGTTGACCTCGACCTGCCTCTACCCAGCGGTGAGCAGTACCGGGCCAGAATCGAAGTGCCGCAGGTCGTCAGTTGGCGGTTGAACGAACGCTTTCGTTGGCCCACGGACATGGTGTTACTGCTTTCCTGTGGGGTTGTGGCAAGTCCAGAAAGGTCGACCTCCACGATTCCGATGCTGAACCTAAACAGCCTGACCGGCACCACGGCTGGACGCGCCGATGCACTGATGTTTATCGAGTTTCGTGGCCGCGTGAACGAGAATTTACCCTCGGCGACGCCCCAAGTTGCTGATCGCAGCAGCTCGGTCAACCGGGGCCGATATTAGGTGCTGTTTGAAATGGAGCCTGACAGAGGGCTGGCAGGGCAAGCCTGCGGGATTTGCTAATCCGGTGCGCCGGGCTCGCTCCCCAGCGGAGACGTCGGTTACAATGCTTCCGGCTCGGTCGCCGTGACGGCGGTTCTGGCGGCTGAACGATAGTTTTTTGTTTTTCTGTTTCCGTTTTCCGGTCGAAACGATCATTAAGCCTGGTTGACGGTTTTTAGCTTTTATTCGCGATCGCTTGCAAAATCCTGACTGATGAACCCATCTGAATCGCGGCGAGTCGTCATCACCGGGCTTGGTGTCATTAGCCCTATCGGCAACACCCCCACTGAATTGATCACATCCTTGCGTTCCGGTCGTAGCGGAATCGCGCGGCTGACGCAGATCCCGACAGGTGTGCTCTCGATCGATCATGGTGCCGAGGTGCCCGCATTCACGGGGGCTATCGAAGACTACGGTCCGTTATCGAAAGAGCTTCAACGGACGATCCGCAAAGGATCGAAGTTGATGTGTCGCGAAATCGAAATGGGCGTTGCTGCGGCGCAATTGGCGATCAGCGACGCTGGGCTAACGCTCGAGAATCGCGACCGAGATCGCACCGGTGTGATTTATGGATGCGATTACATCATGACGCTGCCGGAAGAGTTCGCGGCCGGTATCAAAGCCTGTTTAGATGAGAACGGTGAATTTCATTTTGACCAATGGGCCAACAAGGGCTTGCCCGAAGTCAATCCGTTATGGCTGCTGAAGTACTTGCCAAACATGCCGGCCAGCCATATCGCGATCTACAACGACCTACGTGGCCCCAACAATTCGATCACGCTGCGAGAAGCTTCTCCTGCAGCCGTTCTTTCCGAAGCATTTTCCACGATCTCGCGTGGTCACGCGGACGTGCTCGTGGTCGGTTCGACTGGCTCACGCATTCATCCGTTTCGATCGATGCATGCATCAATGCAGGAAACCCTTGCTCCCACGACGGAAGATGTGACAAAGACCTGCCGTCCGTTCGATAGCGATCGTCAAGGAGCCGTCTTGGGCGAAGGTGCCGCAGCGATGATCCTCGAAACCTACGAGCATGCGGTCGCTCGCGGTGCAAGAATATTTGGTGAGATCCTGGGCAGTGGCAGCAGCACGGTCAGCTCGACGACAGGCACCGATTTCTACCGTCGCGCGCTGGTCAACACACTGCGGATGGCGACGCGAGGTTGTGATTTAGCAACCATCGGACATATCAACGCTCATGGACTAGGAACGATCGATTGCGATAAGCAAGAAGCGGACGCCATCATCGACATCTTCGGGACCGTACAGCCACAGATTCCCGTTGTCACCGCCAAAGGTCATTTTGGCAATCTCGGCGCAGGCGGTGGAATGGTTGAGATTATCGCCAGCATGATGACCTTTGGATCAACTCTGTTCCCAACCATGAACTGCGATAGCCTCGACGCGAACTGCCACATCAACGTCGTCACGGACAATTCCGTACCGGCTGGCGGCAGCTTCGTCAGCCTCAATGTCACGCCGCAAGGCCAAGCCTCTGCGGTCCGAATCGGCGCTGTTGCTCAGCCGGATGTCGTTTCGTAATCGCTACTCATTGCTGACGTAATCGCAAAGCTGCAAGCTGACGCAAACGCCCAATCGACATTGCGTTGCCAGGAGTGGAATTGTTACAACAAACCGACAGACAATAACTTGCCGGATTTAATGTGACTGGGTGGCGCGCCCTGAGTCTTCGAAGGGCGTGTTTCTCGACTCTACGCCCTTCGAAGGCTCAGGGCGTGCCACCCAAATTTCAGTAACTTTAGCGTTCATGACACCAGCATGACCTGGATAATCCGTTCGAAAACGATCCGACTGCTGTTCGCGATCCTCTGCCTTTCCGTTGCTCTACATATCAGCGAAAAGAACTTGCGGAGTTCCTGCCAGCTTCCGGAGGAAGCCTATTTTAGCTCGACGATTGTTGCCGGGGGACTGACTCAATCTTGGGCTTTTTCGGCGACGCTTCTTGGTGCAGTCTTCGGCGCGATTCTCTATCGCAAACGTCGCTGGCACGATTGTCGCTGCAGTCTTGCATTTCGCTATTTAGTATTGGCGTCGGCGGCAACGCTCACTTGGGCGGCGGCGATCTATCCATACAACTATTACTTCGACCACTCGCATCATTTCGATCGTTTTACGATCGTGATACTATGTTTGGGCTTGATACGTTGGCCGTCTCTGGTTGGTATTTTTGTTGTCGATGCATTCGCCATTTTGTCGCAGTTTGACCAACCCTTTGGAGGCTTTTCTTGGACCGACAAAGATCTCCCTTTAAGAGTCCTGCTACTGTTCGGTGCCTCGCTCTGGCTTTCGATCACAGCTCGCCGTCAAGAATGGATGCGTGTCGCATTGCTGATGACATTCGCGCTGATCGCATCCCATTACTTTGTACCCGGTTGGGAAAAGTTGACATCGGGTTGGCAATCCTACGGCAACCTCCACTACCTTTTTGCGGCTGGTCACGTCAACGGTTGGCTTGACATCAGTTCTCAGGAGCTGATGCGATGTTTTGATAACACTCGACAGCTCGAGCCTTGGTTGATCGTTGCCACCCTGGCATTGGAATGCGGCGCGATTGCCATGATGACGAGTCATCGCTTGGCGGCGGCATTGCTAGTCGGGTGGGCGGGGCTTCACGTCGGAATTTTCATCTTTAGCGGAATTTGTTTTTGGAAATGGCTGGTCGTCGATCTGACTGCTGCGACGGTGTTGATCTCGATGAGCCGCCGTGAGATTCAATGGCTGTTTCACGGGGCTCGACCATGGGTAGCAGTCCTTTTGGTTGCGTTCGGCCAACCTATTTTTAAGTCTCACCATTTGGCGTGGTTTGATACACCGTTAACGCATACGTATCGCTTTGTGGGCATTGACTCCTCTGGAAATCGTCACGGAATTGGTAAGTATCAACTCGCTCCCTACGACTTCTTTCTATGCCAGAATCGGCTTTGGTTCCTTCCTCAAAGTGAACTGCTGACTCGTACTTGGAGTTCGACGAAGAAATCGGACTTGGCTTTATCGCTAGTGCAATGTAAAAGCGTCAAACAGCTTGCCAGGGTGAAACCAGCGGAAGAGATCGTTGGTCCAGATTTGAATCGACAACGGGGATTTGAAAGATGGGTCTACGCGTTCTTCCGAAACATGACTAAGCACCATCGCTCGGGAACGCAGGGTACAACCGGGTTTCCGCAACACATCTGGACGACGGCTCTCGCCAATGATTATCCACCCAATCTGGAATTGGTTGCCGTCGAGCTTTTCCGCACGTCCAGTTGGTGCGAAGGCGGAGTGATTCGGATTCTCGAAGATATTGCATTGGTGAGAGTTGAATTGAATACGGACGCAAACTCGCGAGCAGAATATTTCAGCAACTTTAGCGACCAGTTTCTTTCGCAACCTCTGCAGGATCACGGAGCAGCCATGCTTGCGGATTTGCCGATCATGATGTCACCGCCCACGGTTAGTCCGACAGGAAAGCTGATGGTCAGCGAGCAAGAGATTTTCGTCGCCGAACGGCCATCGACTAAAGTCGTCAAGTGAAAAAACGGGATTTAAGCGAATGGAAAAGATATCGGAAGTCACGGTCCTCCTGCGTCACTGCGGCGAGCGAACAACCGATTTTGCGAGTAATGTCCTTGAACAAGTTTTTGATACCAAAAACGTATATCGTGTGACGGGAGTTCCCTTTTCGGATTGCTTGCGAAACGCATATCAACAAGGCCAACGGGCGGCTTTGCCACTGACTTTATGCGTGGATGCAGACGTCATCATCGATGCGGCGGGCATCAAGTCATTGATCCAGGTGGCCCTCAACGACAAGACGACGGTGTTCGAATGGAATTCACTCTGTTTCGATCGTTTCTTTGGAATTGAACGACCGGTAGGTGTGCGGCTTTATCGAACCGACAAGCTGTCTGCGCTGGAGCAAGTGGTTCCGGAGGAAGGCACTTCGCTGAGACCAGAAAGTGATGCCATCGCGGCCGTCATCTCTCAAGGCTGGCGTCAGCGCAGGACTGCGATTTTCGTTGGAGTTCACGACTTTCAGCAGTACTATCACGACGTTTATCGAAAATGTTACTTGCAAGCCCATAAACATCAGGGTTTTCTAGACTTTCCCAGTCGTCTGTGGCAGGCGATGGCACATTCGCAGCCAGATTTCGCTGTAGCATCGTTAGCCCTACGAGATGGCCAACTAGCGAGTTGCTCACCCGCAATTTCAAAAGTGTTCTTGCCAGCGGAGACCATCGAGGATCGATTGAAACCCCTTTGCTTACCAGACCTGGAAACAAGCCCGTTGCGATACGAATCGGCGAAGGAGATTCGCGAGCAGGCGCTTTCATCGGTCCCCTCGAATCTGCGTCGCGAACATTCCGCTTATATGATACGAATGAATCGGTTGTTCCAAGAACGTCCACGAAGTTGGGTCAAAAGGGCATTTCGTCGCCTGACCAACAAGGCAGCCTGACGCCACGTCTCTAACGTATTCCAGATGACACAGAAGAAATCATTATCGATTCGGTTATTGTCGCATAGCGCAACGCAAGGCGGTGCGGCATTGGCGACGGCAGCGTTGCATCGTGAATTTTGCCTCGCGGGAGTGAATTCACGACTATTGGTTTCAGGGCACAAGGGATGCAGCGACGAGGCCGAGGTCATACGTAGCGGCTCCGAGGTCTATGGCTGGGCACGTAGGTTAATTGACGGCCCCTGGCGGACGTCGCGAAAAATATTCCGTTCTCGGATGGCGGATGGCAGCGCGTTTGAATATTTGTCAGTTCCTTATGCAAACAGTCCGGTGACGGTTGCCGAGCTTGCTGGCGATGCGGATCTGTTGATGCTGGGGTGGGTTGCCAAGACGATCGATTGGAGAACGTTTTTTGACGATCAAGGAACGGTACCGATCGTATGGCGGCTGGCAGACCTGAATCCATTAACAGGCGGATGCCATTACCCCGACCAATGCACTGGATTTGTCTCGGGCTGTCACGCCTGCCCACAAGTAAGCGGTGCCATGCCTTGCAAAGCAACATCGATGATCTGGAAACTAAAGCAACAGATCTTTGCCAGTATCCCGGCCGAGCAGCTCACTTTTGTCGCGCAAAGCAAGTGGTTGGCGTCGTTGGTTCGATCAAGTCCGCTGGGCTCTCGGTTTCGCTGCGAGGTCATTCCCAACGGTGTTGATCGCGAAGTCTTCTACCCAAGCGATCGAAACCGTATGAAGGCATTGCTTGGAATTCCAGAACATCTGCCAACGATTGCGGTCTGTGCGAGTTCCATGACTCGGCGCAAAGGGCTGCAGGAGTTTATCAATGAACTGGCATCACGAAGGCACCTACCTACCTTCGCGCTAATCTGGATCGGTCTGCAACCGAAACATGTACCCGGCGCAATCCGCTTCTTTCCATTCACCACGATGTCTCGCGACGATCTGCGAATTCCCTATGGGGCGGGAGATCTACTCGCCTTTCCATCGTTTCAGGATAACTGCCCCAATACAGTGCTTGAGAGTTTGGCATGCGGGACGCCGGTGCTTGCGTTCGGCGGTTGCGGGACAGAAGAATTGATTCGCCATCAACTTGATGGAGTACTGGTCAAAGAGCGAACGATATCGAGTTTTGTTGATCGACTGTTTGAATTGATCTCATCGACACAACTCATCAGAAATCTTCAATGGGGTGCAGTTCAATCGTCGTCTACGCAGCGATCAATCGCTGAAACCGCACAAGATTATCTGGCTGTTTTTGGCCGCTCAATTGAGAGAATGTCCTTCGTAAAGCCAAAGGTGCTCTGCCAAGCTGAGGAACAATTAGTAATGGCGCAACCATAAAACTGGGATTGGTGTTTTGTCCATGATCAGATTTAGGGTTTAGAGTAGTGCAATCGTTCCAATTGCTCGGAAAACAATTGGGACAATTGTTCTACACTGAGGAAAACAATTGGGACAATTGTTCTACACTGAGGAAAACAATTGGGGCAATTGTTCTACACTGAAATGCGTTCACCGACACTTTAAAAGGAGAAAACGCGATGATGGTTCAGGCGACCGAACTTGGCCAGAGACGGAATCGATGGAAAGAACAATATCCGGTAAAACTGGCGAAATATCATCTGTATAAAAGATTTACTGGTAATGAAGATTGGCTCACGCGGTTCGCATTCGAGCGAGCGCTACGTTCAATTCGGCCTGGCGACATCACCATCGACTGTGGCGCAAACATCGGAGCGGTTACCCATGAGTTTGCTATTCGCGGTGCGACGGTTCATGCGTTCGAGCCAGATCCCTGGGCGTTCTCACAATTGGCAAACCGTTTCCGACAGTCTGCCAATGTTCATTGTCACGCCGCCGCAGTGGGCGCGAACGAAAGCGACTTAGAGCTTTATCGTCGCCCAGACTTTGATGCTGATCCAGCCGAACGCTCCACCGGAAGTTCACTTTATCGGGCTAAAGTAAATGTCGATCCCAATGGTGGAATCCGCGTGCAACAGGCGGATCTGAATTCCTTTATTCGCGGCCTTAAGCACAGAGTTCGCGTCCTAAAGGTCGACATCGAAGGTGCGGAAGTTCCACTTTTGGAGTCGATGATAGAAGAAAAGACCATCGATTTATGCGACGTTATGTTCGTCGAAACACACGAAACTCGCATTGCTGAACTGGTGGAGAGAACCGCATTGCTGCGAATGCGACTAAACCGTCGCCGGTATCGTTCTCGAGTTTGGCTGGGGTGGGTTTGAACCCGACCATTCCAAAGAAAGCTCGGTCAAAGCCAGGCGGAAACTTGTCTTTACCAGTCTTACTGAAATCGAGTATCGTCTGGGTGGAGTGATTTGGATGGAAAGTAAAAAACCCGCAATTAGCGTAATTCTGAGCACATACAACCAACCCGCGTGGCTGGAGAAGGTCCTGTGGGGATACAGTGTTCAGCATTTCAAGGATTTCGAGATCGTCGTCGCGGATGATGGGTCCGGGACGGAAACAGCCGAGTGCATTGATCGCATGCGAATCAAAACGCAGTTGGCTATTCACCACGTCTGGCATCGCGACAACGGCTTTCGTAAGTGCGAAATCCTAACCCTTGCAACCGTGCGCGCGAGGGCCGAATACCTCGTCTTCAGCGATGGCGATTGTATCCCTCGCAATGACTTCCTCACGGTCCACTTCTCGAATCGGCGTCAGGGACAATATTTGTCCGGTGGGGCCGTTCGCTTGCCACTAGCAGTTAGTCGCGAGATCAATCGTACTGATATCGTGAGCGGCTGCGCGTTCTCTGTTTCATGGCTGCAGAAGCACTCTTCGCGGAGTTCGCTGCCGCGCTGGTATCGATTGATCCGCGTCAGCAGCACGGGGACATTTGCACGGGTTCTGAACCACCTTACGCCAACTCGTCCAACGTGGAACGGAAACAATTCGTCGGCTTGGAAAAAAGACGTGCTCGCCGTCAACGGAATGGACGAGCGAATGGCCTACGGTGGTGAAGACTGTGAGCTAGGCGACCGTCTTGCGAACGCTGGTGTGAGACCTAGACAGCTTCGATACTCCGCCGCTTTGCTACACCTTGATCATGACCGGGGTTACGTCCGTGAGGATGCAATGCGGCGAAACGCGGAAATACGAAAGCAGTCGAACATCAATCGCTCGACCTGGACCGATTTTGGAATTCGCGGCAATGCAAAATCTATCCCTGACGCTGTGCAACTGAACGGAATCGCTGCATCGGACTCAAGTCCAGAAAGCCGTGAGAACGCACCTCGATTTTTCATTTGTGATTCGGAGATCTTTTGTTCCGGCGGGCACAACGTCGAATTGGCGTGCGTAATTGCGGAGGCAGCCGAACAGGTAGGATTTGATCCGGTCGTGCTCTCCAGCCGCGACTTCCCAAACATGGGGGACTTCCAACCGTCGTGTGCGGTAAGACCAACTTTCCGCCTTCGGTTCATGCGAAAATGGTCGCTAGGTGTCGATGGAAAATCACGGACAGTGCGTGGTTTTGACGGTCGAATTACTGCAAAGAAATTGACTGCTCGAACCGGGCTCCAGCTTGCTGCGGAGCGAATGACTGGCGACTCGCCAAGTGCTGCCGTCCGATCGTGGGCCAACGACTTTACTCAGTGGTGCGATGAACTTCGGCCAACCAGTGCAGACCGCATTCTGCTTTCAACCGGCTGCGACTTCGTCCTATTGGCTTTGGTGTCGGCCTTACAGAACTATTCGACGAGCGAAAGACTAAATGTAGACGTGCTCTTTCATCTGAGCCTCATCGACGGTCGAGAAGGCGAATCTAACAGCCAGCAAAATCCCGTCTTGCGAGCATTTAAAACACAGGTGGAAGCTTCGCTGCAAGCGTTGGCTGCGCACGAAGTGCGCCTCTACGCGACGACGCAAGAACTGGCTCGGCAGTTGAATCAAGCTGTCGGACGAGACCTTTGGACAGCGATTAACTATCCCATCCGGATGCGCGCCGATACGACTGTTAGTCCAGAGCAAGAACACCGCAATGAAATCAATGCAACGCCTTCTAGACTCTTGCTCGCCGGCAATATTCGGCGAGAAAAAGGTCGCTACCAGCTCGCTGCTTTGATCAATAAAATTTGGCGCAGCCACCTTGCGCAGGGACATTGGCAGTTGGCATTTCAGCTCCCCGTTGAGCGTTGGAAACGATTGCTTCCCCGCTTCCTTTGGCCCCAGGTTGCGATTTTTCGCACTCGTCAGGATCGCGAGCTTGTGCTTGGCGATGCAACGCTTGATGCAGCGGCGTATCATGCTTGGATTCATTCCGCAAACGTTGGTTTGTTTCTCTATGACGGGCGGCGGTACTACGCCCGCTGCAGTGGAATTCTGCTAGAGATGTTGGCAGCAGGCATTCCGGTGATTGTGCCCGCAGGGTCGTGGCTATCGCGTCAACTTCGACCTGCCGTGGATCGTCACGTCGACTCCGTGTGGGACGTTGCCGAAGTTGAATGCAACGTCAGCAGCATGACGCTGGTCAACTCACGCGACCAGACACTGGAGTTAGATTTCTATGGATCAGTCCCGGTAACGGCGGTCGTATTGAGTTTCCCTGAATCACCTACCTTCGGCGACTCAATCCTGCTATCGGCGACGTTTCTGAACTCGACAGCCGCTACGGGAACGAGCGGCGCGGAATATAGCTTGGAGTACCGAGAAAACGGTGAACCACGAACGATTGTTTCGATTCCGCGCGGTACCAATCGAGTCAGGTTACGGTACCGGTACGCGATCCACGTAACCACATCGATCGATTTGCCCACGGTCCGGTTGATCAATACCGCACATGCTCCGGCAGAATCAGCCGTCGGTTTAGTCGCCACAAACCATGATCAAATTCCCAGGTTGCTAGATGAATTTCAAGCTCATCGCGAACACTATCAAGCAACCGCGAAAGAATTTTCGGAGCGAGTTTCGGCCCTCCATTCACCAGCTCGCTTCGTGAATACGTTGCTTGATGGTCGCGCCCCCAAATTTCTCGATGCGTACCAAGGCAATGACGAACTTACTTCTCAGGACATTATTCCTCTGACAGCTCATAGCCTGCCGCCCATCGACGAGAGAGGTGCCGCAGTGCGTTTTTCTGCTTATTTCCTGACACACTTTCGATCGCTCATGAAAGTTGGTTAGACTGGACGTGATACGATAAGACCTTACCGATCGACGGACTTCCAAGTCCGTCGAAAGGTACGACGGACAAAGATGTCCGTCGTACAGCAGGTTAATTTTCATCTGCCGCTCGCCTTAAAAGCTACTTCCCTTCGTTCCCAATCTTCTTCAGCAACTCTTTCAACTCGGCAACCTTTTTTGGGAATTGTGCAGCCAAGTTCTTTCGTTCGCCGAGATCAGATTCGAGATCGTAGAGCTGTGGCGATTCGCTTAAGCCGGTTTCAATGTTGGTCGACTTGGCGACCGCTGGCCCCGTAGACGGCTCAATGTACTTCCAATCGCCATCGCGCAGCGCGAGTGTACCGGATTGTTCCACCAAGAGAGAACGGCCTCGATCGTCCTTTCCCAGTAACGCAGCGACGTATTCACGACTGTCCAGGCACTCGCCCGGACGAAGCGTAATGCCGAAAATCGACGCGAAGTCTGCGCAAAAGTCGACTTGGCTAATCAGTGCTGGCGATGTTTGGCCGGCCATAATTTGACCGGGCCAGCGAGCGAGCAAGGGCACACGTGTGCCCGCCTCAAACGCACTGTACTTACCCCCGCGCAAGCCGCCTGCTGGATCGTGTGCCCCGAGCTTTTCAACCGCTTCGTCGCGATAGCCATCGTCAAGCACAGGCCCATTGTCGCTGGAGAATAGTACGAGCGAATTCTTTGCGATGCCTAGTGTTTCGAGCTGATTAAGAACCTCGCCCACGCACCAATCGGCTTGTGCGATCACGTCGCCCCGCGGTCCCATGGATGTCTGGCCCACAAACCTAGCATGCGGCGTCCTCGGTACGTGAATGTCGTGAAGTGAGAAAAACAGAAAGAACGGCTGTTGCGAGCCAGCTTGTCGGGTCATGAAATCACAAGCCCGTTTCGTCAACGTATCGGCCATGTCTTCGTCGACCCAACGAGCCGCGATTCCCCCGCTCATATAACCGATTCGACTGATGCCATTGTGAATCGTATTGTCATGTCCATGCGAAAGTTTTTGACGCAATAGCTCGGGACTTTTCGCGCCTGTCGGCTCCTCGCCGAGCGGCTGACCATAGCTGACGTTCAGCGGGTCCGCTGAGTCGAGACCAAACACATGGTGATTCTCAACGTAAACTGTCGGTACCCGATCACCGGTGGCAGGAACCAAGAAACACTCGTTGAAGCCGAGTTCTAGCGGTCCAGGCGAAATCTTCTCATTCCAATCGAGATTTCCCGATCCGAGTCCCAAGTGCCACTTGCCGATGACCGAGGATTTGTATCCCGCTTGTTGAAAGATCGACGGCAACGTGACCGTGTCTGGATCGATAATCAATGCCGCGTTCCCAGGTGCAATTCCGGTGCCTTTCTTGCGCCAAGCGTAGACTCCGGTCAGCATCGCATAACGGGAAGGTGTGCATGTCGCGGCTGCGCAGTGTGCATCCGTAAAACGAATTCCTTCGGTGGCTAAACGATCAATGTTCGGAGTCGCAACGGTCGCAGAACCGTAGCAACTGAGGTCACCGAAACCGAGGTCATCGGCATAAATCAAAATCACATTGGGCCGATCGCCCGGGGTCGACTCGCTACGGGTCGACTCGCTCGCTTGCGACGCATTTGATTGCGCCGCAATCGCAAGGACAGCCGCAACCCCAACCGTCACGCCAAAAAACGCTCGCATTAAATTCATTTCCCGCTCATTGCTAAGTGGCTTTTCCAAGTCCGCG
>Ga0105044_10010570_pt1 | contig 12595 bp, 9 predicted proteins | sample MAT01_FD_78092 | JGI IMG/M metagenome (GOLD analysis project Ga0105044, IMG submission 78092) | Freshwater microbial communities from Lake Fryxell liftoff mats and glacier meltwater in Antarctica - MAT-01 | ecosystem: Environmental > Aquatic > Freshwater > Ice > Liftoff microbial mat | place...
TCAAATTCGGAAGCTCGATTTCTGATCGCCAAGAGTTCTTAATGGGCTAAAGCGTCTTTGTAGGGGCGCGATATATCGCGCCCCTACGACAATCCCACCTTAAATTTATGACTTGCACCACTGATTATGTAGGGTAGCGTGTTTGTGTCAAAAGGTGATGAAGGCATGACCGCAAATATGCTGATTTGATTCGGGCCGAGATCGCAAGCTGGAATCTGGAGGATCACGGCACGCGCTACACGGGGGGGCTGGCAAGCCAATTTTTGCGGGATTGGAACAAGAGCCAGGAGATTAGCTGTCATCATCGCGGCGGCGAGACAGCCACTGCGACAGCACCAGCGCACACAGCGCCAGCACGACAAGAATCAGCCCCGTCCAGATCGCCGCATCAATATCACGCTCAATCACGTTGTAGATCAGCAGCGGCATCGTCTGGGTGCGGCCCTGCAAGCTGCCCGCAAACAGAATCGTCGCGCCAAATTCGCCCAACGCCCGCGCCCAACACAAGATCAGCCCGGCGACCAGCGGACGAAATGACAGCGGCAGCGTGACCGACCAGAACAGACTCCATCCGCCGGCCCCATCCACGCGGGCGGCATCTTCCACCTCGCGTGAGACCGCCTGAAATCCGACGGCGGCTGAACGAATATAGAAGGGGGCGGCGACGAACGTTTGCGCCATGATGACCGCTACCAGCGTGAAGGGCAGATTGACCCCGATTTGCGAGAGCACAGGCCCCAGCGCGCCGCGCCGCCCAAACGTAATCAGCAGCGCCAGCCCCGCCACCGCCGGGGGCAGCACAATCGGCAGTTCGACCAGCACACTGACGAGCCACTTGAAGGGAAATTTGTGGCGTGCCAGCCCATACGCCAGCGGCGTGCCAAACAGAATCGTCACAATCAGCGTGGCCCCTGTCGAGAGAAGGCTGAGAATAACAGCGCTCAGAAGTCCGGCTTCGGGCATTGTCTCCCAGGCGCGATTTTGCACGCTGCGCCCCACCAGCGCCCCAATCGGCAGCACCAGAAATATCACAGCGATCAGCGCCAATGCGATGATGACAAGAGACGACAAAGAAAACCGTCTCTCAGAGAGGGACGGTGCTGCATCGTGTTTACGCTTATTATGAGCATCCATCGGTTTTTCTTGCTTATTCACAGGGCCATTCCGCAGCGGCCCCTCTCTGCCTGCGCTGATCATGGCCCAAAATTCTTAAATTCTAGGGTGCATCATGCCATCCCACTCGTGCCACATATCCATATCAAGGGCGCAGCACGCTGGTCGGTGTAGGGGCGCGATGTATCGCGCCCACGCCAAATTCCCTACAAATCACCAGGGCACGATCCATCGTGCCCCTACAAACCCACGATTCTCATGGATAGGTGAATGATTACCACCAACACGATTTTACGGATCACAATGGTTCACCACGCGATTATGCACACCGACCAGCACGCTACGATTGTTGGTTTCGTCGATACGAAAAAACCTATCTCTGCCGCTATTCCCCAACACGCGGTGCATCGCGCAGGCTGATATTGACGACGCCGCCGACGTAGCGCCCGCCATGACCATCCCCTGGCACGACCAGACGCAGCGGCCCGCCTGTGTTGCTGATCGCTGCGCCATCCTGTTCGTAAGCCAGCAAGATTGGCTTGTCTGCAAAGTCAGGGTCAATTTCGCCCCACGCAATCACGGCTTGATATCCGTCACTGCCCGTGACGACGATGAAGAGACTCAGTTTATCATTCTTTACATCGGCATTGAGATTGGGCTGCGCGGCGCTGATGATCTGCCACAGCGGGACGCCTGTGTACGTGGCGGTCACGCTGTCCTGACCGCTTTTGTAGGTGGCATCAATTGTCTGAGCTGAAAAGCTGGCCTTCAAGTCATCGACTGTGAGCGTGAGGGGATTGAGAATCTGCCCCTCAATCACGACAGCATTTGTGTCTGTGGGCAGCGTGATCGTCGCAGGCACATCCGCGATGCGGATCGAGATAAAATGATTGGCGACGAGGATATCCTGTCCAGCATCCGACAGCACATAATCGATGAACGCTTGGGCGAGGTCGGGCGCGGCGGCGTCGTTGATGGTGGCAATGGGATATGTGGCAATCGTATTCAGATAATCGGGAATGGCGATGGTCTTGACCTGATCCTGAATGTCAGCGGTCACATCCGACACATAGACAATGCCTGCATCGGCCTCGCCCAGCGCGACTTTGGAGGCCACCTGCCGCACATTTTGCTCCTCCGAGACGACATTGGTCGTAAACGCCGTGCGATACGCCTCGCCATAAGCCGCATCGGCGGCCAGACGATCCAGCATGGTATCAGTATAGGTGCGGACAGGCACATCTTTAGCCGCAATCACAAGTTTGATGCCTGCATTGGAAAGATCGTGCAGCGCCGCGATCTGGGCGGGATTATCGGCAGGCACGATGAGCACGAGACGATTTTTGGCGAATGTCACGGGTTTGCCCGCGATGCGTTTGGCGTCCTGTGCGACGGTCATCTGCTTGGCGTTGGCGCTGGCAAAAATATCGGTGGGCGCACCTTCGCTCAACTGGGCTGCCAGATCGGACGAACTGGCGAAGTTAAACAAAATGTTTGTGTTGGGATGGTCAGCTTTGAAGCGCTCTGCGATCTGCTCAAAGGCATCGGTGAGCGACGAGGCGGCAAAGACTGTGAGGGTGTTTGTCTCCTGAGCGCGGCTGATCGTGACGACATACAGCAGCGCCAACAGGCTGATGAACAAACGACGGGTCATGATGGCTTCTCCAGAATGATTCGAGGTTGAACAGCAGAGGTGAGAGTTAGAACTCAAATTGGCGAGCATGCATGACGCGATCAATCCCGCGCACAGCGACCACAGCGGCCAGACCCGGCAACCAGAGAAAGCCCACTGCCGCATAGCCAATTTCCATCAACCAGAGCTGATTGTAATCCACTGTGCCAATCAGCGGCAGACGATCCGCGATCAGCGTCATAACGACGAACAGCAATGCGGCCAATCCAAACCAGCGGAGGGGGGGCGGCTGAATCGGGGTGTGCGATTCGAGGAGGGAGGTGTGCTGCGGGCTGCGCCGAAACCACAGGATGACCCAGCACACGAACAGCACGACGAATGTGATGAAGAGGGCTGTCGGATCGAGCAGGCCGCGTGCTGCCTGCACCCCAAGCAGGCTGAGGAGGGCTGCGAACAGCAGCAAAAAGGGAATCGTTCCCAGGCGAAACTCGTTCGGGATGATCGGTTCCTCAGAGCGCAGCAGCGCCCCATACAGCAGCAGCACGCTGCCCATCCAGAGGCACATGACGGCAAACATCGTGCTCAGGCTGACAGGCTGCTGAAACAATGAGCCGTAGATGGGCGTCCAGTGCATCCACGTCCCCCAATAGAAGCCTGTCCAGGTGATGCCTGCCAGCGCCCGCAGGCGATAGGTGGGTGTGGCATGAATCAGGACGAGGAACAGGCCAAAGCCAATCGCAGCGGTCAGCGTCTGGCCGCCCAGGGCGCGGGTCGCCAGCGTGCGCGGAAAATCGGCAAAGGTCACATTGGGCGTGATCAGCAGCCCCGCCAGCAAGCCTATCGCCGATACCAGCGCCATGCCATCAAACAGATCGCGCACGCGGTAGCGAATCGCCAGATCAAGCAGCAGAATCGCCAGCAGGCCAAAGCCAAGCCCGCGCAGCATCAGATCCGGCAGAGTCGTGTGCTCCAGCGAGGCCCAGGGCAAAATCTCGGCACTCCCGAACAGCAGGCAGGCGAGGAGCAGGCGTGAACGCCAGACAGGGGAGAGGAGAGTTTTCATTGGTTCTCGTTGTATCCCCTACCCCCGGCCCCTCTCCCACAAGGGGCGAGGGGTGCAGGACAGGAGAAATTGTGTCGATCACAGACATTGACAAAGCGTTTTGCACGAGTCTCCCCAATCCTCAGATAACAACGAGCGGAAAGAGGTAAAACGGTATCTATTCATCTCTCCATGAGAAAAAATCTCGTGTAGGGGCGCGATATATCGCGCCCTGATTGATTTGTAGGAGATTTGGCTTGGGCAGGATGTATCCTGCCCCTACAAACCGACGATTCTCACGGATAGGTGAATGATTACCGGAAAAGGCCCCTCGCCCCTTGTGGGAGAGGGGTTGGGGTGAGGGGTACTAGCGCCCTGGGATGAACAGCGCCTGACCGGAATAGATCGCATTGAGATTGAGCAGGCCGTTGGCGCGGGCGATGTTGTAAATATCGACATTGAATTCGGACGCGATGGCGAACAGGGTATCGCCCGCCTGTACCGAGTAGTAGCCGTTATAGATGCGGCGCGGCGTCACGGGCACAGGGATGGGCTGTGGCACAGTCGGAATGGGCGTGACGATGGGGCCGCCCGTTGCGCCGCCGACAGCAGGAATCCGCAGCACCATACCCGCCTGAATATAATCGGGCGTGGAGAGATTGTTGGCGCGGGCCAGCACATCCCAGGTTGTCCCATACAGCGCCGCAATCGAGCGCAAATCTTCGCCAATATCAACCGTGTGCAGACGCGCATAATTGGCCGCGCCCAGGACTGCGCCGCCGCCCTGTCCCAGCGTGGCCCCGCCCATTGCCGGCAGCTTGAGCACCTGACCGGGGACGATACGTGAGGCGGCGGTCATGCCGTTGGCATCGGCCAGCGCCTGCACAGTGGTGCTGTAAAGTTGGGCGATGACGGTGAAGGATTCGCCGGGCTGGACGACATGCTCAGTGGGCATGACCACGCCGCCCAGCGGAATCACAAGCGTCTGCCCGCGCCGCAAAGACATACTCGTCATGCCGTTGCGAACGAGGATAGCCTGCGTCGTGACGTTGAACTGCTGTGCGATGCTGGTGAGCGTATCACCGGATTGAACCGTGTAATTTTCATCCTGGGCGGAGACCATGATCGTTCCCCACACCAGAAGAGCCAGGGCCGCGCCCTGAATCAGGAATTTGCGCCGCTGCATAGTGCCTCCCGCGAGTTTTTCTGCCAAGTGTTTATTTGATTGTAGCCACAAGACCGCTCGGACGCGAATAAGGGCTGGATGAACGAACGTCACGCGCCCTCCACCCAGGTGATGCTGCGAATCGTGCCATCGGGATTGGTCGTGACCTGACGGGGTTTCTCCTGCGCGAGATCATAAATATAAATCTGGATGACATTTTTGGCGTCGTAAGCAGTGTAGGCAATGGCGGAGCGATTGGCAGCGGCGGCTTCTGGCAGGCGCAGACCCGTCAGCGGCAGCGGGATGAGGCTATTTTCGCTCGTATCAAAGACGAGAATGCCAGCGGCCTTCATCATGAGCAGCAACGAGCCATCCTGACTCCAGCGCAGATCCAGCGCTTCATACGGCTCTCCAGCAGATTGAGACGGTGCAGCGGGCGCTCTGGTGCTGTCGGTGAGCAGGATGAGATTACCCGCTGTCTGTGAGCCGCTCCCAGATTGGCGCAGGAAGGCGAGTGTGTCCGTCGCGGGGTTCTGGCGCGGGAATGAATCCGGACCATAGGCGGGTTCGCCGCTGGCGAGATACCGCGCATTGGTTTGCATATCCCAGATGTAAATCGATGTGCCACCGCCCGCATAAAATAGGAGCGATCCGCTGCGATTCAAGGTCATCGCCCGAAAATCGACAGCCTGAAGCGGAGCCAGAACGCGCTGGCTGTTGCCATTGGGACAGCCCTGACCATTCGTGCTCTGCATGATGTAAATATCGCCAGATGCGCCAGCGGCGGGCGCGGCAAAAAATAGAATCTGCTGTCCATCCGGCGTCCAGACGAGAGAGCGGACATCGGAGAAGCCCAGGCATGACAGCTTCTGGACGTTTGCGCCGCTGATATCGCTGGTATACACCTCGCGCCCGCTGCCCGCCCCTGGCGCAACAAAAGCCAGCCGCGTGTGATCCGGCGAGACAGCGTATTCGCTGATCGACTTGCCCACGCCCAATGTGACGACAATCGCGTTGTCTGTGCCATTGGCATTCACCGTCGCAATCGAATCATCATTGTAGAGATAGTAAATGCGGCCCGCACTTCGCAGCGGGACGGGCGTGACGGTGGCCTGTGCGGTCTCGGAGGGCGTGGGCGTAAAGGTGGGCGGTAGTTGATTGAGCTTGGTCGGCGTGGCGGTGGCTGTTGGGCGGGCGACCTGCGTCTGGGCGGCGGCGGTTTGCACCCCCTGCACATTGACAACCGTTGGTAGAACCTGTGACGATTGGCAAGCGCTCAACGCCACAAGCAGCCCACTCAGCCCCACGATGATCAGCACACGCATAGCGATTCTCCCGATGGTCATTCCCGTTCGATTATAGGAGGGGCAAGGCAAACGCACAAAAAACCCGGATTTTGGATCGTCCTTCGATGACAAGAGATAATGTGTATGAGGACATGAGGTAAAAAGCCCCTCGCCCCTTGTGGGAGAGGGGTTGGGGTGAGGGGTGAAAAGGCAAACGCACAAAAAGGCTGTTCTGACCGCCGATTCCTCTACGATCAACGCACGATTCAGCGGGAACGGCTATAATGCGATACAAATTGTGTTGATGATTACGCGGGAGAGATCGTATGCAATACACCCGACGACTTCTTACATTGGTGGCGCTTCTGTGTGTCAGTGTGATGGCTGTCCAGGCCCAGGATGGATCGGCGACTCAGGTTCCAACAGTGGCGGTGGAGGGCAGTGGCTCAAACAATGTTCCTTCCCTCGGAACTCCCCAGGTTTTGACAACGCCCGTGCCGCAGACGAACACCACTGGGCCCGGTGCTACCGTCACCCCCAGCGGCACGCTTGCGCTTCCGGCAGTCTCCAATCGGATTTGCCCGCTGCTGGTTGATTATCAGGCGGTTGCGGTGGTATGCAGCAATCTGGTCACGGATGAATCCTGCATTGCCCAGGGCACAGTGAACGCTTCGCCGCTGGTGGAAGATGCCAATTTCTCTTTCTCCAAACCTGGGGATCGCACGCGCTTGACCGATTTAAGCGAACTGACGCTGCAAAGCCTCAACACCGAATCGGGCGCATGGACGGTGGTCGTCTCAAGTCTGGCGCTCAAGACCAATGACCCGAATTTAAGCGCGTCCGCCGCGGCCACCCTGCTGCTGATAGGCGATGTGAGTATTGCCAATGCGGGCGAGAAATTTTCGTTGGGCGCGTCAACGGCCAAAGTCCTCGGCACGCTGGGCATCAATGTGCGGAAAAGTCCGACGGGCAGCGCCGCCGCTGTCTTCCAGCTCTCGCCCGGCCAGGAGGTGCTGGCAAATGGCCGCCTCGATAACAATGAGGGCCGCTGGATTCGCATCGTCATTCCCAATCGCTTTGAAGGCACGGGCTGGGTGTTTGGCGAATATCTGAAGGTCACGGGCGATTCTGACAGCCTGCCCCGCGTCAAGGCTGAGGCCGCCGTTGTGCCGACGCCCTCCGATCAGACAGGCCCGGAGTATGGCGCGATGCAGTCGCTCAGTCTGCTGACGGGCGTCACCGATGCCTCCTGCACAGGTACGCCCGACAGCGGCATCTTGCTGCAAACGCCCAATGGCATTGCCGCAGGCTCCGGGGCCAAGTTGCGCGTCAATGGGGTTGAGATTGTGCTGAATGGGACGGCCTTTTTGCAGGCGCAGCCCAATGTCAGCCTGCGGATTACGGTGCTGGAAGGCGAGGCCAGTATTACCGCCAATGGCTCGACGCAGCAGGCCCAGGCGATTTCGCAGGTGGCCGTGACGATGGGCCAGAATCTTGAGCCTGTCGGCACACCCACCACAACACAGGCCGATCCCGCCAAAGTCAAGGCGCTGCCCGTCGATCTGCTCACGCGCTCCTTCCTCATCGATGGCAGCACCGTTGCACAGGTGGCGACAGAAGGCCCGACAGGACAGCAGGGCAGCATGACAGACACGGGCGACACCGCGCCAGTCGCAACAGAGGCCAGCATAGGCGGCATAGCCAGCAGCGCCGCCCAACCGACAGCCGCTCCGCCGAGTGGCCCCTGTACGCTCGCAGCAGGCACACAGATTCGCAATATCCGCGCCGCTGCTGATATTAACTCGGCTGTCGTATCTGAACTCGCAGCAGGCAAGACGATCACGTCACAGAATGTCGTCCGCGATGCCAAGTTCACGACGGTCTATTGGTATGAGGTTGAGCGGGGCTTCATGCGCTTTGACACGGTTGAGGCGTCACCGGAATGCATCGCTCTGGTGAATGCAGTCATACCCGCCTCGCCAACGCCGCAGCCAACAACCGCCCCCACAACCCAGGCGGCTACCGATCAGGCTGTGACAGTGCAAACGGGAGCCACCGTCGCGCCGACGATCACACCCGGCGGCCCCTCCATCGTGAGCAGCGAACTGGGTGAGGTGTGCGGCCAGCCCACCGGACGAACTGTCTCCGGCGCACAAAAGGCCGGGCAGGTGGATCTGGCACTCGGCGGGACGTGGACAGCAACAGCCGGAAGTCGGTTGAATGTCAGCGTTGAAGGCGTGGCAAACATCCGCAACGATTACGGGGATATTTTCCGTCTTGTAGACATCTCAGGCGCAGTGCTCCTCAACTCTAAGTCCAACAAGGAACTTGAATTGTCATTCCCGGCAGCGATATCCTTCCAGATTCGCGTCGGGGCCAATGAGGGTGAACTGATCATTGTGCGGGCCATGTGTCGTTAAACGGATGCACCACCCTTCAGGGGCAATAGATCGCCTCAAAGAGGTGTTTTTGTAGGGGCGCAGCGGGCTGCGCCCCATATGCTTAAGCCGAGCGCCAGGGACTGAAAGCCCCTGTCTCTCCTATTGCGGGGTTGAAAACCCCGCCAAAATACGCCCAACAAGACGGTTTGAGCGGGACTTTCAGTCCCGCAAGAAGCAAGGCAGGGGTTTTCAACCCCTGACGACAGGACATAAGAGAGATCGAGAAGGTTCGATTTGCTTAAGTTGCTGTATATGGGGCGTAGCACGCTGCGCCCCTACGATTGAATGGGGTGAGGGTAAAGAGCAAGAATTATGCACTCTCAAATCGAACGGCCCACAGATGGCGGGCCGTTCGATTGTTGTTATACAGGTTAGACAAAGCTGGAAGATACATCTCTATACACATGAACAGATAAATTGTCCATCAATGCTTCGTCATGCATGACGTTAAAAATAAACAGAGAACGCCTGTCAAAAGCGCAGAAAATTTATAAACCTGAGTTCTTTGTAGTAAAATTGGACAAAAATAAATTGTTGGCGTTGTCAAACTGTTATACAATACACCCTAAAGGGATAAAGATTTTTTAAATGTTCTTTAAGTCAGCAGGATCACAGAAATCATGAGTTCTTATATCGAAGAGACGACCCTTCCAAAGGAGAAGAGCGAGGCCATCACAGCTCTTCCAAGTAAAGAAGATTTTGCCACTGAAGTTAAAGCAGATCGTCTTAAAATTTTGTACCGTGTGGCAGCGCTGTTCGGTATCGTGACATTGCTGATTGTGCTCACATTCGGCGTGTCGCAGCGCGGGGCAAATGCCAGCAATCCGACCTTTGTCGTAGTTGGCGTGACGATTGAGTTGATCGCCTGCGCTCTGACGCATGAACTGCTCCGTCGTAATATGACGGGGATGGCCGCCTGGGTCTTCGTCATGGGCGCGATTATCGCTGTCGGCGCGATGCTGGCCCTGGGTGACACCGTGACGCAGCAGATGTATCCCTTCGTGATGCCCGTCATCATCGTCGTGGGCGGGCTGCTCGTCGCGCCCTGGCAGACATTTCTGCTGACAGGAGTCGCGGTTGTCGTGATCGTCGTTGCGCCCCATCTTGGTACAGCAGCGGTGGGTGATAGTCTGCTCCCAACGACACAGCAGACCTTCTCAATCTTCCTGATGATCCTGAGCGCGGTGTTTGCAGCGCAGGTCACAGGGGAGTTGTATCAGATCACCGAATGGGCGCTCAGTAATTATCAGCGTGAGCGCCGTACCAATGACGAACTGTTTGACAAGCGCCATCAACTCCAGATGACGCTCAAGCGCAGTGAAGCGCTGGCGGAAAAGCTGCAAGAGATCAACAGTCAGTTGGCTGTGGCCCATGCTGCTGCCGAAGAAGCCAAGACCTTCCGAGGCAAATTCCTGGCGAATATGAGCCATGAGCTTCGCACGCCGCTCAACGCCATCATCGGCTTCAGCGAGACGATGCTGCAATTCCCGATCATGTACGACAACGAAAATCTGCCTCTGCCTTACGAGCGCGATCTCGGCCAGATTTACAACAGTGGCCGCCAACTGCTGCACGTCATCAACGATATTCTCGATCTGGCGAAGGTCGATGCGGGCAAGCTGGAAATTCACATGCAGCCCGTCGAGATGAAGCCGCTGATCAGTGCCGCCATTTCAACCGCGAAGGGGCTGCTCGGCTCTAAGTCGGTGCGCCTGGAACAGGATGTCCCCGAAGATCTGCCGCGTGTCTGGGGCGATGAAACCCGTCTGCGTCAGGTGCTGTTGAATCTCTATAGCAATGCCTGCAAATACACCGATGCCGGATTGATCAAGCTGCATGTGCGTGTGCTTGATGACGAACTCGAATTCGCGGTGCAGGATACAGGAATCGGCGTCGATGCTGACTACCAGACGAAACTGTTCCAGGAATTCCAGCAGGCCAAATCCGGCGGACGCGATGCCCGCTCTGGTTCTGGTTTGGGGCTGGCGATCAGCAAGCAGCTTCTTGAGTTGATGAATGGCCGTATCTGGCTGACGAGCAAAGTCGGTGAGGGCAGCACGTTTTACTTCACCGTGAAAATCTTTAAGGGGCAGGAACGGGTCATTGTGTCTTCCGGCACAAACACCGGCACCCTGGTAGCACAACCAATCGTGCAGACAGGGGCCTAAGCCATGCGTATCCTTTACGTCGAAGATAACCCGGCCAACCTATTTTTGATCAAACGGGTGGCAAAGATGGGTGAGCACGAGGTGATCAACCTGATCGACGGCGAAGAAGCCCTTCGCAAGATCGAGTTGATTAAGCCCGACCTGATTTTGATGGATATCCAGTTGGCAGGCGAGTTGACCGGGCTGGATGTGGTGCGTAAACTCCGCAGCATCGGCCATACCATGCCGATTATCGCGGTCACGGCCTATGCGATGGTGGGAGATCGTGAGCGCTGCCTGGATGCGGGCTGCAACGAATATCTCTCGAAGCCGCTGCCGATTGGCCGTGTGGTGGAACTGCTCCAGATGTATCAATCAGAGCACACCACGTATTCGCCTCCCAAAGGCCATACGCAGGAGGTGAATGCGCTAGAGGCAGCCGCGCCTGTGGCGATTGTACCCGCTATCTCAGAGGCTCCTCCCCCTGTGACACCTGTCCCGCTTCAATCGGATGACCAACCTGCGCCTGTAACATCCGCGTCAAACGCGATCTCATCGGCTGATGCGTCCGTGACAGCAGCCCCCGTAACACCTGTGTCAAACGCGGTATCATCTCCTGACGCACCTGTGACAGCGATCCCCGCCGCCCCTGACGTGCTGCCTGCATCTGATGTGCTCCCATCAGCGGAGACACCGACAATGCCTGCTGTCCCGGCATCGAAGGACGCGCCTGTTTCGGACGATGATATTGCATCGGAGACGGTCACACCCAATCATTCGTCGGCCCAGCCGAGCGAGCCGCCTAAACTTGCGTCGGGGACAGAGACCGTCCCGGCCATCGCCTCAACGTCGCAAGATACGTCTCATCCACAGGATACCGTCCCGGCCCAATAGTCTGCGAGTTGATTATGTCCAACAAACCTGCCCTCGTCATCGAAGATACGGACGCCAATCGCATATTCTTTGAGCGTCTGCTCACACAAGCCGGCTTTCAGGTGCGCGGCGCACGCAATGGCGCAGAAGCCTTCGCGGAAATGAACGGCATTGCTGATCTGGCTCTGGCCGTGATTGATATGGAAGTGCCGGATATGAACGGCCTTGATCTGACGATGCATTTGCGCAATCGCTACCCGGATGCGTGTCTGGTGGTGGCGACTATGCATGATGAAATCTCGCTCATGTCGAGCGCGTTTTCACGCGGTTGCGATGTCTTCATGGTCAAGCCGCACGGGTTTATGGAGCTGTTCAAGCGTCTGACCACGACAGGCAGTGTGGGTCTTCATGCCTGCCGCCCGCTGGTCATCGACCAGTTTGGCCCACGCGAGTTTAAATTGGCTTATTAAAACACATTTTTCCACAGGAGAGCCGTCCTACACGGGACGTGCTTTTCGCTTTGCCCGTTGCGGCTGCAAAACAAATAAACCCCAAGCTTCTCTCCCACTTCGCGGGAGAGGGGCTTTTTTGTTGTGTTTTGCGCCCTTTTTGGATCGGTGTACAAAATAATGTGGTTCGCCTCGTCGTATGTTCATTTGATGTGGAATTGGCGTAGGGGCGACCCATGAGTCGCCCTAAAATACCATATGTAACCAATGGTGCATGTCTCGATTTTGTGATCGTTCTGGTTCAGGAAATCAAATTCGGAAACGTAATCATTCACCTCTCCGTGCGACAAAGGCCCTCGTAGGGGCGCGATGTATCGCGCCCTGATTGATTTATAGGGGATTTGGCTTGGGCAGGATGCATCCTGCCCCTACGAACCTAAAATTCA
>Ga0105044_10010571_pt1 | contig 12594 bp, 9 predicted proteins | sample MAT01_FD_78092 | JGI IMG/M metagenome (GOLD analysis project Ga0105044, IMG submission 78092) | Freshwater microbial communities from Lake Fryxell liftoff mats and glacier meltwater in Antarctica - MAT-01 | ecosystem: Environmental > Aquatic > Freshwater > Ice > Liftoff microbial mat | place...
CCGGCCTCCCGTTGTTTTTTTCTTTTATATCAACCCTGCGACCCCCCCCCCCCCCCCCCCCCCCCCCCCCCCCGGTTTATTCTGCGCCGTCAACGCGTTCTGCATCGAGTACCTTTATACTTCTCGAAAGGACAGACTGTGATTTTTGAGAAACCAATGTCTTGGTCGCTCGTTGGGTTGATCGCATCGGCCGCGGGAGCTGGCTTGATTCTCTCTGCGTGCGAAGCCACCGCTTCACGTTGCACTTATTACGTTGATGGTTCGTGCTTGACAGAGACTCTTGAGATTAAGATCAACCCGATCCGCGATATCCTACCGGGCGGGCTTGTACCTCCAAACACAACCATCACCCCGCCAACCGGGGCCCCTCCTGGAACCGTCTGGCAATATCCCGACGGGCGGAAGACCTGGCGTCCCAACAACAACCCCGGGCGTGAATACCCGATCGAGCTTCGGCCACCAACCCAAGGGCTGCCCCAGCTAATCCGTGGTGCCGACTGTTGCGCCACCCGGGACATCCTGAACGCATCCTTCGAATACAACGCAAGCACGGCACGCGTCTCGTTCACGCTTGATGCCAACGTCGTCGGCGACCGCCTTGCCGATGTTCCCGCGGACCACGCCACGGTGGTCCAGAACACCGACGGGACGATTACATTCACTCTCGACCGCGATTCCCTCGGCACCTTCTGCCTCCGAAACGGTATCGCATCCATTCAAACCGAGATTGCTGGCGTCTTCCTTGAGTTTGGCAGCGCGACGCTGAACCGCAAGCAGATGGGTGGTGTACCATATCTCAAGACCGAGGACCCAGTCAACGGAACCCAATACAGGATGATCGTGACCAAATGGTAATTCGGCGATTCTTCACAGCGGTTGCGACCGCCGCCCTGCTCATCGGGCAGGGCGGCGGCTGCGCCGTGCGCACCAATCCGACGCCCGCGTTTTACTTCGAGGGATTTCCGCCAGTTTCTATGATACTTACGGAAGATGTATTCACGGAAAACGCCGAGCCGCAACCGGACCACAAGCAACCGATCTTTGGATCACGGCCGATGGATTCGGGAACAGCGTGCATCATAAGCCCGCATCGCCTCCTGACGGCCTACCACTGCATTGGTCTCGATCGTGGTCGCATCGTTGTGGATGGATTCCTCACCAACTACACGCGCACGCCGGAATCTCGCCCCGAAGACGACATCGCATATCTGGACCTCGATCCTCCCCTGCCGTACAGCTATACAACCATCGGCATCGACCTTGACTATCTCTTGAGCCCCGGGGACGATATCTTTGTCCTCACTCGAACAGCTTCTTCTGAGTTCAGGTTGACGGGCGTGGGAACATTCACAACGGTCGTGTTGCACGGTCGAGTCATACCGGCATCACACCCTCAGCGGCCCCGGAGCATCACGGTTGAGTTCGACCATCACGCGGTCAAGCATGGAATGTCGGGCTCGCCGTGTTGGGCTCGCACGCCCGAAGGGTGGCGAATCATCGGAGTGCTCAGCTCGAATTGCCAGCATCTCGAACGGGGCTATCAACACACCATCATCGGGCGCTGAAGCCCATCTCAATTCTTCAGTTCATCACCATCGCAACATTACTCACCATCCCCGCCCCCTGCTGGTCAAGCGCGGCCGCATAATTCAGCAACTGCACGTCCGCCGGCTTCACCGCCAGCAGCGTCGCCACCAGGTTCCCCGTCGAACACCAGCGGGTGGGGTTCTGCTGCCACGCCATGGCCGCGACCAGCTCCTCGGGCTTGTTCTGCCGAACGAACTCGATCATCTCGCGGTCGTGCTGAAACACCTTGTTGCGAGCCTGAGTCGGGGCTTCCTCTTCGCCGAAGAGCGTCTCCTGATCGCCGAACGCCGGCCCGGCGTGGCTGAGATCGGCGGATGCAATAACAAGAGTCTTACCCGGAAGCGTTTCGAACACTTCTCGAAGTGCCGCCACGAACGGCTCTAATGCTACACCCTTGCCGTCATAACTCTCGCCGTTATTCACGGCCGGGTCGTGAACGAGCGCCCCGAAAACCTTACAAAATTTCCCGTTCTCGTCCGCGCCCAAAATATGCTGGATCCACGGGATCTGCAATTCGATCGAGTGCTCGCGCTCGTGGTCGTACCGATTCGCAAACAGCGTGTCGCCCAGCCGCTTGCGCATGATCTCGACCACCTCCGCATCGACCTCGCAAGTCCCAAACGGCGTCTGGAACCCCTTGTCGCACCCCACCACCCCGGTGCCCTCGCCGAAGTGGTTGGTCCCCAGAATAATCACTCGATCGGGACGATCCACCACCCGCATCCGCCCCCACACCGAAGCGTAATTCAGCCAGCCGCGAGCGTAATCGATGTGCGGGGCCACGATCGCCTTGGGCAGCGTGTCAAAGCTGGGGTTCTGGACATTCTGGAGAGCCTGAGCGATCCACTCGTCGAACGCGGCCTTGAGCTTAATCGGCCCTTCCTCTCTCTTCTGCTCGTCGGTCGCGCCCTCGCCCAAGGCTTGGGTCGCCAAGGCGTCGGCCATCGCGGCGGTCGAGGCCGGGGGAAGCACGGGGTTGTTGTCAAAGTCTGCCCGCATCTTGGCGACCATGGCGTCGAACGTCGGCCCGGTGATCAGCCCCGCATCGTCAAGCTGGGCCACCAGTTGCTCGACCAGAGGCCGACTCAACCCCCGACCCACCTCCGACACGATCGTGTCCACGTCACGGCTTCCGTCCATCAGCGGCAGGATCAACTGAGCCCCCGGCATGGTGAAAACCACGCGATCCGAGATCTGCCGGGCGTCGGCCAGCCCGAGGACCTGCTGCTCGCCCACCTGGGCCGGGAAACCTCGCACCGCCCGCAGCTTGGGCCGCTGCTGGTGGGCCGCGCTTGGGTCAAATGGCGGCACGTCGCGTGGTGCCGGTCCGGGGTCGCCTTGCGAGTTGCCTTGATCGTCGCCTTGATGGTCTTGGTTGGCGGGCTGGTCAGTCATAGAGGAAGTGTAGACGAGCGTTGGCGAGGGTCAGCACAGGCGGGTGGATTCTGCGAAGCCCTCGTCTATCATTTCGACCCTACCCGGAACGCGGGGGAGCCAGAATTCTGACCGAGACCTCGCGGGCACTAGACCCTAGACCCCAGACCTCCAGGCCGCAGACCAAGGAACGACCCATGCCCGAGACGAGCATCTTCGACAATATCAAGGCTGGCCAGAGCATCGTCTGCACGATCGCCGCCGCTCCTCGCACCGCCGACCAGAAGAGCACGCTCGAGCGGCTCATGCGCAACGACCCCGAGGCCAAGCGAGGCCTTCGCAAGGGCCAGCGCCAGCGCCGCCAGGGCATGATCGTCTATAACCGCGGCAACCGCGACTGGTACAAGCGCGAACTCTGCAGCAAGATCATCCACCCCGTCCCCGGCCAGACCTGGTCGATGCGCTTCACCTTCGACCTCGTCAACGACTTTAACGCCGTCAAGGACCTCGTCACGGTCAAGGGCGCCTAATCGAACTCAAAGAACCTGAAGCGAGCCGGGGCCTGTGGCCCCGGTTTTTATTTCGGCGCTCTCGTCTGCTTCATCGACCTCCTCTTCCGTCTGCTTCCTATCTTTTCATCCATGGGCGCACCCTCTTCACTGGTTCGGATCCTCCCGGCAATCGCCGCGTTCGCGGTGGCCGGGGTCGTGGCGACAATAATCTTTCACGCAACGTCCGGACCATCGGCATCGAACAACGCTCCGACCGCGCCAACGCCCGATTCGCCGTCCACTGCGCCGAGCACGCCCTCGCCGAGCACGCCCTCGCTGACCAAAAAAACCTACACCATCCGAGGCCGCATCGAGCAGCTCCCCGACCCAACGGTGAAGGGCTCCATGCTCCAGATCCACCACGAACGTATCGAAGACTGGGTCAACAGCAAGGGCGACGCGAAGGGGATGAACTCGATGATCATGCCGTTCCCGCCCATGCAAGGAGTCTCGCTCGACGGGCTTGCCATCGGCGACCTCGTGGAGTTCAAGGCCGAGTTCGACTATTCCAGACTCCCGCCGCAGCGCACGGTGTCGATCACCAAGCTCGCGCCGGACACGGTCCTGAATATTCAGGGGAACTGACCGCTCTTCTGATTTCTTCGAGTCCTTGGAGCTCTGCCAAACCTTCGAGTTCAACGAGAAGAATCTGAACTTCAAGCTTTCGAAGAGATCGAAGCCGAGCCGAGACTTGGAAGCGAAAGAAAACACCCGAGCGTGCGGACGCTCGGGTGTCGTGGATGCTTTCGATTGACCGTCACGCTTGACGCCCAGATCTTGACTCCCAGATCTTGACGCCCAGACCTTGACGCCTAGCTCTTACGTCGAGCCCGCGTTGGCCCCCACCGGCTTCTCGGTCTCCGGCGGCGGGGTCGAGGCGGTGGCCGTGAAGTACAGGTGATCCTCGAACTTCCCGTCGCTGTCCTTGCGGCGGGTCACGTGCACCGTGCCTCCGACGGGGATGTCCTTGGACAGGAGCATCTCGCTAAGCGGGTCTTCGATGTACGTCCCGATCGAGCGACGCAGTGGCCGCGCGCCGTACTCGGGGTTGTACCCCTTCTCGATCAGGAACTCGCGAGCAACGTCGTCGAGCTCCATGGTCAGAGCCTGGTCCTTGAGCCGCTTGGCGACCTTGCTTACTTCGTAGAGCACGATCTTGCTGAGGTCCTCGCGAGTCAGCGGGCGGAAGACGATGATGTCGTCGAGGCGGTTGATGAACTCGGGGCGGAAGAACCGCTCGATCTCCTTCATCAGCACCGTCTTGACGTTGTCGTGGTCGATGTCGGCGGAACGCTTGGCGAAGCCGAACCCGCCGCCGCCCTTGATGAGGTCAGCGCCGATGTTGCTGGTCATGATCAGGATCGTGTTGCGGAAGTCCACGTTGCGCCCGAAGCTGTCGGTCAGCCGACCTTCTTCCATAATCTGCAGCAACATGTTGAACACGTCGGGGTGGGCCTTCTCGACCTCGTCGAGCAGGATCACCGAGTACGGGCGACGGCGGATGCGCTCGGTGAGCTGCCCGCCTTCCTCGTACCCGACATAACCGGGGGGCGCGCCGACGAGCCGCGAGACGTTGTGCTTCTCCATGTACTCGGACATGTCCAGGTGTACCAGCGCCTCTTCGTCGCCGAACATGAACTCGGCCAAGGCCTTGGACAGCAGCGTCTTGCCGACGCCCGAAGGCCCGACGAAGATGAACGAACCGGCGGGACGCTTGGGATCCTTCAACCCCGCGCGAGCGCGACGGATCGCCTTTGACACGACCTTGATCGCCTCGTCTTGGCTGATGACCTTCTTGTGCAGCTCCTTCTCGAGGTCGAGCAGGCGCTGAGCCTCTTCCTTCTCGAGACGCTTGAGCGGGACGCCGGTCATCTTGGAGACGACCTCGGCGATCACGTCCTCATCGACCACGCCGTCGACCTCCTGGGTCTTGGCGCGCCACTGCTTCTGCATGTCCTCTTTCTTCTTACGCATCTGCTCGGCCTGGTCGCGCAGCTCGGCCGCCCGCTCATAGTCCGCGGCCTTGACGGCCTCATCCTTCGACACGCTCAGCCGCTCGATGTCGGCCTCAATCTCCGCCAGATTCGGCGGCTTGCTCATGCTGCGGATGCGGACTCGCGCGCCCGCCTCGTCGATCACGTCGATCGACTTGTCAGGCTGCACGCGCCCGGGGATGTAGCGACCCGAAAGATCCACGGCCGCTCGGACCGCAGCGTCGGTGATCTTCACGCGGTGGTGCTGCTCGTACTTCTCGCGCAGTCCCTTGATGATCTCGACGGTCTGCTCGGCGCTTGGTGGGTCAACCGTGATCGCCTGGAAGCGACGAGCCAAGGCCGCGTCCTTCTCGATGTACTTGCGGTACTCGTCGAACGTGGTGGCACCGATGCACTGGATCTCACCGCGAGCGAGCGCGGGCTTGAGCACGTTGGACGCGTCGATCGCGCCCTCGGCTCCGCCAGCCCCGACCAGCGTGTGCAGCTCGTCGATGAACAGGATCACGTTCTTGGCGCGGCGCACCTCGTTCATCACGGCCTTGATCCGCTCCTCGAACTGGCCGCGGTACTTGGTTCCCGCGACCATCATCGCCAAGTCAAGCACGACCAGGCGACGCTCGTGAAGGATCTCGGGCACATCGGTGGCGATGATGCGCTGGGCCAGCCCCTCAACGATCGCGGTCTTGCCGACGCCCGCCTCGCCGAGGAGGACAGGGTTGTTCTTGGTGCGTCGGCACAGAACCTGCACGAGCCGCTCGATCTCGGTCTCGCGCCCGATCACCGGGTCGAGCGTCCCTTCACGGGCGAGCTCGGTCAGATCGCGCCCGAACGAATCGAGCGCGGGAGTTTTGGACTTGCCCTTGGCGGCCGACGCGGAGCTCGCACTCGAACTCGACGATGAACTGGAACTCGAAAGGCTCTCACCAGAGCTGCTGGTGCCGCTGGTTCCCTCGGACTGCTCGCTGCCAGCCCCGAGAAGATTGAGAACCTCCTCGCGGACTTCATCGAGCTTGAGCCCGAGGTTCATGAGAACCTGAGCCGCCACCCCGTCGTGCTCGCGCAGCAGCCCGAGCAGCAGGTGCTCGGTACCGACGTAATTGTGATTGAGGTTGCGAGCTTCCTCGATGGCGTACTCGATAACTTTCTTAGCCCGAGGGGTCTGGGGCAGCTTGCCCATGGTGACCATCTCGGGCCCGGCCTTGACAAGCTTCTCGACCTCGAGGCGGACCTTGCGCAGGTCTACGTCGAGATTTTTGAGCACGTTGGCTCCGACACCCGAGCCCTCTTTCACCAGCCCGAGCAGGATGTGCTCGGTGCCGATGTACTCGTGGTTGAAGCGCTGAGCTTCTTGGTTGGCCAAGGCCATGACTTTGCGGGCACGATCTGTAAAACGCTCGAACATCGCAATCTCGCTTTCCAGCACGCTGTGCTGCTGCGGATGTATTCGCCGGAGAGAGGCCAAGGGTTGTACTGGGTTTGGACTATCCCAGTTCTTCCGACCCGACCTGCCGACTCACTTCAGACCAAACTTCAGGCCACTCTGCTTCCGATCTCATGCCATCGTTTGGATTCACGACCCCTGGTTTCGGAGCGTTCGATTTCCTTAAATCATTTCTTACAAAGAAGATACGTCGAACATCGGTGATCTAGTTGGCTCATCCTACTCGCCTCTTTCGCTCTCGCTGAGATCTGACTCGCGAGGAGATTCTGGGGGGTATCGGTTGCGAGCGGCGTGCCAGTGATTCAAAGTTGAGAGTGGCTTCTAGAGGGCTGCCCGGCGGGGTGAGGTGTGAGGGGCTGCCTTTCGGGGGAACCATCTGCCAAAAAGTCAGAATTACCGCGATCCGAACGAGGTGGCTGTTCAACGAGCCGGGACTTGGGCCGTCGGGCGGGTCGCGCCCGAGGCGTCGGCCAAGACCTGGATTGGCACCGTCACCTCGTCGGTGCTGCCAGAAATCTTGTCCTTGATCACGATCTTGAGCTTGTAGTTGCCGACGCTCAGAGTCTCGGGAAGGTCGATCGTCTGGACCAGATAAAAATCGCGACGCCGTTTGCGGCTCACCTCGACCACCGTCTGCTCGGGGCGACGCCACTGCAGCGAGCCGTCGGCGTCGTGCCACAGCCCGAGCTCTTCGGAAACCTCGACCGCCCACATCTGGTCGAAGTCCGACGACGACCAGCCCAGGTCCGCGGCCCCGCTGTCGCGGTCGCGCGCGGCACGGTGCGAGAGCCGATCTACTTCAACGTACACGAGCGCTCGGTTGGGGCGACCGGCCAGAAACGTGTTGGTAGGAAACGGGTCGTACTGACCAAAGCCCATCACGCGACGGCACAGTGCGGCCTGCGCGATGCGGACGTTCTGAACCGTGCTGATCGCGGCGCTAGCTTGATCGAAGACCTCGGCGGCGGCGGACGGGTCGCCGTCCTTGGCCGGGCCCGCGGCGAAACCTTTCAACAACCCCGAAAACGCGGCGAGAACTGAGCGTTGCGCGGGCGAGAGAGAAGCGTCGGCCGTGCTGGTCGGGAGAGAGTCTGGCGCGAGCAGCGCGTCAAGCGCGGCCAAGGTCGCTTTGTCCGCGAATCGAGGCGCGCCGGAGTTTGATCGCTCGGTCAAGACCGCACGAAGCTCGCGTGTCGCGTCAAGAAGTCGCTCGTCGGCGGACTTGGGCGCAACCGGGGCCGGGGCCGGGGCGGGCGCGGCGTTCGAAGCGAGCCCTGTGTTGATTTCTGTTTCGACCTCGGGCTGGGTCGTGTTTGGGGTGTCGGTCAGAGCGGGCGGCGCGGCTTCAGCAACGCGAACACGCGCGAGCGTTGTCGGCTTGGTCGTGCTCGCGGCCTCGTCAAAGATGGAACTCAGGGAAAGGTCGGGTCCGGTCGGCAACGCAGATTTGCCTTTCGCGCCGATCACCGGCGCGACCGTTGTCGGCGCCGGGGATTTGGCCGACGCGAGAGCGTCTAGTCCGGTGTTGGCGGCGTCGGACTCGCTGTCACCGGGGGCTACGCAGCTCGTGAGGAAGAGCAAGGCCGCGATCGCGGGGAACATGGCTCTTGGAAGCACCCTTGAAAACATCGGTGCGAAGGCGTGATTCGACGAGTATGGCTCGCGGTTGGTCATGACGGGCTCCTCTGGCCCGGTCGTATCGACCGCCGCTGGCTGGATGCTTGGGTTTCCGGGCCCCGGGGAGAGTGCTAGGTCCGGAGAACACGCAACAACGGTTAGACCCCCTGCTTCATTGATCGTGGAATGCGGCGGGAGTTTGCTGTTGAGATTTGCTGTTGAGAAGAGTCGGCACGAAGCGCCGACCTACTGAACCCACGTTCCGAGTCGATCTAGGATGAACGGGATGGCTGGCGGGACGATGAACGGCGTGGCGGTTTCGGTTGTCGCTTCGGGGATCGGTTTATCGAGACCGAAGACGTTGACCTCGCGGACCATGCCTCGGTGGGTGGATTCGATAAAGATGGTTTCGGTCGAGCCCGGGAGCTGCGCCGAGCGGGCCGAGACCACGCCGTCGCCGAGCCCTCGGGTGAGTTCGCGGCATGATTCGAGGAGGCTCTCGGCCTCTTGCTGGCCGAGGATCTTCTTGACGATGGGCTTGGAGAGCGCGTCTTCGAGCCGCAGATCGTCGGCGGTCGTGACGCGCGCGACGATGGACGTGATGGCGAGTTGAGACGAGGTGAGCGCCGCCCGCTTGTTGAGTTCGGTGAGATACGCCGACCCCGGCCTCAGGTCGCGGCCCGCTTGTCCATCGCCGTCGAGATCGAATCTAGCGAGGTCGCGAACGTTGTGGTTGTCTGAATCGATCCAGCGCCACAGTGTTTCGCGGGCCTCGCTTAGGCACTGCAGGCGCGCGAAGGGCGAGCCAAGGTTGGGCGTGCCGAGCAGGATGAGGCGGCGGAGATCGGGCATGGGCGTGGCGTTGCCGGAGCGGCTGGCGGAATGACCGGCCGGTTGGCCGCGGTAAAAATCGGCGCGGGTGAGCACATCCCGCGCGATGAGGCCACCCATGGAGTGGCACACGAGATCGACCGACCGTGCCCCCCCGGCCGCGAGGTGCCCGAGCGCCTCATACAGCAGACCGGCGGAAGCGGCGAGCGATTGATCGTTGGGGTAGTCCAGCCGCGCGACGCCCAGCGACGCCAGTTCAGGGCGGCGGCGGATGGCGGGGGCGAGGTCGTTCCACACGTCGCCGGTGTCGTCCAGCCCGTGGACGAGCAGGACGACGTGCTCAGGGAGCGGCGTGCCGATATCGAACGCGGCCCAGTCGGTCGGCGCGATGCCCGACGTGCCGGGCCGGAGAACGTGGACGCCCTGAATGCGGGCCATGGGCGCGATATCGCCGAAGTGAACGTGCGTGAAGTCTTTGATGGAGTCGCAGAACTCGCCGGTCTCGCGGCGCAGCGCGTCGCGCCAGCCAGGCTTGCCGGGGTCAGAGATCTGGGGTGTGGATTGAGCTCGCGCGGGAACTTGGGTTGCGAGCGTGGCCAAGGCTGCGACGGCGATACCGAACGGGACACTGCCGGTGAACAAACGACGCCAATGGGGCATGGAAGAACCTCCGAGGGGTTGTTGGGAGTGGTGTGCGGCGGGTTTCGAAGCACGCCGCGTGCCACGGCGTTCGATCACGAAATGTGTTCGAGAGCAGGTGTGGTATTACTTCAATATGGGCGGTCCGAGGGCGAAGAGAAGTTCAACGAAGTGCTCGCGAGCCCAGTAATTGAACTTCATGATAGTGAATACGAACACAAAGCGGCGTGCCGATCAATCTCCGGGCAGCGGTTTGTTCCGTGAGGCTTGGAAGAGAATGCCGCCCGGAACAAACTGGCCGGTCGGTGGGCGTTTGGAGGAGGTTTTATCGGTCCCTCATCTCGTGTGTCGAGGCTGGCCCGGGGCGCGTGTGTGTGCCGAACGAGGGATCACGGGCGCAACGATGACTGGTTTGCGACCGCGTTTGAGCACGCGGGCACCTCGGAACCGAGCGCGAAAAACTGATTCGTGTTCTGTGGTTCCGGTCTGCCAAGGGCTCGAAGCCGGGCTGAGGTGGTCAGGAATTCCTGGCGTGGCATCCATCGCCGTCTGGGCGGCGTATGGACCATCGAGCCACCATGCCGTCGGCCGCCTGATTTTAGGACTTCGGGTAGTTTCCAATAGATTGACTTCGCCCGGTCTGTCATACTGCCATGACCTGACCGATAGTTCTGGCACTTGGTGGCGCGGTGGATCTTCGGCGGGACAGGAATGACGGAAGAGGAGCAAGAGATGCCTACGGTTTTCAACGCGGTTTACAACGCGGTTCACAACCTGTTTTACAACCGGGTCGCTGGCGGTGTGCGAGCGACGACCGACGCGACGAACCGCGTTCCTGCCGGGCCTTGGCGCGTTGGTCTCTTGACCGTGCTCGCGGGGATCTCGGCGGTGGCGGGGTGCGCATCGATCAGTTCGGACGGTTCGGCCGAAAACCGCGGTCCGCGTTCCTTCCAGCCTGTCAACCTTCGCGCGATGACAACGGTGGCTACGCCGCCGACGCCGATTGACCTGAGCGCACCGGGCGCGGTGGTGGCGGGGTCGGCCGAGGTTCGGATCATCGACACGCGCACGTTCCCGGTTCAGAAACAGATCACCGGCCCGTGGCGCGGCGAGGTTCGCGACATCGAGGAGATGCTCGGCGAGCACGACCAAGGCGAGAAGCGTGAGCTCAAGCGCGGCATTCCCAACGACCTGGTCGCGGGCGAGCTTGACGAGACCATGATCCGCACGGCCCCAGGGCAACATTTCCCGGGGATCAGCGCAACAAGGTGGACCCCGCCCGACCCCACGATCGCGGTCGGGCCCAATCACATCGTCACGACGGTGAACACAGCCATCGCGTTTTATCAGAAGGACGGGACGCTCGACTTCTCGGCCAATCTCGACGATTCCGGGGACCCGGGCTTCTTCGAGGAAGTGGGCGGCAAGACGTTCTGCTTTGACCCCAAGTGTTTCTATGACCACCTAGCCAAGCGTTTCGTGGTGGTGGCTCTGGAGTTCTACGGCACGACCGAATCGTGGATCGATATCGCGGTCTCTGATGACAGCGATCCCAACGGCGTGTGGTACAAGTACCGCACCAACTCGGTGGTCGCGGACGGCCCGAACACTTTCTGGGTTGACTACCCCGGGTTCGGGTACGACGGGGGCGCGTACTACGTCACGGGCAACCTTTTCGGGTTGAACAACGGCGGTTTCGGCGGCGTGATCTACCGCATCTTCAACAAGACCCCGCTGCTCACGGGCAGCGCGGCCTCGTTCAAGGATCTGCGCGACGCCAACGGCGCGTCGTGCCAGGTGGCTCAGCACTTTGGCGTGACGACCACGCCGTACTTCGTCGAGACGCTCAACAACTCCGCGCTCAAGGTGAGCGCTATCAAGACCCCGCTGGGGACAACGCCGACGCGGGTCTCGACCAACGTCGCCGTCCCGGCCTATTCCGACGGCACCGGCGCGCCCAACAAGGGCGGGGGCGTGCTGGACACCGTGGGCGACAGATTGTTCAACGTGCACTGGCGCAACGGCAACCTTTACACTGCCCACACTGTCCGCGTGAACAACAAGGACATCGCGCGTTGGTACCACATGAACACCGGCACCTGGCCGACCAGCGGCGGGGTGACGCTCGTGCAATCGGGGAACATCAACCCCACGTCGCCGCCCGGGCAGCACACGTTCTTCCCGGCTATTTATTCGGACAAGAACAACGCCGTGGGTGTGGTGATCGGAGCGTCGACCTCGACCACGGTGCCCAGCATCCGCGTGGCGGGGCGCAGCGCGACCGATTCACTGGGAAAACTTTCGGCGCTGGTGACGGTGAAGGCTGGAACGATCGGGGCGAACGGTCGCTGGGGGGATTACTTTGATCTCGCGATCGATCCCAATGACGACCAGACCTTGTGGTTCATCGGCGAGATTCAGCTCGGGGAGACTCCCGAAACGAGCTACTGGGCCACCGAGATCGGCACGTTCGCGCTCCGCTGCCCGGGCGATTTCAACGCCGACGGGTTCGTGAACGGTGACGATTACGACGCGTTCGTGATCGCGTTCGAGGCTGGCA
>Ga0105044_10010572_pt1 | contig 12592 bp, 12 predicted proteins | sample MAT01_FD_78092 | JGI IMG/M metagenome (GOLD analysis project Ga0105044, IMG submission 78092) | Freshwater microbial communities from Lake Fryxell liftoff mats and glacier meltwater in Antarctica - MAT-01 | ecosystem: Environmental > Aquatic > Freshwater > Ice > Liftoff microbial mat | place...
CAGACTTCCACCATCGCGCGCCAGTCAGCCATGTCGAGCGGCTTGGCGTTCGTCAGGTTGAACTTTTCGACGATCAGGTCATCGAGCTTGTTGTTCATCAGGCTCAACGGCACTTCGTAGACCGTCTGTTCCTTGTCCCGTTCTTCAATGACCGCCCGGCGTTCGACGTTGCAGAACAGTGCGATCTTTTCCGCTTCGTCCTTCGGCAGTTCCCGTTCGGTGCGGCAGATCAGCACATCGGGCTGGATGCCGATCTTGCGAAGTTCCATGACGCTGTGCTGCGTCGGCTTCGATTTCGATTCGCCCGCTGCTTTCAGGTACGGCACCAGTGTCAGGTGAATGTACATGCAGTTTTGCTTGCCGACATCGAGCGCGAACTGTCGGATGGCTTCAAAGTAAGGCAGGCCTTCGATGTCGCCGACGGTGCCGCCGATCTCGGTGATGCAAACATCGACATCCGGAGCGACCAGCTTGCGGATGCATGACTTGATCTCGTCCGTCACATGCGGGATGACCTGCACCGTTTTGCCGCGGTAGTCGCCCTTGCGTTCTTTCTCGATGACCGAGAGGTAGATTTTACCCGTGGTGAAGTTGCAGTCGCGATTGAGTGGTGCGTTGGTGAAGCGTTCGTAGTGGCCCAGGTCGAGATCGGTCTCGGCCCCGTCGTCGAGTACATAGACTTCGCCGTGCTGGTAGGGGCTCATCGTGCCCGGATCGACGTTGATGTAGGGGTCGAACTTTTGGAGCCGCACCCGCAGGCCTCGCTGTTCGAGCAGCAGGCCGATCGAGGCACAGGTGATGCCTTTTCCCAGAGAACTGACCACGCCGCCCGTAACGAAAATATGTTTGGTGGCCATGGATGCCTCCCGCGTCGTCGACCCGATCATTGTTCGAAGCCCGCATTGATAGCGTGACGGCTTGACGTCACTTCACGCTGCCAGACTTCACGATTCTTTCATGATACCGGATCGGCGGCGGTCGGACATGCCAGCCCCCGACTATGCGGCAGCGGACAGATGCGGTGTGCGGAACTCGGTCACGAAACGCTGGTAGTCGTCCGGGGTGTCGACGCCGCGGCCGGCATGCTCGACGACGCCCACCTGCACCTGCCAGCCCATTGCCAGAACACGTAACTGCTCAAGCTTTTCCGTCTCTTCGAGCGGATGCGGCGGCATGGTTGCCAGTTCCAGCAAGGCCGACTTACGATAGGCGTACAGGCCCAGATGGTGCAGGAAGAGCTGAGACTTGGCAGCAAGTTGCGGTTCGCCATCGCGGACCATCGGGATCGGGCTGCGGCTGAAGTAGAGTGCCCTGCCCTTCTGATCGCAGACCACTTTCACGACATTCGGGCTGCGATACGCTTCCAGGGACAGCAGCGGCATCGCCAGCGTGGCCATCCGGGCATTCGGCTCGGCGGCGAGCAGATCCGGCAGCATGTCGAGCGCGGCCGGGTCGACGAGCGGCTCATCGCCCTGCAGGTTCACGATCACGTCGACGTCGAGATTGCGGGCCACCTCGGCAACGCGGTCAGTCCCGGAGGGATGATCGCGGCGAGTCATGACGACGTTACCGCCGAAGCTTTGCACCGCGGCCATGATGCGTGAATCGTCGGTGGCGACGACCACATGCGAGGCATGTTTCGATTGGCATGCCTTCTCGTAGACATGCTGGATGAGGTACTTGCCGGTCGACTTGAGGAGAGGTTTGCCGGGCAGCCGGCTCGATGCGTAACGGGCGGGAATGACGATGGCGCTTTTCATCCGGGAAACCTCCATGTCGATCAGGGGGGACCCGCATCATGCGGGTGCTCGGGAAATTGTAGCAATGACAATCCGATATGGGAACCGCAAACGAACACACCCGGCCAAATGGCCGGGTGTGCGGTGGATCCAAACGAAGTTACCGCTTCGAGAACTGGAAGCTCTTACGGGCGCCCTTGCGGCCGTACTTCTTGCGTTCCTTCATGCGGCTGTCACGGGTGAGGAAGCCGGAATCACGCAGTTTCTTGGCGATGCCGCCGGCCTCAGTCTCGACACCGTCCGCGGCCGGTTCGGTGGGCGCCGGGCCGAACATGCTCTTGATGGCGCGGGCGACGCCCTGGCAGGCCGCGCCGGCCTGGCCGGTGATGCCACCACCATGGACCGTGATGATAATATCCACGCGAGTGCGCAGATCGGTGATCAGGAGCGGGCCGACAACAGCTCCGCGATCTTTTTCTTCTGTAAAGAAATCGTCAAGTTCACGCTTGTTGACGGTGACCTTGCCCGAACCTTCGCAGAGACGGACGCGGGCTACCGATGACTTGCGGCGGCCAGTGCCCAGATAAAACTTCTTGGTCGTCGTGTACATGCTTTATCCTTGACCGCATCAGGCGATCTTGAGGTCCTTGGGTTGCTGAGCCTGATGCGTGTGCGACGGTCCGGCGAACAGCTTGAGCTTGGTCAACTGCTGCCTGCCCAATCGGGTCCGCGGCACCATGCGACGGACGGCATTGTGAAGAATGTCTTCCGGCTTCTTGGCCAGCAACTCGAGGGCGGGGATGATCTTCTGCCCGCCGGCGTAGCCACTATAAGTCTGGTAGCTCTTCTGCTGCCACTTCTTACCGGTGAACTTCACCTTCTCGGCATTGACGACGATGACAAAGTCACCGGCATCGGCATGCGGGGTGAAAGTAGGCTTGTGCTTGCCACGCAGGATATTGGCGATCTGAACCGCCAGACGGCCGACCACCTGGTCGGTGCCGTCGATGACGAACCACTGCGGTTCGACGTTATCCCTGTTGGCCATGAATGACGACATGGCAGTAAATCCTTGAATCCACAGTACAGTTTCGGAAGATGATAACATAAAGTCAGTCAGGCGAACGTCAAGTGTCGTGTCGTGAATGTTTCCGACTCGAATCGCCATGGCCGCCACTGCTTTGTCACCGGAATGACCGGTTTCTACCGAAATAAGGTGTTTTGATGTCCAGCAACCCTGTTCCCCGAGCTCCACTTGGCCTGCCGCCGGGGAGCATTCGCGGCATTCTCGTGCTGTTCATCACCGTGCAGTTCTGGTTGCTGCTGCTGTTGCCGGATAACTACGTGATCCGGATCCCCATTAACCTGTATTTTCTGCTGACATTCGTGGCGTTGTTCTTTGTTTCGCATGGCCGGACAATCGCCTCGGCCACGGATCAGTTTGCCTCGCCCCTGCACCTGCCGGCCGGCACCCTGCGGGTGGTCATTTTCGGCGGGTCGGCGGCGGTGATCGGCTATCTGTTCACCAATCACCCGGAGCGGCTGGTTGAGCGGCTACGTCCGCAGGCTTCGCAGCTGGATGGTTGGCCCACCCTGATGGGTGCCTACGTCGGCGGGTTCGTGCTGGGCTACCTCTTCCGGATCATGCCCTTCCGCCACAACTGGGCGTTCCAGTCGTTCCAAGCCTGGATTTCGCTGATCGCCATGTCACTGCTGTTTATCGAGATCGTCGTGCAAGCGTTCGTGATACCTACCCTGAAAGATCAGTATGACGTGCGAACGTGGGAAGCGATCGTGACCGGCGTTACCGCGTGCTACTTTGGAACGCGTTCGTGATGTGGCCACGCGACGAGCCATCAAGTGGCGCGGTGTCGCTCACTGCGCCACTTGATCGACATACTGCGGCCGTTCGTTCATCTTGACGTTCGTTGTGCCGCAGCTTGATCAATGATGGTGATGTGCATAAATCCGCTTGTCGCTGCCAAAGGTGCGCGTCAGCGATTCGCCGGTGAGGATGTCGGCGGGGCTGCCCTCGCATTCGATACGCCCGTTCTTCAGGCACAGCACATGGTGGGCATGCTCGCTGACAACTGACAAATCATGCGAAACCAGCAGGATGGTCACACCGGTCTGCGCGTTGATGTCCGCCAGCAACTGGTAGAACGGCCCCTGATCGCTGAAGTCGATTCCCGCAGCCGGTTCATCGAGCAGCAACAACTCGGGATGCGGATCAAGTGCCAGGCTCAGCAGCACTCGCTGCAACTCACCGCCGGAAAGGCGGGCGACCGGCCGATCGAACAGATGGGCTGCCCGCACGCGCTCCAGCATCGCCAACGCGCGTTCAATCACCCGCTTTGAAATGCCGAGAAACAACGGTCGCCGTTGCAGTGTCAAAGCGAACAATTCGCGTACCGTCAGCGGCAACAGCGAGTCGATGGTCAGTTTCTGCGGCACGTAGCCGACATGCTGGGGCTGGTGTTCGTGATGGTCATGCCCGCAATGAAACTCCATTTCGCCCTGGAAGTGGCATTCCCGCAATATCGCGCGCAGCAGGGTCGTCTTGCCGGACCCGTTCAGGCCGATCAGCGCGGTGATCTTGCCGCGTTCGATCCCGGCATTGACGCCGTCAAGGACCCGACGACCGCCCAACGTGACGGCCACATTGCGAAGATTCAGCAGTGTGCTCATCGAAGTACCCGGGCCAGGTTCTCGAGGTTCTTCCGCATCCGCAGCTCGTAGAACTCCGGCGTCAGCTCGGCCGGGTCGGCCGTTTCCAGTGTGTCGATCTCCACGAATTCAGCATCGATGCCCGCATCGCGCAGTTCCTTCAGGATAGTGCCGGCCGCCGTGTTGCGGGAGAACTGCGGTTCGACGGCAATCACTCGTATACCCTTCTCCTTGCAGAACTCGATGATCTTTTTCATGCGCGAGCCGGACGGGTCGACGCCCGGTTCAGGCTGGATGAAATCCGCGATCTGGATGCCGAAATTGTCGCCGAAGTAGCGAAGCGAGTCATGGAACGTGATGATCCGCCGTTCCTTCTTGTCCTTCAGCAGGTTAATGCCGTCGGTTTCGAGTTGTTTGAGTTTCTCAAGGTAGGCGCTGGTGCGCGCATCGTACCCGGCCGCATGCGCAGGGTCGGCCCGCTTGAGTTCATCGCGAATGCTTTCTACCATCAGTCCGGCAAGTTTCGGGCTCAGCCAGACGTGCGGATCATCGCCGTGATCGTGTACTTCACCCGGTTCGTGATGGGCATGGTGGCAGGCACCCTCGAAGCGGTCGTCCTTCGGGACGCGATCACCGATGGCCACTGGATTCAGCGCCGAGTTGCCTGCGGACTTGCGCAGTCGGATGGCCAGTTCATTATCGATTCCCAAGCCATTGATCAGGAGTACGTCAGCAGTCCTGGCGAGTTTCAAATGCTCGTCCGTCGGGTCGCCATGGTCGTGTGGCCCCTTGGAGGTGAGCATTGTTTTGACAGTCCCGTCGTTCCCTACTACGTTCTGCGCGAAGCTGCTCACGGGCGCGAAGCTCGTCAGCACCTTCGGTCCCGGCTTGTCGGGCCAAACCGTTTCGGGCTTCCGTTCGCAGCCGTTCAGCAGGACGAGCGTGGCGCAGCACAGCAGGTGGATTGTGTATCGCATGGTGACACCCCGGGAGTGAGGAACGTCTGAGGAAATACTTTGTAAAACCGATAATGCAATGATAACGTGCTGCGCGAAGCCCGACAAGTGCTTCGGCAAGATCGCGTGGTGCGTTAGCGTTGGCTTCACACCTTGGGCGGAGCGACGTTCAACTCTTCCGCCATCTTCACCAGCAGGCTCCATGTCCCGTCAGAGATGGGAATGCCACTCGCCTGTCGCGTCTTCTTCGAGTTGCGTTCCGGGTCGCCCGGCAGCGTGATCGACTGAACTCCCGGGGCCGTCGGCGTCGAGCGTACGAAGTTTGACAGCGTTCCTGCTTCCTTCAGGAAATGCTCCTGCCCGCCGAAGAACTGCGGGTCGAACAGCGTGAACACCACGGTGTTGGCATGTCCGGGCATCGGTGCTTCCTTGCGACTGCACTCGCCGCCCGACAGCCCCCCGGCCCAAACATCCAGCAGCAACCCCAACCCGAAACCCTTGTACGCCTGCGGACCGCCGAACGGCAGGATCGTGCCGCGCGGTTCCGTATACAGCGTGGCCGGGTTCGTTGTCGGTTTGCCTTCGTGATCGATCACCCAGCCATCGGGAACCGGGTCGCCCTTTTGAAAGTAGACGCGGACCTTACCTTCCGCGACTGAGCTGGTGCCAATGTCGAGTACCAGCGGTTGATCGGGCGTCGGTGCCCCCAAACACAGCGGATTCGTGCTGATCCGGCCTTCGGTACCGCCTGGCGGGGCCACGCGTTTCCCGCAGCCGTGCGAGTTCACGGTAGCCATGAACGCCAGCCCATGGGCGGCAGCCCACTCCGCGTATTCGCCCAGGCGGCCGATGTGCCCGCATTGCTTCATCGTTCCCGCGGCCACGCCCAGCGCCTTCACCTTCGGCAGAAGGATATCCAGCAGGCGGTACGCCTGTACCTGGCCCAGTCCCCAGTTGGCGTCGCCGGCGAACATGGCCGGGGTCTCATTCATCTTGGTCAGCGGTACGCCGATTTTCAGTTTGCCATCGCGCACGAAGCCGATGTACTGCGGCACGCGCATCACGCCGTGCGAATCGTGCCCGCACAGGTTGGCATCGACGAGGCTGTGACTGACCGTGGCCGCTTCATCAGCCGGTACGCCCGCGTTGGTGAAGAGGTTCCGGGAAAAAGTCTCGAGAGTATCGGCTTGCAGTGTTGGCATTGCGCCCTCGTCGGTTATCATGATCCCGACCGAACACATCTTCTCGTCGGGGGAGTCACCGCGATGTTCTATCACATCGAAACTGAAGAGCGCGGCGCCGGCGGCAAATCGGGCACGGTTTACACGCTGCGCCACAACGACGGAAGCCAGGCCGAGGTATGGCCTGCGAATGGCTTCAATTGCCTGCGCTGGCAGATCGTGGTCGATGGACACCTGCGCGACCTGCTTTACACCGCGCCCGACTGGGAATCCAACCCGGTCCCGACCCGAAGCGGTATCCCCGTGTTGTTCCCGTTCCCCAACCGGATTCGCGATGGCCGATACAGCTTCGGCTGGAAAGATTACCAGCTTCCGCTCAACGACTCGGTGAAGCAGAACGCCATCCATGGCTACGCGCCGCGCCACGCCTGGCAGGTGTTCGGTTACGGTTCCGACCAGGACTCCGCCTGGATTCACGGCGACTTCCATGCCTCGGTCGACGCACCCGAAACTGTAGAGTTCTGGCCCGCGGATTATCGCCTTTCGCTGATCTACCGATTGACCGAAAACTCGCTGCGGCTTGAATCGCGTGTCCGCAATCTCGGCTCCACCCCCCTGCCCTTCGGGCTGGGTTTTCACCCGTACTTTCGGTTCCCCTGTGCGGATGAATCGGTCGCACACTATCGCCTGCACGCCCCCGCCCGTTCGATCTGGGAATGCGTCGACAGCCTTCCGACCGGCGAACGGCAGTCCGTGGCCGATGCGATCAACTGGAACACGCCCCGACCGATCAATTCGACGCAACTGGATACTCTTTACACTGATCTGGGCGCCATCACGGAACGCCCCGACGGCATGTTGCTTCGCGCCGAGCTGACACACGAGACACTGCCCGGTGCGCTGCAGGTCTGGACCAACGGGGACTTCCGCGAGTCGGTCCTTTTCACGCCGCCACACCGGCAGGCGGTCTGCATCGAACCGTACACCTGCGGGACTGATGCGATCAATCTGGCCGAGCGCAAAATCGATGCCGGATTGCAGATCCTGCCGCCCGACGGCGAATGGACCGGCTGTGTCGAGTTTCGCTGGGAGCCCTCGCCACGATAGTGATGTTGCGCGATCATTCGGGATTTGCATTGCCAAACGGGGCATCTTCTTTTGAAATGACCCCTGCCCGACACCGGGCATGGCCGACTTCGGCCGCGTTCGCAACGCTATCCCGGGTTGCATCTCCATGATTCACGTTCGCGATCTTCGTGTCGATTACGACAACGTCTGCGCCGTCCGCGAATTGAACTTCGACATCGAAGCGGGCCAGGTGTTCGGTCTGATCGGTCCCAACGGGGCGGGTAAGACCACTACCATGCGCACGCTGCTGGGGTTGATCGAGCCCACCTACGGGGAGATCGTCGTCGATGGCGTCGATGTTCTCGAAAGCCCCGAGGACGGCTGCAAGAAGATCGGCTTCATGCCCGACTTTCCACCGGTCTACGAAGACCTTGTGGTCTGGGAGTTTCTCGACCTGTTTGCTGCCTGCTACTACGTCCCGCGCCGCCAGCGGCCGGATGTGGTTGAGAAGTACCTGAACCTCGTCGGCCTGTGGGAGAAGCGGGATGCGTATGTGCCCGATCTGTCTCGCGGCATGCGGCAGCGGCTGATGCTGGCGAAAACGCTGATCCCCGATCCGCCGTTTCTAATGCTCGATGAGCCGGCCAGCGGCGTCGACCCGCACGGGCGCGTCGTACTGAAGAATATCATCAAAAAGCTCGCGGAACGCGGGAAGACCATTCTGGTCTCCTCGCACATCCTCTCGGAAATGAGCGAGTTCTGCACCGCGGTCGGCATCATGGAACGCGGGCGCATGGTCGTCAGCGGGTCGGTGGAAGAAGTCAGCCGGCAGGTGATGGGCGACGCGGTGATGAGCGTCGAGATCCTCGGCCGGGGCGATGCGTTGCTTTCCAATCTGTCGCGTGATCGGCTCGCAGGCACGGTGCAGGAAGTCGCTGCGGGCCGGTTCGAGTTCACGTATGACGGCAGCCCCGGGGAAGTCAGCCAACTGCTGGCAGTGCTGGTCGCGGCCGGCATCCCGATCACGGCATTCGGGCAGAAGAAAGAGGGCCTGGAGGAAGTCTTCCTCAAGGTCGGTGCCCGCGAGCTTTCCTGAGTTTCATCTGGCGGTATGTCCCGAACACCATCCCCGTCGGCGATTTCAACATGCGTGAGTTCTTCGACCTGGCCAGCAACCCGATGTTCGTCAAGCACATCCGCTCGCGGCTGCGCAAGTCGTCGCTGCTGCCTGGTGTCGTGATCATCGCGTTTCTGAGCCTGTGCATCGTCTTCATCAACGACTTTGTCATCAAAGATGCGATGAGGAATCCCGACCCGGACAGCGGGTCGCAGATGTTCTTCTTCCTGCAGGGGTTCATCCTCGTGCTGATGGGCGGATCTCAAGTCGCTTCCTCCATTGCACAAATGAAGGAAAGCGGAATCATCGACTTTCACCGTATCACGCCGATCCCGCCCAAAGTTCAGGCGGTCGGCATCCTGCTCGGCGCGCCAATCCGCGAACTGATTCTCTATTCGATCACGCTGCCGTTCGCACTGTACCTGGCGATCTCCGGACCGGTCGGCATCACCGACTTCTCGAAGCTGCTGCTGGTGCAGATCGGCGGGGCGATCATGTACTACACGCTGGCCATGATCACCGGCCTGACGACCAGCAAGGCCCGCGGCGCCAGCGGCCGATTCGTTGCCATTCTGGCGCTCTTGAACATTGCCGCCCCGATGTTCTTCACCTTCGGCGTCTACGGCCCGACACTGATCACCGCGACGCCCGTCTATATGGAAGTTTTCTATGGCGAGGAACAGGCGGCCGCCAGAAAACGCAACCAGCAGAAACGCGTGCAGAAGCAACAGCAACAGGGCGGCTTCAATCCCAATCCACCGCCCCAGCAGGTGGGCGGGGCGAAGAAACAACCGAACCAGCCCAACCAGCCGGTACCACAGAATCAACCGGTGCCGGCCGATGATGATGACGTCGATCGGATCAAGATCACCTTCTATGGCCTGAACGTGCCGATCGTTCTGCAGTCGCTGATGTTCCAGTTCGGCGTGCTGACGTTCCTGTTCATTGCCGCCAGTCGGCGAATTCATTCTGCGCGATTGCCGCTTTATCACAAGCCGACCGCTCTGATGTTCCTGGCTACGATGTCGTTCCTGACACTCGGCTCGCTGTGGGACGCGAACACTTTGCCGCTGACACTCGGCGGCGTCTACTTCCTGTCCGTCTTCGCCGTGCTGTTGACGAACACCATCACGCCCGCGCTGGGCGACATCGTCAAGGGAATGCAACGGGCGTTCAAGATCAGTGAATCGAGGGTGCCGATCTGGAGCGACCTGTCTTCCAACAAGTTCTTGCTGATGACGCTGGCGGTCACCATCGCCGTCACGATGGCGATCGGCATCGTCCACAGTGACCCGAACGCACGGTTGGGCGGGCTGATCGACTTTACACCGTGGCCAAGCCTGCTCGTGGGGGTGCTGACCATTCTCAGCTACGGCTTCGCTTCGCAGTACATCGCGATCGCCTACGGCAATCGCGCTCGCGGCTACTTCGTGCTGTTCCTGTTCTTCGCCTGGTTCGTGCCGATCATCATCGGCATGATTATCATGGCGCAGGAAAGAGAAGTGGGCGGCTACGTCCTGACGATGAGCCCGATCATCGGCATCACACTGGCCGGCACGGGCCTCCCGCGAGTCGACCAGGACGTGCTGCAAGTTCTCAGTATCGCCCCTGTCGCCGCTCTTTCCCTCATCTTCATGGTGCTGCTGTTCCGAGAAGAGCGCAAGCTGAGGGACGAGATCATCGACGAGCACGAACGCCGCGAACACAAACGCCGCAAGCGCGCCGCGAAGGAAGAAGAAGAATACGAACAGGAACGCCCGCGGCGCGACGACGATGAGCGTCCGCGCCCGTAGGCACGCGGTCAAGGGAGTCTCACCATTCTGCTACCCGACCGGAGACGCGCCGACTTTCGTGAGACTCGCGCAAAATGTGAGACTCGTCAATACCCGCTTACCCGATTCAACGGGTGAACTATCCCCGCGCCCGGCGGCATCGAGCAGTTTCTACCGAATTCAGTCCTCTCCGTGAAAGACATGCAGGGCTGACAGGGGATCCCTCGTTACAGGCAAGTCCGCTTCAAGGTCGGCAAGGAGCATTGATGTCCGCCATTGATGGCAGCAAGGCAAGGATTTCCCGGTCGGAATGGGGGCTCATCTTCGTCCTGGTGGCAATCCAGTTCACGCACATGGTCGACTTCGTGATCATCATGCCGCTGGGCGGCAGGCTCATGAGGGAACTGTCGCTGAACGAATCCCAGTTCGCGCATGTCGTCTCGTCGTACGCCTGGGCCGCCGGGATCACCAGCCTGCTGGCATCGTTTGTCATGGACCGGTTCGACCGCAAATCAGTGCTGATCATCATGTACGCGGGGTTCGCGGTCAGCACGCTGGTCTGCGGATTGGCCGAGGGTTATGAATCGCTGCTGTTGGCCCGCACGCTGGCCGGCGGCTTCGGCGGTACTGCGGCAGTCGCACTGATGTCAGTCATCGGCGATGTCTTCCCGCCCGAGAAGCGCGGCCGGGCAGCCGGGGCGGTGATGTCGGCATTCGCGCTCGCATCGATCGCCGGTTTGCCGATCGGCCTGATGTTCGCGGAATGGTTCGGACGGGGTGCCCCCTTCCTGTTGCTCGCCGGGTTGAGCGGCATCGTCTGGTTGATCGCGCTGGTGAAGTTGCCACACATTCGCGGGCATCTGCTGCTGAACCGCCCCGACCGCCTTCGCGAGTTCGTCAATGTCGTCAGCAACCGGAACTATATCGGCGCGTTCTGCTTCACGCTGTTCCTCGTCCTGGGTACCTTCTCGGTCGCCTCGTTCATCGGCCCGTACCTGACCGCCATCAACGGCTGGACCGAGTTTCAACTCTCGCAAATCTACTTCGTCGCGGGGACATGCACGCTGATCGGAATGACGGTCATCGGCCGTCTCGCGGATCGAAGGGGGCGTTTGACGCTCTTCCGCATTCTCGCATGCGGTGCCCTGGTGATGGCCTTGGTCGTCACCAACCTGCCCTCCGGCCCGCTGTGGGTCGCGGCGATCACCATGAGCGCGTTCATGGTGACGGCCGCGGGCCGAATGGTACCGATGCAGGCTCTTCTGCTAGGCGTGGCGAGGCCCGAGAGCCGCGGTGCATTCATGAGCGTGAACACCGCAGTCCAGCACGCCGCCACCGGCCTGGCCCCTCTGGTCAGCGGCATGATGCTGACCATCAGACCAGGCACCGTCATCGGCTTCCCCAACGTCGGCCTCTTCGCCGCCGGCACCGCCGCCGTTTCGCTACTGCTCGCAGGGATGCTGCGCCCCGCGCCAGCGGATAAGTCGCCATTGGATGCGGATGGGGTGGTGGGGGCGTAGTGGCGACGCAAGCGGTCACACGGCATTAGCACAGACCACCCCAGAAGAGTCTCACCAGTGAGACTGTTCTGCGTTGACGTTCTCGCGACGTTGTGGAAGGATGTGCGTAGGAGGGGTGTCATGTCTGCCGTTGTTGTCGATCTCAACTCACGCCGGAAGCCGCTGAAAATGCCCGTGGAAGCGCTGGTGAGACGTTCCGGCGTGCCGCGGCCGACGGTCTTCCGCAGTCCACCGAGGAAACCGCTGAACGCTGCGTCAAAACCCCACTTCGGATCGAACTTTCCCACCAGCCACATCGAGCAAAGCACGGCGGGGCAGGCTATCGCCGGCATGAGCAGCCCCACCAGCGCGAGTAGCACCGCCTGCGTACGGCCGATGAGGCAACCAGCGGCGGCTCCGAGCGTGCCCAATCCGAGTGCCGCCGAGAAGGCGAAAGCAGCCACGTCTTGGCTCCAATTGCAGGGTGAATAACTCATGGCGGTGGTCAGCCACCCTGCTGAAGCTCCTAGGAAAAGCCCGGCTAACGGCAGTGCGAGCGATAGACTAGCAGGCTGCGGTGTCTGGCCGTTATA
>Ga0105044_10010580_pt1 | contig 12590 bp, 9 predicted proteins | sample MAT01_FD_78092 | JGI IMG/M metagenome (GOLD analysis project Ga0105044, IMG submission 78092) | Freshwater microbial communities from Lake Fryxell liftoff mats and glacier meltwater in Antarctica - MAT-01 | ecosystem: Environmental > Aquatic > Freshwater > Ice > Liftoff microbial mat | place...
GCAGATCGCATTTTGCCCCAGTCCTAGATAGTTCATTATGTGTTTCTTAGGCTCAAAATCCGTGATTTTGAGCCTAAGCACATGGATAGGTGAATAAATACTGAATAAAAAGCGAAGCGACCAATGGGGAGGGGGCGCTGACCGAAGGTCAGACGGGGTGGGGATAATCAAATCTGTGATTCACTGAATTTAATGAGTTCAAAGAAGCGGCGTACCTGATCTACAACTTCCGCGATCTTTGGGAGGAATGCCAACGGCTGGACAATCCCGACGAAGGGCGTCAAAAAATCATCTCGCGCTTGGTGGAACAAGTGTATGTCTACGACAAGGAGGTGATCGGGGTGGTTCTTTTTGGGGGGTTCGTGGTGATCTCCAACAAAACAAAAGAGCTTCCCCAAGACTTGGGGAAGCTCTTCGATATATTCATCTGATTTTACTGTGAATATATTATAATCGGAGATGACGGGATTCGGACCCGCGATCTCTGCCTTGACAGGGCAGCGTGTTAACCGCTACACCACATCTCCATTGATGAGAAGAAGTATAAAGGGCAGGTTGCGGCTTGTCAAGGGCAGATCAAACCACCAACTATACTGGGTGGCTTGATCGGGCACGCCCCCCACCCGTTCATGGCTGTGCCCGCAGCCCATCCTCAGCCGACAGTTACGGCGCGCCCAGTGCCGCCCACCGCGCCACCGCTTCTTCTTCATCGGGCGACACTTCAAGGATAGCGCGGTAGACATTGCGGGCGCGGTCTGGCTCATTGGTATCCAGATAGCTTTCCGCCAGCGCATACCAAGCCGCCATCGCCAAGCGCCCACGTCCGGGAAACTGGAAGGTCGTGTACATCCGCAAGTCCCCCGCACGTCCGGCATAACTGACGCCTTCAAAATTTTGATTCATCACTTGTGGCGGGATAGCATTCGCCCACAACGCCCGTTGCTGCGCCACATCGGTCGTCATTTGTGCGCGGATGGCATTGGGCGACTCGTAAATCACGCCTAGCAATTCCGCCCGCAGCAGATCGCGTTCAATCTGCGCATCAGCCGGACCACGCGCGCTGCGTGCCCGTGCCCGCGCTGCATAGGCATCCCCATTGATGCGCAACTGAGTGGCAACACGGTCAAAATACATGAAGGCAAGCGTGGCATCGTTCAAGACGGTCAGCGCGTGTTCGCCCACCACCCACATCGCAGAAATTTCAGTCTCGGCACGGGGCAGCGACTCGATATAAATAGCGTCTAGCTGTTCCGGCGCATGAACGCGGGCGGCGCGATACGCGCTATCCGGGGCTGTGACTCGCCATTGCTCGATCAAGCGCCGCACAGTGGCACGGCGTAAAGGCGTCTGCTGCCAAAAGCTTGATAACGGCAGACCACCCATCGTCATATACCCCTGAATGATCGCCTCCTCATCGGTCATGCCCGCGCGCTCCATCACCTGTGCCGCCAAAAAGCGCGCCCCATTGGTGAGGTTGATCGCATAGGCGCGTTCGAGATAACCCACTGCCGCCGGAATATCCCCCCGTTGTTCTGCCAGCGCAGCCCGATTGATCCAACCGGTATCCCACGAAGGCGCGCCCGCTAATGCCAGCGCATAGGCAGCATCGGCACGGCTCAAATCCCCATCCCCATCAAGCGCCGCTTGACCGAGCAGCGTCGCCTCTTGCAAGGCATACAACCCTAGATACGGGTCACGCGCCCGCACCTCTTGGACTGCTGCCAGATCGGGCGCTTCACGAAATTGGCGATACAGGCTATCAGACACCAGTTGCCCAACCCCATAAAGGGCGATCAGCACCGCCAGCGCCAGTGCCATCCCCTTTTGGCGTTTAGGCGGATTTTCCGCCAGATCGCCCGGCTCGACCGCCACCAGCACCACTAGCACCCCGGTCAACAATGCCAGCGGCACCACCACAAAGGTATCAAAGATGCTTTGCGCCCCAAAAGCGATCAGCGCCGCCAATGCCACTTCATGACGCACCCGTGCCGCTGATTGTCCAGCGGCATCGAGCCGACGCCAGCGCCCCCACCATGCGCGCCCGATCACGACCGCGAACACCCCCATCAGCGCGATTCCGAGAATACCGGTTTCGGCAAAAGTGTTCAAATACGCATTGTGGGCGGTGCCCAAGCGATCATCGTAGTACACCTCCGGCTCACGCGCTTCGCGGGCTGCCCGCCCAAACATGCCCGGTCCCACGCCCGTTATCGGGTCGGTGGCGATCATCTCGATGGCATCCGCCCACAAATTAAAGCGCAGGGCATCGCCCGCAACCCGTCCCTCCGACCAGCCAATGACAAACACGAGCGCTAACGCCGCGCCAGCGATGGCGATCACGCCCATCACCGGCAGCAACAAACGCAATCGTCCGACACCGCGCAACAAGGCGCGCAGCCCCCACAGCCCCACCCACGCGCTGCCGCCCGCCGCCAATGCCACCAACCCCCCGCGCGAAAACGTGGCGATCAGCGCGATCAGCAGTCCTAGCGCCAACCCCCATAACGCGATCCGCAGATCACGCCGCCGCGCCGCCACCCCATGCCCAACGCTGAGGATCAGCAAGGGCGCGGTGTAAGCCGCCAGCCATGTGCTGACCCCCAATGGCATGTAAATCATCGACGGGATCAGCGGGATCAGCCCGACACTCGCCCACCCCACCGAAGTTGCGGGGGCGATCCCCCACCCAAAATACCATGACCCTAAATGCAACAGCGCGAACATCACGACCACCGACGCCAGCAAAAACTGCGCTTCGACCAGCAGTTTATCGCGCCCGCGCCGCACCAGATCGATTAAAAATAGGGTAATCGTCGCGTGCGTGACCGGAAACCAAGCGTTTTCGAGGCTGACGCGGGGGTCAATACTGAACAATGCTGTCACCAGCCACAGCCCGATTGCCCCCAAAATCGGCACCGTGAGCTGGCTCTGGGGCAATCCCCCCCGCCGCGCCGCCCACAACGCATAGGCAACCATCAGCCCGGTGATCAGCGCATGGTGCAAGATACGCATAGCCAGCACTTGATAAAAATAGGTGCCGGTGATCAAAACGATGAAGAACGCCGTGAAGAAAAATCCCAGTCGCGATAAGCGCATCAGCGAGTCACCTGTTCCAAAAGGGTAAGCATCGGACAAATCGAAACCGCCCGCACCCAAGCCCGCCCAGCGGCAAAGGTCTTGAATGCCCAAACCGAATACGCCAAACTGCTAAAACTCACCGAAACCCTTTTAGCTGAGCAACTGCCCAGAGGCATCGTCTAAAATACTGATCTCATCTGCCGACAAATTAACCTCAGCCGCCCCCACCAATTCATTGAGTTGCGCGAGGGTACGCACACCGATGATCGGGGCGGTCATGCCGGGACGTGCCAGCAACCACGCCAGCGCCACCTGCGCCATCGGCACTTCGTGCGCGGCGGCAATGGCTTTCACAGTATCGAGGACAGCATACGCGGCGTCATCCTCTTGCAAGCGCTTGATCAAGCCGCTTGCCAACCGGGTCGAGTCGGGGCTGCGTTGCTCGCGGGTGTACTTGCCCGTCAAAAAACCCGCCGCCAATGGGCTGTAAGGGATCACGCCGACGCCTTGATCCGTGCAGACGAATTCCAATTCGCGCTCATACTCTTTGCGATGCAAGAGGCTGTAATGCGGTTGTAGGCAATCGAAGCGGGCAAGAGCGTTTTTGTCGCTAACCCACAACGTTTTCATCAACAAACTGGCGGTATAGTTGCTGGCACCGATATAACGCACTTTGCCCTGCTGCACGAGCGTACTAAAAGCTTCGAGCGTTTCTTCAAGACGGGTATCGGGGTCAGGCGAGTGCGCCTGATACAGATCGATGTACTCCGTCCCCAAACGGCGCAGGCTATCCTCGCAGGCTTGAATGATATGCACACGGCTTAAGCCCTCATCGTTGACCCCTGTGCCCATCCGTCCCTTCACCTTGGTGGCGATGATGACTTCATGGCGAGGACGCCCCTTCAGCCAACCACCGAGGATAGTCTCCGACTCGCCCCCGACATTGCCGGGAATCCAACGCGAATAGATATCCGCCGTATCTATAAAATTAATGCCGGCGGCGACTGCCGCATCCAAAATACGATGTGCCTCGTCAGTTTCGGTACTCCATCCAAAGGTCATCACCCCCAAACACAAGGCGCTCACTTTTAAGCCGGTGCGTCCCATCTTTCGATATTTCATGGGTTATGTATGCTTTCCTTTTGTGATCTATGTCCCCACCCAGCGCTTTGCCCAATATGCAATTGCACTTCTAGGGGTACTGCGGATGAGGATTTATAATAACACTATCTGGGCACATGGCTATTTTCGGCGGGAAACAGCGCCTCATTTTAGTCACGAGTGCGCCAAGCGATCTAACGCCGTGTATATAGAGGCGTGTTATAATCGGCGTTTCAATTCTGTATCGTGTTCCTTATAGGTAGAGGCGAGCATGTTCAAGAATCTCGTCAAATCAGTTTTAGGCGATCCCGCCGCGCGTGCCATCAAAGGCTATCGCGAAATCGTCGAACGCATCAACATTTTTGAGCCAGAACTTAAACGGCTTTCTGACGCCGATCTTCGCGCGAAGACCGACACCTTTCGGGAGCGTCTCGCCGCTGGCGAAACACTCGACACCCTTATGCCCGAAGCCTTCGCCGTCGTGCGCGAAGCGTCTCTGCGCTCCATCGGTCTGCGGCACTATGACGAGCAAATGATCGGCGGCATTGTTCTGCACGAAGGCAGAATCGCCGAAATGAAAACCGGTGAAGGCAAGACCCTCGTCGCTACCCTGCCGCTCTATCTCAATGCGCTCGAAGGAAAAGGCGCGCATCTCGTCACTCCCAACGACTATTTGAGCAAAGTCGGCGTGCAGACGATGGGACCCATTTACATCTTCTTGGGCTTGACGGTCGGCGTCATCCAAAACATGGGGGGCGACCCCAACGGCGGTTCGTATCTGTACGATCCCGATTATCCGTCGGACGACGCCCGCTTCCAAAATTTGCGCCCCGTCACCCGTCGTGAAGCCTATCAAGCCGATGTCACCTATGGCACCAACAACGAATACGGCTTCGATTATCTGCGCGACAACATGGTGGCGGATATTTCGCAGATGGCACAGCGCATCACCTTGAACTACGCTATCGTCGATGAAGTCGATAACATCCTCATCGACGAAGCTCGTACCCCGCTCATCATCAGCGGTCAAGCCGATGAACCGTCCGACTTGTATCGTCGCTTCACCTCGATTGTGCGCTCGCTCAAACGCAGCAGCGACGAAAGTGTTGAGGATGAAGAGGGTGAGCCGGATGGCGATTTCGTGATCGATATCAAAGATCGCGTCTCTTTCCTGACCGACGTCGGCGTCGAAAAGGTCGAACGGGCGCTAGGCATCGAACAACTGTATCATGCCGACAATGCTGACATGGTGCCCTATCTCGATAACGTTTTGCGCGCTTATGCCCTCTATCATCTGGACAAAGAATACATCGTCCAAGATGGGCAAGTTGTGATCGTGGACGAATTTACCGGACGCCTGATGTACGGTCGGCGCTTCTCCGAAGGCTTGCACCAAGCGATTGAAGCCAAAGAAGGCGTCGAAATCCGCCGCGAAAACCTCACCCTCGCCACCATCACCTTCCAAAACTTCTTCCGCATGTACAAGAAGTTGGCGGGCATGACTGGTACCGCCATGACTGAATCGGAAGAATTCGAGAAAATCTACAACCTCGAAGTCGTCGCCATCCCGCCCCACCGCCCGCTGGTACGTCTCGATTACGAAGATTTGATCTTCGCGAACGAAGAAGCCAAGTTCAACGCCATCGTCGAAGAGATCAAACAACGGCAAGAGACGATGCAGCCCGTGTTGGTCGGTACCGTTGCCATCGAAACCAGCGAACGCTTAAGTAAGGCGCTGACCAAAGCCAAGATCAAACATGAGGTCTTGAACGCCAAGCAGCACGAGCGTGAAGCCGAAATCATCGCCCAAGCCGGACGCCTCGGCGTCGTCACAATTGCCACCAACATGGCGGGTCGTGGTGTCGATATTCTGTTGGGGGGCAATCCCGAAGGCATCGCCCGCGAACGTCTCCGTAAAGATGGCAAAGATGTCACGCAAGTTTCCAATGACGAATTCAAGGCGATGGTCGCCGATATCGCCAAAGAGCTGGAACCCGCGCGCAAGCAAGTCCTTGAAGCGGGCGGCTTGTTCGTGTTGGGTACCGAACGTCACGAAGCACGCCGTATCGATAATCAGTTGCGCGGTCGTTCCGGTCGTCAAGGCGACCCCGGCGTTTCCCGTTTCTATCTGAGCCTCGAAGATGACCTGATGCGGCGCTTTGGCGGCGACCGCGTAAAAGGGGTGATGCAATGGGCAAAAATCCCCGAAAACGAACCCATCGAACACAGCATCGTGACACGCTCTATTGGGCAAGCACAAACGCGCGTTGAAGGTTATAATTTTGATATCCGCAAGCGCGTGCTGGAATATGATGATGTGGTCAACAAACAACGCGAGGTCATCTATCGGCAACGCAAAGAAATCCTGATGGCGGAATCCTTGCGCGAGCAGTTCTTGGAGATTATCGACCGCGCATCAATGACAGTCGTGGACGAATTTGCCGCTGCCGAGGACGCGCCCGAAACTTGGGATTTACCGGTGTTATATCAAAAATTATTCACCGCATTCCCCGTGCCAGAACGGATTACGTCCGACACGATGGCAGAGTGCGCCGACCTTGATGAGTTAGAAGAGCTCATCAGCACAGGTGTCGTGGAAGCTTATGATCGCAAAACGACAGACTTGGGTGCCGAAACAATGCGCCGTGCCGAGCGGATCGTCATGCTGAACGCCATTGATTTCTATTGGCGGCGTCACCTCACCGATTTGGATGTCCTGCGGGAAGGCATTGGCTTGGTCGCCATCGCCCAACGCGATCCGCTCGTTGAGTACAAACGCGAAGCCTTCGACATGTGGCAAGCGCTGCAAGATGAAATCAATATCCGTGCCGGGCGCGACATTTTCCGCGTGCAAGTGAATGCGCCCCAAGTATCCTCAGTGCGGCGCGTGCAAGCCACGACCACACTGGCACCCGTGCAAAATGTGCAAGCCACCCGCCCCGGCGCGGTCGCTGATACGAAACCGGAACCCGTGCGTAAGACCGGTATCAAAGCCACCATTGGGCGCAATGACCCGTGTTATTGTGGCAGTGGCAAGAAGTATAAAAATTGCCACCTTAAGCTTGATCGGGTCGGTGTCAAGGAATGAGTTGACGCCGTAACGACCCAGAAAACAGCATGGTCGGGGTGTGAACATAGGACACCCCGACAAAATCCCAACCGGAGGCGGAGCCTGCATGAGAACCAAAGGATAGAGGCAACGTGAGTGATCGAAGCGATGCGAATACGCACTTCGAATTCGTGCGAACCACAGTAGATACCTTCGTGAAATGGGATGTGGTCACGTATTTTCACAATAATCCTCATGCCGCCGATACCGCCGAAAATATTGCGCGCGTCACGGGCAGAGAAGCCCACGAAGTGGAAACCAATTTGCCTGATTTGGTGAATGCCGGGGTCTTAGAATCGCGCGCGGCAGGGCTAACCCGTCTCTACTGCTTGACCGATACCCCCGACCGTCGTCAAGAAGTAGCAGCCTTTGTCGCGGCATGTGCGGATCGCGATTTTCGCGCCCAAGTCATCAAAAAAGTGATTGATGTCATGGGCAGGGCGCAGCGCTCATGAACGAGTCCGCCTTCAGCCAACTGCTCACCCTCTACACATGGTTTTTATTGGCAGCATTTCTGATGATTATGCTGTTGATCGCGCGTTTTTATGAGCGTTTTTCCAAAGAACGCACCTTTTTCCAAGCGTTCATCGTGGTTGCCATGCTCTTCGGTGCCAATGCCGTTCGCCAAACCCGCCTCCAGTTGATGGATAACTCCTTCGGCACCCTCTTGTCAGCAACAGCAGGGTTCCTTCTTTTTGCCTTATGCGCCTTCCTCTACCGACGTATGACGGTCGGGCGAGATCAACCGCAGCCCTAAGCGGAGGGGTCTGATGATCGCGTTCGCCGCCTTAATCGCCCCACTTTCCATTAGTTTTGCATTTTTGATCATGGGTTTGCTAAGCCGACGATTTGGCATTGCTACGCGCGCCAAACCCTACTACCTAGGGTTATTTATCGCTGCCGCCTTGATGTTGATCAGTGTCGCTTTTCAGGCATTTTTCTTATTACGTCCCGCTGGTTTCGTGTCGCCCCCTGCCCTCGAACTCATCCGTGTTTTATCCTTAGAAGGTTTGCCGGCACTGGCAATTACGCTGGCGCTCATCATCACATGGCGTTATTGGAGTTGGCTTCTGGCAGAGCGCGACTAATCCGTCTAAAATAAACTATCATAGTTCACCACCCATGCACTAAAAGGTCGAAAAGAGGGATTCCCTTGACCAATGTCTTATTACAATCCGTAACAAAATTACCCAAGATCGAGTTGCATCGCCATCTTGAGGGATCATTACGCCTTAAAACACTGGTCGCCATTGCTATCGAAAATGGGTTAACGTTGCCGAGCTTCAGTATTGATGAACTGCGTCCATTCGTCCAAATGATGCCCGATGAACCGCGCAGCTGGCAGCAATTTTTGGGTAAATTTCAGGTTTTGCGACAGTTTTATCGTTCTAAGACTATTATTCAGCGGGTCACGCGCGAAGTCATCGCCGACGCTGCTGCCGACAATGTGCGTTACATGGAACTACGCTTCACCCCCCAAGCGCTCAATAACCTCATGCACTGTGCCTATGATGAAGTCGTGGACTGGGTCTGCGAAGCCGCTAGTGCGGCGAGCAGTCAATATAATATTCGCTGCAATCTGATTTTATCGATGAACCGCCACGAAAGTACCGATATTGGGGAAGAAGTCTTAAAAGCAGCCCTCAATTTCAAAGATCGCGGCGTTGTGGGTATCGATCTTGCCGGGCAAGAAGCGGGGTTTTCGGCGCAACCGTTCGCCCGCATCTTTGAACACGCCAAAGCGGAAGGCTTGGGGATCACCGTCCACGCGGGCGAGTGGTTGGGTGCTGATAGTGTCGCCGAGGCGATCCAAGCCTTGGGCGCTACCCGCATCGGGCATGGGGTTCGTGCGCACGAAGACCCGCGTGTCATCGCCATGCTCATCGAACACGGCGTGACGTTGGAAGTTTGCCCCACCAGCAATATCGACAGCGGAGCCGTTAGCGCTTATGCTCAGCATCCCCTGCGCGATCTCTATCAAGCCGGCGTGCGCACCACCCTCAACACCGACGACCCGCTGATCTCCGACATTACGCTCAGCGATGAATACGCCGCCGCTATGCACCATCTCAATTTCACAGCGGACGACATCGGGCGACACATCATCATGGCAGCCGAAGCTGCCTTCCTTCCAGAGTCTCAACGGGCAGAACTGGTCGCGCAATTTCAAACATGGATTTCCGAATCCCAAAGGCAAAATTTATGATCCAGGTAGGTGATCTTCGTCTGCACCTCATCAATGATTGTCGTATCTTAGTCGATGCGGGCGGCGCGTTTGGGCTGGTGCCGCGTGCCTTATGGCGCGACCTACTGCCCCCCGATGCCGAAAACCGCGTGCCGATGACGCATCATAATCTGTTGGTGCAGACCAAAGACCGTAATATCCTCATCGACACAGGCTATGGCACAAAAATCCCTGAAAAACAACGGGGCTATATGTTTATGGAGCGCAATGCCGGTGGGTTGATGGCAGGATTGGCGCGCGTCGCCTTGACCCCCACCGATATCCATTTGGTCATCAATACCCATTTACATGCCGACCATTGTGGCGGCAACACCTTCATTGACGCCGACAACCAACTGCAAGCCACCTTCCCCAATGCCGAGTATGTGGTGCAAGCGCGCGAATATCACGACGCCACCCATGCCAATGAACGTACCCGAGCGACCTATTTGGTGGAAAATTTCGCCGTTCTCAAAGAAACCGGACGGCTGCGTTTGTTGGATGGCGATACTGATTTCGGGTCAGGCATTCGCGGGGTGGTCACACCGGGGCACACGCCCGGTCACATGAGCATCATCCTTGAAAACGGCGGGCAATCCGTCATGTTTGTATGTGACCTCGCCAGCTATGCCATTCACTTCGAGCGCTTGGGCTGGATGACCGGTTATGATGTCGAGCCATTGGTCACGCTGGAAACCAAGCGCATCTATCAATCGTGGGCGTTGGACAATCAAGCCCTCTTGATCTTCCCGCACGACTCGGTACGTCCAGTGGGGCGTTATGTCGAAAAAGAAGATGGCAAACGCACCGTCATCGCGGTGCCAGAACCGTATGTGTAGGGACAGGTACTCGCTACGCATGATCCCAAGCGACGGCTTGGGATCATGTGATTTTTCACCAGCCTGCTCAATCGCGTTCGCCCAACGTATGCTCTTTGAAGAACGCCCAAATTTCTTCGCTGGCGTTGATGTCCATATTGACCAAGCCAAAGATCGCCTCGTCCATAATCCCCGGCACCCCTGACCAATTGTGTCCGGCACCTACCACCAGATAAAAGCGAATATCTGCGCCATCAGTGCAGCCGCTAAAATCAAAGCGCACCACCCGCGTCCCTGGGGACCGTCCGCTTTCGGGGATTTCGCTGCGTGCCGCGTTGGTATCGCACTGATTGTGTTCTGCCCAATAAGCCACACTATCTAACACCCCTAAGGTCATTTGAACACGTCTACCCGTGCTATCGGACTGCACCACCCCTTCAAAGGGAATGCTGCGATCCGCGCTGCCGTGCATCAACAACATCGGGATCGACGGGCTATCTTGGCAAACATCATCCAGAAAGAAATAAAATGTTGACCCCAAGGGCGCAAAGGCGGCAAAGCGATCCGCCCCCGAACACGCCATCCGCATCGTCATAAAGCCGCCGTTGCTGAACCCAGTGATATAAAGCCGCTCTGGATCGATAGTCACATCAATGGCGAGATCATCCATCAGCGTCTTGAGGAAGTTCACATCATCTTGCGGGGTATCGGGCGCGCCCATCAGGTCGCCAATCGAATTCCACTCGTTGTTCAAGCCTTCGGGATAGACGACCATAAAACCTTCTCGTTTTGCCACTGTGTTCAAATCAGTGATGGCAGCCATGCTGCTGGCGCTGCTGGGGCGTCCATGCAGCGCAATGACGACTGGAATAGGCACGGCGGGGTCGTAAGACGGCGGGATATACAACAATGCCCCGCGCGGCGCATCAGGCGCAGGGTCTTCTTGGGTGATGGCAAAAGCAGCGGGATCATCGGTCGTGGGATCGGGAAAGAAAAAACTATCCATCAATCTGGTCGCGCTGATCCCATGCCGATTCAGTTGATAATCAGCACCCGTATGGAACCAGTCATGCCCGCCGCCGAGGACTGCATAGGTAGCAACCCGCGCTCCCTCGGCACAATCTGCGTAAAGCCGGACGTTATCGAGGCTTTCGGTCAGCACTTCCCCACATTGGCTGTGATCGCGCCAATAATCAAGCGTGCTGGTTAAGCTCAACCGAGTCGGCACCAACAAAGGCGACAATCCGGTATAGCCTTCAAGAGTGCCGCCGGCGGTCGGATACATCGGGTCATGATCCCCATGAATGATCAGCATCGACACGGGCAGGCGGTCGGTTTGGGGGCACGCATTCAGGTGAAAATTAAACATCAAGGCGCTGACAACTGCGACCCCCGCAAAGGGGAAGACGCCTTCGCACGCGAGGCGATATGCCATCAAACCGCCATTGTCGTATCCCACCAAAAACAATTGCCCCATATCGAGGGTGTACTGAGCGCGCACTGTACGCACCACTGCGCCGATAAACGCGGAGTCATCAGACGGGGTTTCACGACGCTGGAGGGCGTTATGCCCGCCATCATTCCAGAAAATACCGGCTGTTTCGGGATAAACGACCACTGCCCCGCGCGCCTCCGCCAACGCATCCAAATCACTGATCGCGTGGTACGCCTGTGCCGACGAAAACCGTCCATGCAAGGCGATAATCAACGGCGCGGGTATGGCAGATCGATAGGAAGTAGGGACATACAAACCATAAGTACGTTCAAGCAGTGGGGTGGCTTCCTCGGTCGCATCGTCGTCAGGAGGGGTGGCGGACGGTTCCATCAATAACGTAAACATGGCAAAGCTGCCCGTCGAATGATCCGCCGCTTGGCTCCCATCTTGAGCAGAGACCCCATGAGCGACCAGCAAGCGTAGACCGATGAGTAAAACCCAGAGTTTCGATTTGGGGGGCATCATCCGCCCTTTCGTTTGGGGGCGGTGTTCGCAGCAATACCACCGAGCGGACAACACCCAAAAGTGAGGTACGAAGCGTTGCGCCGGGCGTAACGCTTCATACCTGTGATACACCGCACGCCGGCGTTAGGTTCTCAAAAGCGTGCTTGCCAGATGCTAACAGTCTTGCGGGATTGCTGGATGGGTGCATTTCACTTTAGTGCAAAATATGCTCGTCATGGTACCGGGGGAAATGTGGGGTTTCAAAGGGCGGATATTCGGCGCGGGGACAATGTGAGTTGATAACATTTGACAAGCGCCTAA
>Ga0105044_10010587_pt1 | contig 12586 bp, 11 predicted proteins | sample MAT01_FD_78092 | JGI IMG/M metagenome (GOLD analysis project Ga0105044, IMG submission 78092) | Freshwater microbial communities from Lake Fryxell liftoff mats and glacier meltwater in Antarctica - MAT-01 | ecosystem: Environmental > Aquatic > Freshwater > Ice > Liftoff microbial mat | place...
AACCGCAGCAATTGGGGTATTTTCATCATTGCATTTTTCAGTGGCTTTGCGGCTTTGCTCACGCCGTGCGTTTTCCCGATGATCCCGATGACAGTGAGTTATTTCACCAAACAAAGCAAAACAAGGGCTGCGGGAATCCGCAACGCGGTGATTTATGGGCTTTCCATCATCCTCATTTATGTAGCGCTTGGGGTTGTGGTGACGGCTATTTTCGGAGCTTCGGTATTATCTGAACTCGCCACGGATCCGTGGTTCAATATGTTTTTCTTTCTGCTTCTGATCATCTTTGCGATTTCTTTCCTTGGAGCTTTTGAAATTACCCTTCCCAGTTCCTGGATCAACAAAGCCGATTCACAAGCGGATAAAGGGGGGATGATTGGCATCTTTTTTATGGCACTCGTGCTGGCTCTGGTTTCCTTTTCCTGCACAGGACCCATCGTCGGCACACTCATCGTGGAAGCCGCATCGAAAGGTGGATCTGCACCAGCAATAGGCATGCTCGGTTTTTCACTGGCCATTGCCCTGCCGTTTACGTTGTTTGCTGCCTTTCCTGGGTGGATGAATTCACTGCCTCAATCGGGCGGGTGGCTCAACTCGGTAAAGGTTACTTTGGGATTTCTGGAATTGGCTTTTGCTTTCAAATTCCTGTCAAACGTAGATCTCGTGATGCAGTGGCATTTTCTCGAAAGAGAAGTCTTTTTGGCCATCTGGATCGTCATTTTTACGCTGCTTACTTTTTACCTTTTGGGAAAACTCAAACTGGCACACGACAGCGACCTGCCTCATATTTCGGTCACGCGGCTGTTTCTGGCCATTGTCACGGGGGCTTTTGTGATCTATCTCATCCCTGGCATGTGGGGCGCACCACTAAAATTGATCAGTGCTTTCCCGCCGCCGCTGCAATACAGCGAAAGTCCGCAAGGTGTCGGATTTATTGGAGGCAGTGCCGGTGGCTCCTCACACGCCATCGCAGACGACCAACATGTGGGTCCGCAGGGCATTTTTGTTTACCACGATTACGACAAAGGTTTTGCGAAAGCGAAAGAACTTAATCTGCCCGTGATGCTCGATTTTACCGGCCACGCCTGCGTAAACTGCCGTAAAATGGAGCAACAGGTTTGGAGTGATCCGGAAATAAAACGCAAGCTTTCTGAAGAGGTGATCCTCATTTCTCTGTATGTGGATGAACGCACTCCCCTTCCGGAAAATGAACAAATCGAGGTAGAACTTGGCGGTGGCCGCAAGAAAAAATTGCGCAACGTCGGCAATAAATGGGCAGCTTTTCAGGAAATAAATTACGGAATTAACGCCCAGCCATATTACGTCATTCTCGACCACGACGAGAATCAGCTGGTAGAACCGGCCAATTATCAGGACTATGGGTCGATTGACAAATTCAGTGATTGGCTGAACAGAGGAGTAAAGAAGTTTAAAGGGAAATGAATTGGCAATAGGCAATTAGCAATCTGTCGATGAGTTCGCTGAGCGCTTGGTTAGCAAAAGGAAATCGAGTGAGACACCTAAGGCATGTTGAGCATAAAATTTTCGGGCATCTCCGGATTTAACGCCAAACAATACGACAAAATGCGACCAACTCAATTGTGTCACCAGTGGTGTCACAATCTCCAAATCCGGAAACTCCTGCGAAAATTGCATCATTCTACGCACATTTCGCAGCGTATAACTTCTGCCAAATGCTTGTTCTAATTGGCTGGCCACTGTGGCTACGACCTGCTTTCCATATTCGCCTCTTTCATTTTGCAGAATATGGGCATTTATTTTCTTCCCTATTTGCCAGTAGGTCAGCGTGAGTATTCCATTTACCTGTTTTGCAACCTGGGTTTTGCCCTGTTCAATAATCTGAGCAAGATCTTTTAAAAGCAATTTTTCAATTTCATTACCCATCCCAATATCTTTTAATTTCAATCCGGAAAGCCGCAATTTACTTCACAGTGTTCGTTGTCAGCTGGCTGACCGTGTACATTACAAAATTAGTCAAGGACAATTGGTTTTCCCGGAAACGCTCTCATTACTTCTGAATAGCTTAGAAAACCTTTGATCAGGATCATTTCTACTCAAAAGGATATTTCAACCCCCATTCCGCCCGCATGTTGTCCATCAATTTCATGGTAGCCACTGTTTCATCCAGAGAGATGATGGGGCTTTCCAACAATCCTTCCCGGATGCAGCGGGCCACTTCGGTGATTTGATAAACGAAACCATTTTCGTGGTTGTCCTCGTGAACTTCATTCGACTTTTCAATGACTTTGGTACCGTTGTGCTGATGGATGGTATAGGTATCTCCTGTCTGAAAATTGGGAAATTCAATGTATCCTTTCATGCCATAGATAAGCGCTTCGTTTTTCATCAGCAGATTGAAACTTGTGGCAACCTGAGCGAAACAGCCCGACGAAAAGCGGAACAGATAGGTGCAAATTTCATCCACACCCGAAACGCTCATCCGCGCCATTGACTTGACTTCCATCGGCATTTCGCCAAGCATATAGGTCGCAAAAGTAATGGGATAGATACCCATGTCGAGGGTAACGCCACCGGCCAGGTCGGGTGAGTTGAGCCGTGCCTCGTATCGGGGAGAAACGAAACCACCAAAAGTAAAATTCATCATCTTCACTTCACCAATAATTCCTTCCCGAAGTTGTTTTCGAAGCAATTGCACGGATGGCAAAAACCGGGTCCAGATCGCTTCCATCAAAAAAAGATTTTTTTCGCGGGCGAGTTTTACGAGTTTTTCAGCCTGTGCGGCATTTACCGTAAAGGGTTTTTCCACCAAAACATGCTTCCCGCAGGTAAGTGCCAAAAGCGCATTTTCGAAATGAAAATTGTGCGTGGTTGCGACATAGATGACTTCCACCTCCGGATCGTTCACAATGTCATTATAGGTGCAAGCTTTCACATCTGTATATTTTTCCGCAAATACGTGAGCCTTTTCGGGTGTTTTAGACGCGACGGCAATTAATTGATTGTCGGCACTCAACCCAAGTGCCTCCGCCATCTTGTGCGCAATTATTCCGGGACCGATAATTCCCCAATTTATTTTATGATGATTCATCTCTCTGATTATTCAATTTATCTGGCTAAAAGTAGAAAATATGACACTTTACTTCGCTGGTTTGAAGATCACATTATAATTTACATTTGTCGGTACGGGGCATATTTCTGACCTTTCGGACTTTCCTGTGAGTAAGGAATTCAGAAAATTATACTTGAGGCTCGCTTTTCCGGATGCATATTTCACCGAACTGAAATAAGCTTTCTTTTGAGATCCATACCTGTATTGATCTGAAATTTAAGCCTAAAACTACTAACCAACCACTTTTCAATTAAATCATCAACCATGGAATCCAACGTTTCACTTCATTTCAAAGAAGCGCTCGAACTACTTCAAAAATTTACCAACGATCCTTCAAAAATCCACGCTATTGAGGCCGCCGGAGCGCTCATTGTCAAATCGCTGAAAAGTGGTGGGAAAATTATTTCATGCGGCAATGGTGGGTCCATGTGTGATGCCATGCATTTTGCCGAAGAGCTCAGCGGCAGGTACCGCGACGATCGGAAGTCGATGGCTGCGATCTCCATATCCGATCCATCCCATATTTCCTGTGTGGCCAATGACTACGGTTACGAATTCGTTTTTTCCAGATTCGTGGAAGGCATCGGAAAAAAGGGGGACATCTTGCTGGGCATCAGTACCAGCGGCAATTCACCCAATGTGGTAAGAGCGGCAGAGGCGGCACTTGCCAAAGGCATGCAGGTGGTGGCCCTTACGGGAAAAAACGGAGGCGAACTCGCGAAGTTGGCTACTGTTGAAATTCGGGTTCCCCATTTCGGTTATGCCGACCGCATTCAGGAAATTCACATCAAAGTCATCCACAGTTTGATTGATTATGTAGAGCGCGAAACGGCTGATTAATTCCTTCCGGAAAATAAAGGAATCTTTTGCTGCATGCTGCCGTGTCTGGCTTTCTGCAAACGATTAAATGAATTCTGTCTAAAATCTTTCTTTCCCGGTTTGTGATCAAACTGGCTAAAATGATTACATTCAACCTTCTATCCGTTAAGCTATGCTCGTAAAAACATATGGCAGTGCGGTGTATGGAGTCGATGCCATCACGATCACTGTAGAAGTAAATATTGATAAAGGCGTAAACTTTTTTCTCGTCGGTCTCCCAGACAGCGCCGTGAAGGAAAGCCAACAACGAATTGATGCCGCACTCGGCAACACGGGTTATCGCCTGCCCATTAAAAAAATAACCATCAACATGGCTCCGGCTGATATACGAAAAGAAGGATCAGCGTATGACCTCCCATTGGCATTGGGCATCCTGGCCGCGAGCAAGCAGATCGAAGCGCCAGATATCGAAAAATACCTCATCATGGGTGAGCTTTCGCTGGATGGAAGTCTGCAACCCATCAAAGGCGCTTTGCCCATGGCCATTCAGGCGCGCACGGAAGGTTATCGGGGATTTATCCTCCCCATGGACAATGCCCGTGAAGCTGCCATTGTGGATGGAATCGAAGTTTATGGCGTACGAAACATCACCGAGGCTATTGATGTGCTTCAAAACCCGGGGTCGATTCCGGCAGTGCATGTGGATCTCAAAGAAGCTTTTGCCTTTTCAGCAAAAAGCCACGGTTTCGATTTCAGTGATGTAAAAGGCCAGGAAAATGTAAAACGCGCGCTGGAAATTGCCGCAGCAGGTGGCCACAATATCATTTTGATAGGCCCTCCCGGAGTTGGTAAAACCATGCTCGCCAAAAGAATTCCAACCATTCTCCCCCCGCTGACCCTGAAGGAAGCATTGGAAACAACAAAGATTCATTCGGTGTCGGGCATCCTTCCGACGGGTACCGCCCTGATCACCGAACGACCATTCCGCAGCCCCCACCACACGGTGAGCGACGTGGCTCTCGTAGGCGGAGGCAGCAACCCAAAACCGGGTGAAATCTCCCTGGCCCACAATGGAATTCTCTTTCTCGACGAGCTACCAGAATTTAAAAGAGGTGTGCTGGAAGTGCTTCGACAACCCCTTGAAGATCGAGTCGTAACAATTTCACGCGCCAAAATTTCAGTGGATTACCCTTCGTCTTTTATGCTTGTGGCTTCGATGAATCCTTCCCCAAGCGGTGATTTTTTCAAGCCCGGAGAATCTACCGACAGCGAATTTGCCGTAAGGCGCTACCTCGCCAAAATTTCTGGACCATTGATGGACCGTATCGACCTTCACATCGAAGTAAATCCAGTGGCTTTTGAAGAGCTGCGCAACCGGGAATCCGGAGAACATTCCGACACCATTCGCGCCCGTGTCATCGCAGCGCGGGAAATTCAGACCGCCCGTTACCAAAATGTGAAAGACATCCACTGCAATGCCCAGCTTTCACCCAAATTGATGAAGGTGCATTGCGAAATTGACGCTTCCGGAGAAGCACTGCTGAAAAATGCGGTGGAAAGGCTCGGTTTCTCAGCCAGAAGTTATGCGCGAATCTTAAAAGTGGCACTTACCATCGCAGATCTTGAAGGTTCGGAAGAGATCAAAACGGCGCATTTGGCAGAAGCCATACAATACAGATCGCTGGATCGGGAAGGATGGCTGGCTTGAAGGATTGATCGGATGTGAATGCCATAAAACCGCAACCTTCCCCCGTTCCGGCTCGTAAGATCGGGCAATGAAAAATTCGAACGCCATGCGCACTTTCAAGATACTCGCAGTCGCGCTTACTTTATCCTTTGTGGCTCAGGCAACACCCCTATTTGAAGGAGAAGAAATCTACCTGGATGTGAGAATGGAAGTGGTCAAAAACAAGAAAAACGCCGCGTATTATTGTCTGTTGGAAGAAGAAACGGAACGCGGATTTTTATTCAAAGCATATTTTATTTCCGGTGAGCTCAAAATGGAAGGATACTACAGCGACCGCGAAATGATGATTGCCCATGGCGAGTTCAAGTACTACTATCGGTCGGGCAAGTTGGAATCAATTGGTGAATTTCGCGAAGGCGGGAAATATGGCATTTGGCAGCGGTTTGATGAAGACGGCACCGAAAAACCAGAAAAGATTTACGCATCCCAACCCATGTTGAAAGCACTTGCCAAAGAAAAGGCCGACCGAAAGGGTAAATAATATTTCAATAAAAACTGCTTCTCCGCCGGAGCGGTGCGCGAAAAACCAGTAGATTCCGATCTTCTGAAACTCAAAATCACTCCTCAGCCGGTCTTCCGGTCATGTCATGGGGAATCACCCACTTATCAAATTCTTCAGCCGTTAGAAATCCCAGATTGATGGCTTCCTGCTTGAGAGTGGTTCCATTTTTATGAGCCGTCTTGGCAATTTTGGCCGCCTTGTCATATCCGATATGCGGATTTAAAGCTGTAACGAGCATAAGCGAATTGTCCACGTTTTTTTTGATTACAGCCCTGTTGGGCTCGATGCCAACAGCGCAATGTTCGTCAAAAGACCGGCATGCATCGCCCAACAAAGTGGCTGATTGCAAAAGGTTGGCAGCCATCACCGGTTTAAAAACATTCAACTGATAATGTCCCTGCATGCCGCCGACCGCAACAGCCATGTCATTGCCGATCACCTGCGCGCAAACCATTGTAAGTGCTTCACATTGCGTCGGATTTACTTTTCCCGGCATGATGGAAGAGCCTGGCTCATTTTCAGGAATGAGAATTTCACCAATGCCACTGCGCGGACCAGAGGCCAGCATGCGCACATCATTGGCGATTTTATTGAGAGATACCGCCAGTTGTTTCAAAGCGCCGTGGGTTTCCACCAGCGCGTCGTGTGCGGCGAGAGCTTCAAACTTGTTTTCGGCAGTTTTGAAAGGATGGCCGGTGAGTTCTGCAATTTTTTCTGCCACGAGCGGAGCATATCCGTCGGGCGTATTGATACCCGTTCCTACGGCTGTGCCCCCCAAAGCGAGTTCGCTGAGATGGTCGAGCGTATTGCGCAAGGCCCTCAGGCTGTGGTCGAGTTGGGAAACAAAACCCGAAAACTCCTGACCGAGCGTGAGCGGTGTTGCATCCATCAGGTGGGTTCTGCCGATTTTTACAACTTCAATAAAATTCTTGGCCTTGGTCTGCAGGGTTTTTTTCAGTTGTTCAACACCCGGAATCGTCTCTTCCACAATCTTTTTGTAGATCGCAATGTGCATTCCTGTCGGAAAAGTATCATTGCTTGACTGCGATTTGTTCACATCGTCGTTTGGGTGAATGAATGTTTTTCCCTCTCCAAGTTTGCCGCCGCGCAACACGTGCGCCCGGTTGGCGATTACTTCATTCACATTCATATTGCTCTGGGTACCGGAGCCTGTTTGCCAGATCACGAGTGGAAACTGATCATCGAGTTTTCCTTCCAGAATTTCCTCACAGACGGCAGCAATATCTTTGCATTTCCGGGCCTCAAGCACCCCGAGCGCCTCATTGGTCAAAGCAGCTGCTTTTTTCAAATAGGCAAAACCGTAAATTATTTCCAACGGCATGCTGGCTGCCGGGCCGATTTTAAAATTTCCACGTGAGCGTTCTGTTTGTGCGCCCCAATACTTATCGGCAGGCACTTTCACCTCGCCCATGGTATCTGTTTCTATACGGTATTCCATGATATTACAACAGTTTTTTTACGTTTTCAGGAGGTCTTCCGATTACACCGCGGCTTCCGCGGATCACAATGGGGCGTTGGATAAGTTTCGGATTTTCGCGAAGTATTTGAATCCACTCATCTTCATTAAACGCTTTTCCCTTCAACTGAGATTTATACATCTGTTCTTCCTGCCGTACGATGGTTTCCACCGGTACGTGAAGTTGAGCGAGAATTTTCTGTAATTCAGCTTTGGTCGGCACCTCTTTGAGGTATTCCACAATAACTGGTTCCATCCCGCTTTTGCGAATAAGGGCGAGGGTTTCGCGGCTCTTGCTGCATCGCGGATTGTGGTAAATGGTGATAGGTTCGGCAGACATTAGGTCGCTGGGGTTTTTGATTTGCCGTATTCCATCAGAAAAGCCTTGAGGAATTCGTCAATTTCTCCATTGAGCACATCATCCACTGCCGAAGTTTCGTAACCGGTGCGTACGTCTTTGACCAATTGATAGGGTTGTAAGACATAATTTCGGATTTGCGAACCCCACTCGATTTTCATCTTTCCAGCTTCGATCGTTTCACGCGCTTCAAGACGTTTTTTCATCTCCATTTCGTAAAGCTGAGACTTCAAAAGTTGAATGGCTTTTTCTTTGTTTTGGAGTTGCGATCTCGTTTCGGTATTGTCAATAATGATCCCTGTTGGTTTGTGCTTGAGCCTGACACCGGTTTCCACCTTGTTCACATTCTGCCCACCGGCACCTCCCGATCGAAAAGTATCCCAGGTGATATCCGCAGGGTTGATCGCAATTTCAATGGTATCATCTACAAGCGGATAAACATATACCGACACGAATGAGGTATGGCGCTTGGCGTTGGAATCAAAAGGACTAATCCGCACCAGACGATGCACACCGTTTTCTCCTTTCAGATATCCGAAACCAAATTCCCCTTCAAATTCAAGGGTTACAGATTTCACGCCGGCCACGTCACCTTCCTGCATGTCGAGTTCTTTGACTTTCATGCCATTTTTCTGGCCCCACATGATGTACATGCGCATGAGCATCGAAGCCCAATCACAACTCTCTGTACCTCCGGCACCCGCCGTAATTTGCATCACTGCACTTAAGGCATCCTCCTCAGCAGAAAGCATGTTTTTGAATTCGAGATCCTCGAGTGCCTGCAATGCGACTTTGTATTGCGCTTCGACGTCTTCTGCCGCGCCTTCGCCTTCTTTGTAGAATTCGAAAAGCACTTTTAAATCCTCGTGTTGGGCGGCTGCATTGCTAAATGCATCCGTCCAGATCTTTTTATTCCGGATTTGTTTTACGACAATTTCGGCTTTTTTGGGGTTGCCCCAAAAGCCCGGATCGAGTGTATGTTTCTCGTCCTCTGCTATTTCAATTAATTTGCCGGGTATGTCAAAGATACCCCCTTAACGCTTCCAGGCGCCCGGCAATGTCATTAACATGCTCGATGTGTATCATGCCGCAAAAGTAAAAGAAATAAGGGTTAAATCTAAGTCGAACCCAGATTGTCGAGCGCCTTGTTAATTTCTTCAACGGGATATCCACGACCAAAAGCATAACGCAGGAGTTTCTGCTTTTTTTTCCAGGGGTCTGTTTCGCGAATGGTCCGGGATTTTTTTTGCAGCAAATTTTCAAGTGTGTCCAGATATTCTTCCGGATCTATTTCTTCGCGGGCTTTTCGGATGCTGTAGGAGGAAACACCTTTCAACTTCAGCTGTTGCTGAATTTTATTCCAGCCCCAACCTTTTATGCGGAATTTTCCACGTGCAAATGCTGTTGCAAAACGCTCTTCATTCAGATAATTGGCGCTGATCAATTCTGCAATGATTTGCTCCGTTTCATCAGAAAATACGCCCCATGATTTCAGCTTTTTTCTCACATCACTGTGGGCGCGTTCCTGCATATCACACCACTTTCGCGCACGAGAACGCGTTTCGTGGGGCGGATATTTGCGCACGATATTCATCAACTTCGGGTGATTACGACGTAATCTTTTACGAGCTTTCGCAAAAAAGCCGGCTTGTTTTGTGGAATTTCGGTGAGCCCCAAAACGCGGGCACATCTTTCGGAAGCCGCCTCCACCAATGCCCGATGAGCCGGATTGCCGTATTTTTGAAAGCGGTCTACCACCGACTTTACGGTCAGCATTTCCTCTTCAGAAAAACGGTAGGCTTCGGGATATGCCGGCACATAATTGTTTCTGTCTTCTATGCGCAGAATATCTAACAAGGAAAGATCCATTTCCGGTTGAAGGGTTACCACCATGGTATTGCTCAATATCCCTCCCAGCCGCTGCGATCGTGCCGTGGTGCTGATAAAAATCACAGCGAGTGAACCGATACTGAAATAAATATCAACCATTCGGAACGACCATCTGATTAAAAAATCGAACAAGCCAGGCTCTTTTCCATGGATGCCAACCACCCTGATTTTCATGGCTTTTTTGCCCAGGGTCTGTCCATTCATCAAAATTTCCGACACAGGTGTGTAGAAAAAGAAAATCAGGGCTGAGGCATACATCAAAACCGGATCGATCAACGCCAACAATATGGAAAACAGCGAAACGCCGGCAGCGATAATAAGCAGATCAAGCAGGAAAGCCCCTGACCGCTGCCCCAGGGTGGCGAGCTGAAAATCGATCACAATATTCTGTGCAGTGCGAATGCTTATTTTTCTCATCAATCGAATTTGGATACCTTTATTCGCTCCCGGAAGACCGATATGCGCGAAAAGGAATTTGTCGAACAAAATAAGCAAAAATGGCAGCGCTTTGAACAGCATTTCGCAGGAGAGTCGAATGCCGGACCTTCAGAACTTAGTGATCTGTTCACCCAAATAACGGACGATCTGTCCTATGCCCGAACGAATTACAGCCGCAGAAGCATCCGGGTTTACTTGAACAATCTGGCTCAAAAAGTTTTTCTCGGACTCTACTCCCGCCGCGGAAGCCGGGTAAAAAGTTTTGCGCATTTCTGGACGGAGAGTTTGCCCCTGGCTTTATTTCGGGCGCGAAAGGAATTGAATATTTCGCTGATCTTCTTCCTGGCATCCCTGGCCATCGGTATTTTTTCGAGCATTCACGACCCAGATTTTGCCCGCTCGATTTTAGGCGCTGATTACATCGCCATGACCAATGAAAATATTGAGAATGGCGACCCCATGGCGGTTTACAAATCGGCCGGTGAATTTGATATGTTTTTCAGAATCACGATCAACAATATCCTGGTGGCTTTCCGAACTTTTGTTCTCGGGGCTTTTTTTGGTATCGGTACCCTCGTCATTATGTTGTACAATGGCATCATGGTAGGAACTTTTCAGTTTTACTTTTTTGAAAGATCCCTTTTTCAGGAAAGTTTTCTGACCATTTGGATGCATGGTGCCTTGGAAATTTCGGCCATTGTTATTGCAGGCGGGGCAGGTCTTACGCTCGGCCGGGGCCTGCTGTATCCGGGGTCACTTCCGCGGATTCAATCTTTCCAGATTGCGGCGCGGAGAGCCATAAAAATTATGTTGGGGCTTATCCCCGTATTTATCGCTGCCGGTTTTATCGAAGGTTTTTTTACGCGTATCACTGATCTGCCGGATGCCTTGCGGGCTTCGTTTATTTTCTTGTCTTTCGCCTTTATTGGCGTGTATTTCTGGTGGCTTCCCTGGGCCAAATTTCGCCATGAGAAACCGGAGTCATACGATGCAGACCAATTGATCCCAGAGCTCGATCTCCCCGTTGACCTTGGTTTGCTGCGCAAAACCCGCGAAGTCTTCACTGCGACATTTTCGATTTTTAGAAAAATATTCGTCCCCACCCTTTCGGTCGCTGTGGGATTGGGCGTGGTTTACTGCATCGGTTTCTGGTTTATTTACGGAAGTGAAGGCGTCTTCTCAATCAACTTCGAGAAATTCTCGCTCTACAATCTTTATCAATTTCACAGCTATGGCACCTTTTTCTGGAACTTTTTTCTGAACACCGCCCTGATTTCCGGAGTTATCTGGATGGCAATGCACAATTTTAAAAAAGCTTTTACAGATCAGATTTCGAAAAACTTTAGAACCGGATGGCAGCTCCTGTTGAAAATTACAGTTTTGGTCGCGCTCTTTGAAGTGACCATTTTATCACAAAACCTCGTGATTTCTTCACTTGGTATTCTGGTGATTCCATATTTGGCTTTGGCCATTGCGGTGGCTTCAGCCGAAAATCTTTCTGTACCGTCCGCTTTTTCGAGAATGTTTCAATTGTTGAAAGGCACAAAGCGCAACGTGTATATCACTTTTCTTTCGATGCTCATGCTTTCTGTATTGTTGATGTTTCTATTGGATTCGCCGTTCACCTGGTTTTATCTGGACGTGGTGCAATGGAATCTTGCAGTAGATGAAACAACGAAATCCATCATTGCCACCCTCATGTTGTTGTTTATTAATCAATTTGGACTCGCGATGGTCTTGCCCCTGATTGTGATGAGCCAATTACTGGAATATTACGCCGCGCTTGAAGCCCGGGATGCGTTGGAATTGGGTGAAAGGGTATCGCTAATAGGAGTCAAACACAGCGCATATGGCATGGAGCGCGAGTAGATTTGGATTATCTGAAATGGGAAATTTTTGGCAGTTGCAAAGTCGGGAGCTTGATCGGGCAGTGTGGGAGAATCTGCGAAAAGGACTCGATTACACCGAAAAATCTCCAGAACCATTGCAACTGGAAACCCCCAATTCTTCTGGTAATTTCGACTTTGGTATAATACTCGAGATAATCAGAATCGCCGGTGCTGTCATCCTCGTCCTGCTTCTGGTTTTCATCGTCGTTAAAATGGTTTCCGGAAAACGAAAAAAAGCCGAAAAAGATTTCAATATGAGCGCAGAAACTGAAGACATTGTTCAACCGAAATGCCAATTGACGTATTGTGGCAGGGCTGGCAACGAGCAAAAGCCGCCGGTCAATACAGGGAAGCGCTGCGCATACTCTATCAAAT
>Ga0105044_10010591_pt1 | contig 12584 bp, 6 predicted proteins | sample MAT01_FD_78092 | JGI IMG/M metagenome (GOLD analysis project Ga0105044, IMG submission 78092) | Freshwater microbial communities from Lake Fryxell liftoff mats and glacier meltwater in Antarctica - MAT-01 | ecosystem: Environmental > Aquatic > Freshwater > Ice > Liftoff microbial mat | place...
CCGTAGTGGATCATCTCTTTGAGCACGTCCGTTTTCGCGCGGGACTGATCGCGTGCGGCACTCCCCGGCACGCCCTCGATCATCATGTCGCGACTGAACTCCGTCGCCAGAACGACGAGCGTCCGATCCAATAACCCGCGTTGTTCGAGATCGAGAATGAGTTGAGCGATCGGACTGTCGATTTCCTTCTTCAACCGTGCATAAGTGGTGTGCCCGTTCTCGTGTGTGTCCCAATGAACGAATGGTACATACTCCGTCGTCACTTCGATGAACCGCGCCCCCGCCTCCGTGAGTCGTCGTGCGAGCAGACACCCCAGACCGAATCGACCAGTGTTGTATTTGTCGTAAATCGCCTTCGGTTCGGTCGTGAGATCGAACGCTTTTCGCTCGTTCGACGACAACAACCGATGAGCGTTATCGACGGCACGCAGCATCGATTCGTGATGGTAGTCCGACGCCATTTCGCCGACGGGACTTTGTTTGAGCAATTCCTTGAATCGACGTTGTCGGGTGGCGAATCGTTCGTTGGTCATGCCCTTCGGCGGCTGCACGGCAGCGATCGCGTCGGTCGGGAACGGCAGGTTGAACGGTCCGAACTCGGTGCCGAAGAATCCGCCCGTTGTGAACGCTTTTAATTCTTCCGATTCACCGACGCCTTCGAGCCGCTGTCCGATGTTGATGAACGGTGGAATGGCGGGGTTGTTCGCCCCGCGAGCCCGAGCGATCCACGATCCGATGTGCGGACACGCCACGGTTTGCGGCGGAACGTAACCGGTGTGCCAATGATACTGATGACGCGAGTGCAAAATGTTGCCCAGATCCGCGACGACATGCGAACGAATCAGTGTCCCACGATCCATCACTTTCGCGACATTTTCCAGGCCCTGCGAAATTTTGATGTTGTCCACGACCGTATCGATGGACGGGAACGTACAGAGGATTTTATCGACGGGCGTGCCGACCTCGAACGGCGTGTAGCGTTTCGGGTCGAACGTCTCCGGCGACGACATCCCCCCAGCCATCCAAAGGAGAATACATGCGTCGGCGGTCGCTTTCGGCTGAAGGAGCGGTTCGACGGCGATGAGCGACGGCGCGGACCCCGCGAGCGTCGCGAGACCGGCGGCGGACATGCCACGAAGGAAGTCGCGGCGCGATAGTTCAGCGTGAGTCATCGTGCAATCTCCGGATGCTGGAATGTGCTAACCACAGAGTCACAGAGATCACAGAGAAAGGCAGAAGAAAGACAAATCCGAGATGAAAACATGAGTGGTCGGAACTCGGGTTTTCCCTCTTCCCCTCTCTTTTGTCTTTCTCTGTGATCCCTGTGACTCTGTGGTTAGTCCATTCTTTTTTATTTCACCACGAATGGAATCGCGATCGTTTCGGCCTTCAGCGTCCGTTCGATCGGACGCACCGTCTCGACCTCGAACGGGCGATCGATGCGATTGCCCGCGTAATCTTCCAATTCGACGTTCGCCACCAGGCGATACGTCCCCGCGACCATCGGCTTGTTCGGCGTGAACGTCCACACCTTCTCCGCATCGCTGACAGCGATTTTACCCGATACTTCGTGATCGTTCGCATCGAATACGCGCAACATGCGTTGCACCAACGCATGATCCAACGGTCGATCGAATTTTACAACAAGTGGTGATTTCCCATCAGGCGGTGTTATTTTCCACGCCTTCGTATCGATCGCACGATCGGTCCCCGCCACGACGCGGAACGATTTGCGAAACTCCTGTTTCAGCGGTTGACTGTTCTCGTCTTCCCATGCGGTGTCGATGATCAGTGTGTAGCGTTTGTTCGGTTCGAGGACCGGCCCCAGATCCTCACGCGGTCGCAATCCCGATTTGATCCGGCCCGGATGGATCAACAACGTGAATCGTTTCCCACTCGCATCCCACAGTTCCTCGTCGAGTTCGAGCCAGGGCGTCACGACGGTTTTACCCTTCTCGTCGATCAAACGAATGTGCGCATATACGTCGCCGTGTCGCATCGGAGCCGAGAAGTGGAAGTAGAACCGCAGATGATTTTCCGCCAACACGTCGCCGGTGGGGTACACGTTTTCGACGATCGTCGTCGGTTTGCGTTCGATCTTCGGAATTGTGATATTCTGATGTCCCGAGTCGAAACTGACGCGGTACGTCACGCCGGGCGTCAGCGGGAATCGCGGATGAAACTCGAACCCGGTTCCCTGCGATTCCCACTTGCCGAGCATCGCGGGCCGCTCCGCAATCTCCGCATCCGTTCCCGAAACCTGCATCCGCAGTGATTTCGGCGATGCCACCCCCTGAACGCTGACGACTCCGTTTTTCAGTTCGACGCGAACTTCGGCGGTCGCCATCGGAACGAACATCAGAATCGCGAGCAATGCAGTGGATCGCATGAGAACGGTTCCCACAAGTGAGAATTCACAACATCTGAATGCAGGCGACGAGTTCATCGTGCGTCAACGGTCGATCGCACGGGAACAGGCAGCATGCGGCCGGGCGGTCCGCACAGTCAATGATAATCTGTCGGTCGTTCGGAACGGTATAGCCATTTTGCGTCGGAATGTGACCGGTGATGAGCAAATCGCCGTCCAGCTTTTCGAGAAATTTCGCAGCGTTGGTCGCCGACGCATCGCGTCCCCAGAGCAGCGAGTAGATCGGTGAACTCGGCAGCAGATCACTCGGTTCGAGGACTTCCTTCGCCAGGATGGACGGGTCGAACGACGCCATTTTTGATGCCGATGGGAGCGAATGCGTCATGCAGACGCGATTCGGCGTCCGCACCATGAGCGGAATCACGGCGAACAGTTCGCGGTACGCATCGTAGATTAACGTGCCCATCTCGTCGCCGTACTGATGCAACACTCCGGCGAGGAACAATGTGTTTTGTTCGCTGTCGCCCTTCGCGATTTTCCGACCGATCCACTGTGCGAATTCGTGATTGCCCATCAGGTAATGGACCTGTTTGGGGAACTGACACTTCATCGCGGCGTACAAATCGACCATCTGATGCGATCGATCGCCGCCTTCGGGGTAGTGGAACGGACCGTGAATCATCTCCTGCAAAACGAGGTGCCGATCGGGATTCTGGCCGAGGTTCGCGAGTTTGAACAGTTGCTGGAAGTGACCGAGATGGCCATGCAGATCCCCGGCGATCAGGACTTCGCGTGCGCCGTCGAGTTCGACGATTCGCCCACGACGACCGGGGGTCGCGAGAGTCTGTGTGCGCGCGAGTCGGAGGGTGCGGAGCAGTCGTTCCGGGTCGGGCATGTTCCCATCCTCGATGAAAATGTTCTCAGGTTCAGGAAAATTCTTGCACTTTTCATGAAGAACGAGTAGGGTTTGATCATCTCATGTTCTTTGCTCGTTCACCATTCTCAAAGGTGTCTCTCGATGCATACCCATTCACCGGGTCGTCGGCAGGCGTTCACGCTGATTGAACTCCTCGTCGTGATTGCCATCATCGCCATTCTGATCGGACTCTTGCTGCCCGCTGTGCAGAAAGTCCGTGAAGCCGCTGCACGCATGAAATGCCAGAACAACCTGAAACAACTCGGGTTGGCGATCCACAACTACCACGATGCGAACAGTAAACTGCCGTTCTCGCACGGTCCGTGGAATGAAGGATCACGACCCGTTAGACCGCACACCGGTCGTGGATGGATTCTCGAAACGCTTCCCTACCTCGAACAGGACTCATTGTATCGCGCCTTCGAGCCGAGCAAGGTGGGCGATATGTTCAGCGGTGCCGGGATCGCGTCGCCAGCGATGCTCCTGTTACAGCAGACCCGTCTGTCGGTGCTGACATGCCCCTCCGACCCGGACGGCGGCAAACTCTCCACCACTCAGGCCCAGTCGAGTCCGAATCCCGTCATGACGACGAACTACAAGGGCGTCATCGGTGACACCAGAATGGGTGGAGCCGGCACCGGAAGCAACGACTGCCACAACACGATCAATTGCCCCGGTATTTTCTACCGGAACAGTTATCAGGACAACCTCGTGCTGACTTCCGTTGGCGATGGCCTGAGCAACACATTCCTCGTCGGCGAGGATGTGCAGAAGTACAACTTCCATAGTGCCGCATACTATGCGAATGGGGACTATGCCTCGACCCATCAACCGCTGAATTTCATGCCGAACCCACCGGATCCGTACAACTGGCCGATGGCGATTTCGTTCCGCAGCATGCACACCGGCGGAGCGAACTTCTGCATGGGAGATGGTTCGGTCCGATTCATTCAGCAGACGATTGATGGCGTCCTCTATCGCGCATTGAGCACGAAATCGGTCGGCGAAGTGGCGAACCTCCCCTGATTCAAGGACTTTTCGAGAACATCATGGCACGAGTATGGGTCGGCTTGTTGATGATCGGGTTGGTGGGATGCAGCGCGGGGAACGTCGGAACGGTCGGTGGGACCGTTGAGTATAAGGAGAAACCGTTGCCCAACGCGACGGTCACTTTCTACCCCGTGAAGTCCGGGCCGGAGGCCTATGGTCGCACGGACGCATCGGGGAATTTCTCTCTGCAAACCGGTTCCGATCCCGGTGCGGCCCCCGGCGATTACATCGTCACAGTTTCCGCAATGGAAATTCCGGAAACGAAGTCGAATAAGGCGGAAGCAGTTCCGAAGTTGCTGACTCCGATGAAGTATCGCGAGAAGGACAAGACGGACTTGAAAGCGACCGTGAATTCGGGGGCCAATACCATCAATCTGAAATTGCTGGAAAAGTAAGAATCGAATCCCTGTTTACTGTTCGCGCGTTCCTGGAAGCGAGAACAGTAAACAGAAACACATTTGCCCTATCAAAGTCCGAAATCAATGTCTATTTCGGCTTCCTGCCGAGCGTTCGGAATTCTTCTCGCCCCACCAGTGCTACGAAATCGGGGTCTTTGCTGATGGCAGCGATGTCGATCGATTCCCCATACGCACGCCGTAGCATGGTCACCGCCCATGCCGCACGTGTCGCCCGCTCGCCATCGTTCTTCGCCGCACCCAGGGCCCGCGCGTAGACGCGGGCCAACTCGACGACAATCCCGTCGGGAAGTGATGTGTCGTCGCCCACGTCCCGTGCGAGAGAGATGGCCGCATCGTGGTCCCCCGCACGCGACACCGACAGGCTTTGATGGGCGCGAAGCGACGACCGACCGCCGACCTTCGCGCGCTGCGCTGCCCGACCCCACTCGTTGGCGGCCTCGGCGTGGCGATCCAACTCCGTCAGCAGGCACGCTCGCCGGACGCAGACATTGACGATCGAGGACTCATCCCCGTTATATTTCCGGTTCATTTCCCGGAACACCGGCTCCACCGCGCGTACCGCCGGTTCGATCACCCGCAACCCCGCTTCCGGCCCGTCCGCTGCCGCCCGGAGCCCGGCCAGAAGGTCGAGCGATTCGACGAAGTTGAGCACATGACCGAAGTTCAGGGGCTGGGCCGCCAGCAGTTGCTCGAACACGTGTGCGGCCTCCCGGAACTGGACTTCGGCGTCGGCAGGTCGGCCGAGTTTTTCGAGAACCCGGCCGAGGAGGATGCGACTGATCCCCTCATCCGACCAGTGCCCCCAATCCCTGCGGGGACGCGACAGCGCGAACCACGCCGCGACCGCCTTCTCGACGATCGGAAGTGCTTCAGCCGGTCGACTCTCGGCGATCACTTCGGCCAGATGATAGCGGGCATTCGCCAGATCCGCCCGGTGCAAATCGTTCGGGAACTCGGCCAGGAGATGACCGAGTGTCTCCAGACTGTGCACGAGGAGGGATTCCGCCTCGACCGCATCCCCCTGTTTCAGACGGGTGACGCCGAGATCACATTGCGTCTTCCCGAGCACCCACCGGGTATTCTCCGTGGGCCACTCCGCGGCGAGCGGTGCGGCCTCGTCGAGTGATGCACGGAGAACGGTTTCCGCCTCCTCGACGGACCCGGAGTAGAACGTCATGTAACCCCGATAGCGGAGTACTCTGGCGCGAGCCTGACGGGATTCGAGGGCGTGCGGATCCGCCGGGAGGGTCTTCAGGAGGGCAGTCGCGCGGGCGATTTCGTTCCGCGCCGCCGTTGCCTGCCCCGTCCTGTCCAGGGCCAGTCCGAGTCGGAAATGGCCGCGCGCGAGTTCCCGACGAAGTCCCGCGTCGGTCGGATCCTCCCCGACCACGTTCCCTAACCGCGACACCCCGTCCCGCAATGACGTGATCCCCGTAGGCACATTGCCCACCTCCAGGTAGAGCGTGCCGATTCGCAATTGCGTGAGGGCGACACCAATGCGGGCTTCGTCGTCGGTCGGAGTCCCCCGGAATTGACGGTAGACGTCCAGGGCCACTGCCAGAGATTTCTGCTTGACCGTGCGGATGTCCTCGATGAATAGCAGGTCGTCGCCAACCATCGCCAGCAGATCATCCGCCGTTCGCCGTGCCAGTGCGGCCGACCCTCTGGCAGATGCCGCGTGGGCTTGGGCCGTCTCGCGAGCGGCCTGCTCGCGGATGTTCGCATTCACGAGTGCGGCCTTCTCCCGTCGCAGGGACTCGGCCAGTTGCGATTGGTGGTACGCCGCGATCGGACCGCCGATAGCCAGCGTCAGTACGGAGCCGGACAGCAGGGCGGAGCGAATCGCCGGCCAGGGGTTCCGACGCGCCCAGAGCCACATCCGCACCATCGAGCCGACGGGGCGGGCGAGAATCGGTCGGCCGTCGAGTGCCCGCCGCAGGTCGTCAGCGAGGTCGCGCGCCGAGGTGTAGCGGCGGTGCGGCTCCTTCTGCAGGCAGCGCAGGCAGATCGTTTCCAGATCCTTCGGCACGGCCGGGTTAAGTCGGCGGGGGTTGGTCGGCTCCTGTTCGAGGATCTGGGAGAACGTGATCCTGGTCCCCGGCCCCTGAAAGGGCCGTCGGCCGGTCAGCAACTCGTAGAGAATCACCCCGAGAGCGTACACGTCGCACGCCGGTCCGATCCGGTCCGACCCGGCGACCTGCTCGGGAGCCATGTAACTCGGCGTGCCCAGCAGGTCGCCCGTGGCGGTCAGCCGGGTTGCCCCCGGTTCCGCCGACAGCCGGAGTGCCAGCCCGAAGTCTACGATCTTCGGCACGCCATCGGCATCGAACAGGACGTTCTCGGGCTTCAGATCACGATGGATGAAACCAGCCGTGTGGACGTCGTGCATCGTTCGGGCGATCTGCTGAACCAATTCGCCCGCCTCGCTCGCGGATGTGGGGTGGTCCGCCATCCGCTTTCGCAGGTTTCCGCCGGAAAGATACTCCATCACGCAGAAGTGCAACCCGGCATACTTGCCGACCTGGTAGACGTGGACGATGTGGGGGTGATTGATCTCGGCGACGGCCAGCGAGTCGGCGTGGAACCGGGCGATCTCGTTCGGGGCGGCGTGGACGCCGTCGAGGATCACTTTGACGGCGACGGACCGACGGAGTTTGGTATCCCATGCCAGGTACACGAGCCCGCTGCCACCTCGCCCCAATTCGCGGACGATCTCGTAACCGGGTATCCAGGGCGAGGTCGTCTCAGGTCGGTTGACGAGCTGACCGTCGCGGGTCGGGGGAGTATTGCGTAAGGAACGAAGGCGGGTGCTGCCCGGGTGCGGCACCATTGGGAGGCGGATGGGAAGCGGTTCGGTCGTCAGGCGATCCAGAGCGGTCTGGCAGGCGAGGCACGTCTGAACGTGGCAATCCAGTGCCGTGGCCTCGACGGTAGCCGATTCGTCGGCGAGGAACGCGAGGAGTTCCTCGACTCGAGGGCAGTTGCGGTTCGGCAATTCCATGCTACGACACACCCTCCTCGGCGGAATCGTCCGGCCCGCGAGGAGGCTCGGCCAGCCGGCTATCTGGGGGAGGCCGCCGCCTCCCCGGTCGAGTCCGCCCGTTCCGCCCCTTCCAACTCCTGGACGGTCTCGCGGAGCCATTTCTGGACGTTACTCTTTGCCTTGTACGCCGACGCGATGCTCATCCCGAGTTGCGCGGCCACGTCCGCAGCCGACTGCCCGTCGATAGCCTGGAGCCGGAACGCCTCCCAGGTCTTCTCGTCCACCTTCCGAGCCACGAGCAACTTGGCCTCGGCGAGGGTTTCGAGGTCGAATCGCTCGTGGAGGGTGGCCTCCAGATCGTCTCGCGCCGGCTGGCACTCGAGCAGACCATCGGCATCGCCATCGCAGCGGCCCAGCTTCTTCAACCGTTCGGCACCGTCGATCACCGCAGACTGGATCAGTTTGCGCAGATAAGGCCGGAACCCGACGGCGGGGTCGTATTGGTATCCCTCGATCCGCCGGAACATTTTCACCAGGACTTCCTGAGCCACGTCGTCGGCGTCGGCAGACTGGAGTCCCTGGCGCACGCACCAGCCGAAGATCGCAGGGCCATAGTGATCGACCAGTTCTCTCCATGTGTCCGGGCCAATCTGGCCCGTCTGAAAAAACCTCACCAGACCTGTGGCGGTCGTGAACGGCATCGTTCCTACCCTCCATTAACGCTCCGGACGGTCGTTTCTGAATCGACGTGCCAGATTTTTTCGCCTTGGGCAATATCTATTGTATGTCTGTTCGGGCGTTCCGGCTACACCGTGACCGCCCATCTCCACCGTGACCGCCCATGCCCCCTAAATTGCTACCATCTCGACTATTTTCGCGCGCCGGATTCAGAATTCTCGTCGGGCGGCGTTTCCCTCACAACCCGATCATTCGGTCCGCTGCGGTTGCCGACGCCAGGAAACGTCGCGAGTTCCGCTGCGCGCCGAGTGAGCCGCCCCAATCCATTCGATCTTTCATCGAGGTGTCCGAACGTGGCAACGAACAACGTCTGGTCGCGAGTCATCAAGCTCATCACCGGGACCAGCAGCAAGACGCCGATCCGCCGGAACAGTGTGAAGCGAGGTTCCGGCCTGGGTGCGGGACTCTGGGAGGCGGCGTCCGATTTCGTCGGCGGCTGGAATGTCACTTCCGCTGCACCGGCAAAGCATTCCGGACTGAGTGGCGGCCTGATGATGCTCGAAGAGCGGATCGTCCCGTCGTCTACCTCAACGACGAACGTCCGCCGATCGGAATTCACATCCAATCAGGCGACTTCCACCTTCACTACGATCACGATTCCGTTCGGGCAGCCCACGATCACCTTCTCGGACAGCGGAACCTGGCAGGGGGTTGTCGGAAATCCAAATCTTAACCCCGACAGCTTCTTGTCCGCCCTCTTCTTCACCGTGAACCGCGGGCCCTTCCAGACGACTACTCCGGGTGGCAACAATGTGGTCGGCAATTACGGGACGAGCGGCAATTTCACAACCTCGACTGTCACCGTTCAAGCCGGTGATACCATCGATTTGGTGGCGCAATTCAGCCCCATTTCCGGCATTGGGACAGATGAGACCACTGGATTCACCTTCAACGTCGTGCAGGATGCTGCCCCGGCCCCGACACTGACCAGCGTCAGCCCGAACTCGGCCGCGGCGGGGAGCGGTAACACGACCATCACGCTGACCGGCACCAACTTCTTCGCCGGTTCGACGGTGAACTTCGCTGGCACGACGATCACCCCCACGCTCAACAGCAGCACCTCGTTGACGGCCATCGTCCCGGCCGCCAGCCTGACGAATCCCGGGAGTGCCACGGTTTCTGTCACGACTCCTGGTGGCACCACGGGCACGCAGCCGTTCACCATCACCGGGAACCCTGTCCCGAGTTTGGGGAGTATCAGCCCCACTTCGACCCCGGTCGGCAGCAACAACACCACGATCACCCTGACCGGCACGAACTTCGTCAACGGCTCGACGGTGAACTTCGCTGGCACGACGATCATCCCCACGTTCAACAGTAGCACCTCGTTGACGGCCATCGTCCCGGCCTCGAGTCTGACCACGACGGGGAGCAAGACGGTGACAGTCGTGAACCCCGACGGTTCGGCCTCGGGTGCGCAGTCGTTCACCGTCAACGCCCCAACGCTGACGAGCGTCAGCCCGAACTCGATCCCGGCGGGCAGTGGGGTTACCACCGTCACCCTGACCGGCACGAACTTCGTCCCCGGGACTACGATCGCGACCTTCAACGGCCTGCAGTTCGCCACATTGGTGGCAGGCACCTCGACCCAGATCACCGCGTTCATCCCGGCCAGCTTCCTGGTAACTGCCGGCGTCGCACAGATCGGGGTCCTGAGCAGCGGGACCAGCTCCAACACCGTCCCGTTCACCGTCACGCTCCTGACCATCACGTCCCCCACGCCGCCGAATCCGACCACCGGGCAGCCGTACAGCTTCCAGGTGACGAGTTCGGGCGGTGCGGCTCCGGTCGTCTACACCGTGTCGTCAGGCACTCTGCCTGCCGGTCTGATGATCAGCCCGACCGGCCTGATCAGCGGCACGCCGACCACAGCGGGGACGGTCCCCTTCACGATCACGGCGACCGATGCGAACACCCGAACGGCCAATCAACCCGTCACGCTGATCGTCTCCGACCCGCTGGCGATCACCACGGCGACGATCGCCCCCGTGTCGCGCGGCGTGGCGTATAGCCAGCCTATCACCACGACCGGCGGTCGTGGCCCGAATGCGTTCGTGGTCACGTCCGGTGTCCTGCCGACCGGCCTCATCCTGAACCCCGGCACGGGCGTGATCAGCGGCACGCCGACTGTCAACGGCCCGTTCACGTTCGCGGTCACTGCCGGGGACGCGGACGGACGGTTGGCCACCAGCCCGACCTTTACCGGTTCTGTCACCGACCCCCTCGCGGTCACGACCACGACCATCGCACCGCCCAGCGTTGGTGTGCTGTACACCCAGCCGATCACCACGACCGGAGGTCAGGGACCGAATACCTTCGCGGTCACGTCGGGTGCCCTGCCGAACGGATTGACCATCAATCCGAACTCGGGTGTGATCAGCGGTACGCCGACGATCGCTGGCCCTTACACGTTCGCGGTCACGGCGACGGACTCCGTCGGTCGGACGGCGGTCAGCCCGACCTTCGCCGATGCGGTCACCGGCCCGCTCGCGATCACGACGACCTCCATCTCCCCGATTTCTCTCGGGGTGCCGTACACCCAGCCGATCGTGGCGGTCGGGGGTGACGGACCGAACACCTTCGTCGTCTCAGCGGGTACTCTGCCGACCGGATTGACCATCAGCCCGAGTACGGGGGTGATCAGCGGCACGCCGACGGTCAACGGGCCGTACACGTTCGCGGTCACGGCTACCGACGCGGACGGACGCACGGCCACCAGTCCGACCTTCACCGGCAACGTCGCCAATCCGCTCGCGATCACGACGACAGCCATCGCCGTTCCGACCGTCGGCCAGGCGTACACGCAGCCGATCGCAACCACCGGGGGCGAGAGTCCAAACACGTTCGCCGTCACTGCGGGTTCCCTGCCGATGGGCCTGATGCTCAACGCGAGCACGGGGGTCATCAGCGGTACGCCGACGACCATCGAGCCGTTCACGTTCGCCGTCACCGCGACCGATATGGCCGGAAGGACAGCGATCAGCCCAACGTTCACCGGACAGGTGTCCGACCCGCTCGCGATCACGACCGCGACCATTTCGCCCCCGAGTCGAGGTGTGCCGTACACCCAGCCGATTGTGACGACCGGGGGACGCGGCCCGAATGCGTTCGTGGTCACGTCCGGTGTCCTGCCGACCGGACTCACCCTCGACCCGAACACCGGGATCATCAGCGGCACGCCGACTGTCAACGGGCCGTACACGTTCGCGGTCAATGCCACCGACGCGGACGGACGGGTGGCCACCAGCCCGACCTTCACCGGAACGGTATCCGACCCGCTCGATGTCACGACGGCGACCCTGCCAGCCCCGCTCAATGGGGTGGCATACAGTCAGCCGATCGACACCACCGGCGGCCAGGGTCCGAACGTCTTCGCAGTCACCACGGGCACCCTGCCCGCCGGACTGACGCTGAACCCGACGACGGGAGTGATCAGCGGTACGCCGACTACCAACGGACCATACTCGTTCGCAGTCAAAGCGACCGACTCCGAAGGGCGAACGGATACCAGCCCGACGTTCACTGGGACGGTCACGAGCGGCCCGACCGGGGCGGCGAACCAGCCTTTCACGATCCCCCGCGACTCCGCCACCGGCGTGGCAGTGGGAACTGTTCAGGCGGTCGGCAACACCCCGCTGAAGTACGCTGTCACGGCCGGTAACGGTGCGGGTGCATTCGCCATCAACCCCGACACGGGTGCCATCACGGTCGCCAACCCCGGTGCCCTGAAGGGGCTCACGAATCCGACGATCCTGACGGTGACGGCCACCGATCCCCAGGGACGCATCGCCACCTTCCAGGTGCCGATCACCGTGCCCGAGTTCGGTGTGCCGACGGCCGCTTCGCCGCAGACGTTCAACGCGGCTGCGACCAGCCCGACCGGGACGACGGTGGCGACCGCAAAGGCGACCGACCCCGAGGGCGGTTCATTGAGTTACGCCCTGATCGCCGGTAACGGACCCGGTGCGTTCGCCATCAACACGGCCACTGGTGCGATCACCGTCGCCGACGGAGCGAAATTCGCCGGCCTGCCCGGACCGAGCGTGACACTGAGGGTGAGTGCCACCGACACCCAGGGAGTCTCGACCGAGTTCGATGTCGTGATCAACC
>Ga0105044_10010596_pt1 | contig 12581 bp, 9 predicted proteins | sample MAT01_FD_78092 | JGI IMG/M metagenome (GOLD analysis project Ga0105044, IMG submission 78092) | Freshwater microbial communities from Lake Fryxell liftoff mats and glacier meltwater in Antarctica - MAT-01 | ecosystem: Environmental > Aquatic > Freshwater > Ice > Liftoff microbial mat | place...
CAACGTTCTTGACGATGCGCGGGCGGCGGTTCGCTACGTCTACAACTCTCCGCACGCTCGTGGCTACGATAACGGTTTTCGGGTGGTTTTGCGTCCCCCTTCTCTTGATCACTGATCACTGGGGCGGTCGGGCGTAGCCCGAAAAACGGCGCGTAGCGTCGTTTTAGCCTAAGCAGTTCTCGCGCGGAGCGCGAATCGAAAAATTTTGGCGGGTGTTGCGGCAACCTCACCCCTGCCCCTCTCCCTAGGAGAGGGGTTTTGATTTGTGGTGGGGTGAGGTTACGGTTTCACCCAGCCCCAAAACGCCGACGCCGCGCAGAACAGATAGCCAATCATGGCCGGAGTCGTGTCCCCATTGGTGTAAAACAGCGTAGCGGTTATCAGCACGCCCACGAACATCACGGCGCGCGAGGTGGTTTTCTGGGCGGATTCCAGTTTGTTGAGTTCAGCCTTATACAGGCTGCTCGGCTCTGTAATCACGCGCATCTCGCCCGCGTTGAGCGTCGAGAGGACGTTTAAGCCGTCATTCAGCGGTGGGATTTGGCGGGTGATGGCTTGCGAGGCGAGGCTGATCAATTTCCCGCCGCCGCCGCTCAACACCGAGCGCGCCAATTCCCAGCCGGTCAATGCCCCGCCGCCCGAACTGACCTGTGCGCCAAAGCCTTGCGCGGCCAGCCGTTGGGCATACGGCTCTAGCTCATGCCACGGGTTAAAGTCTGGGTCAAGCTGGGTACTCATCCCGCTCAGGATGCTGACCGTGCGCCCCAGATAAATGAAATCCTGTGGCAGATAAAACGGCATGGTCTTAATCAGGTCGTTGAACTCGGCGGCGAGATTGGCGGCGCGGTCAAAGTCCATGTCTCGGATTTCGGTCATCGACAAGCCCCAGACCTCATTAAAGGCGGCGGTAGCGGCCTGTTCTATGCGCTTGAGGTCTGCGCCGGGCAAGATGAATCCCAGCCGGTCATAGCTGTTAATCAGCTTATGGGCGTCGCGGGCGATGACCGCCGTCAGGGTATCGACAATGCCATCGGCGATTTCACGAGTCAGTGAGCCGGTCATCCCGAAATCGACGAAAATCAGGTAAAACGGGCGTCCGCCGCCCGCCGCGATGTACTTCTGCGGGTCGTCTACCGGCAACGGGTAAATGAACAAATTGCCGGGGTGTGGGTCGGCGTGGAAGAAGCGTGTCTCGAAAATCTGGCGCAGATAGGTGTCCATCAGGCGCTTGGCGACGGCCTTACGACTCACGCCAGCGGCCTCTAAACCGGCGAAATCGCTGATTTTGATGCTGGTCACGTCTTCCATCGTCAATACGGTGTCGGTGCTGTGGTCGGGGTACATCTCCGGGATATACACGCCGGGGTCTTTGGTGAACATCTCGCCAAAACGGGCGGCGTTGGCCGACTCGTTGAGGTACGACAGTTCTTGCAGCACGACCTCGCCAAACTCGCGCACGAGGGCGGATGGGTTGGCGCGCCGCGTGACGAAACTGAAGCGATTTGCGACGCCTGCGATGATTTTCAGCGCGGCGATGTCGGTATAACACACCTTGCGAATGTTCGGACGCTGGACTTTGACGACCACCCGCTCGCCACTTTTAAGCTTGGCGCGGTAGGCTTGACCGAGGCTGGCCGCGCCAATCGGTTTTTCGTCAAACCACGCATAGCGACTGGTGATTGAGCCGAGTTGCGCCTCAATATGTTTTTTCATACGCGGGAACGGCTCGGTTGGGACTTCATCTTGCAAACTTTCCAGTTCGCGGATGATGCTTTCTGGCAGCGCATCGACACGGGTGCTGATGAACTGCCCCAGTTTGATGAACAAACCGGTGCGGGCGATGGCAAATCTTCGGAATTGGCGGGCATAGCGCACCCAGCGATCCGAGTTGGTGCGCTCGACATAGCCGGGGGCGATTTTGCGGGCGTAGACTTGCCAGAAAATCACGCGGGCGAACAATTGCGCCGCCCAAATCAGCACCATCAAGAAGCGCCATTGCATCCGCAACGAACGCCCACGCGGCACGTTGTCAATATTGGCCGGGACATCGGAACCGCTAATGACAGTTTTAAGCTCATCCCCCACCCCGCTCTCCATGGGTAGAGCGGGAGTTGCAGAGTTTCCGGCGCGAACCTTGTCCAATGCCTCGAACATGCCAGTCGGCATTCCGCCAGTCAGCGCGTCCTGTTTTTTCTCAGGACTCGGGGCGTGCGACTCATCACTGCGTTTTAGCGATGAACCGGATGTTAAGGGCTGAATCGATGAACTTTGCATCGGCAATCTCCAAGTCCCATAGGGCGTAAGGGAGGACGATATTACGGCGGTAAGGCCCGACGCGCAGGGTGATTTCATCCCGCGAACGGTACAAGTCCATGTCGTTTTTATCGGCAAACGGCAACGGCACGGCCAGCACATAGCCGCCGTCTGGGTGTTTTTCGATGTGGTGAGTCGCGCCGTGGAACATGCGCTCCACCGGGCTTTTGTCGCCATACAGCGCGTCGGCCAACAGTTCTAGCCGGGCGTTGCCGCTGACCTCCCCACCGAACAAGGGGGCTTTCAAGACCGGTAATCCGCCGAAGGCTTCCTCAATGAAGACGAGGTTTTCCTTCTGGTTGGCCTTCCACATCGTGAAATACGGGTCGGTGACATCTTCCGGGATGATTCGGTTACATAAAATCGCATCGGTGGCGTACCCGTACAGATTCAGGTAGGTATACGTCCGCTGGGTCTCTTTGATGACCATTTTCTCTGGGTTGACGACCAATCGGATGCTGGACTTTTCGGGGTCAGCCAGCAAATCGCGCACCTTGTCGAGCGTGTCGAACAGGTCGCGGACTTGCTTGAGCGCGTCGTCATCGGGCAAGCTGGATTGGCGTCCCATCATACGATTCAAGGGGCGCAACACCTTGCCGACGCCGCTGGTCAGGGTCAGGATTCGGTCAAGCCACCAGCGCGTCACATCCGGCAAACTCAGTAGCCTGAGCGTCTCGGCAGTCGGGGCGGCGTCCACGATGATGACATCATAAAAGCCCTGTTCGACGTATTGGTTAATCCAGAGCAGGTGCGCGCCCTCTTCGAGGCCGGGCAGCATGGTGACTTCTTCCGCCACGATATCGTGCGTGCCGTCTTTGCTGAATAGCGCGACCATATATTGTTGGAAGCGCCCCCAATATTTGTCCATCGAATAACGGGCATCGACCTCTTGCGCCCATAGATTTTCGGACAATTGGACGGGTTCTGGCCCGATTTTGACTTCCAGCGAGTCCGCCAAACTATGGGCGGTATCGGTGCTGAGGATGATGGTTTTGAGTCCGAGCTTGGCGCAGCGCAGCGCAGTGGCCGCCGAAATGCTGGTCTTGCCGACGCCGCCCTTGCCGGTATGTACGATCACGCGCATGGCGTTTGTACTCCTATTCACAAATGAAATTGTACACCCACAATGCGGATTCGCGTGTGGTTCTTTCATATACGTCTCAGCTAAGGCGCGGTTGTGGATTATAATGCGATTTATAGATTGTAAGTGACTACTCAGCCCAATCCTCTGAGGGAAGAATTCCCATACGCCTTAGACAATTTGGCGCTCTACATCATCAAATTGAGGGAAGAAATGATGGCTAAGTAGTTACCTAAAATGTCCAAAGAAGATTTAGAAGGAGAATTGAATGTGAAACTAACGCCCCATTATATAGTTTCACCTTCTCAGCCTATCTCCTCACTACAGAGTTCCCCAGCGCAAACTGCTCACTGCCGACTTCTTGTGCTAAACTAAACGCCTCTTGGAAAACCATCACGAGGCAACAACCCCTATGCGCTTGGGCATCATCGGCCTGCCGAACAGCGGCAAGACCACCATTTTCAACGCCCTGACCGGGCAAAATTTAGAGACGGCAGCGGTCTCTAGCGGCCAATTTGAGGTGCATAATGCGGTGGTCAACGTCCCCGACCCGCGCATCACCAAAATGGTCGAGATGTATAAGCCTAAAAAGACCATCTACACGACCATCAATTTTGCCGACATCGCGGGCATGGACAAGGGCATCAGCGAGGGCGGCCTCAAGGGGCAGTTCCGCAATGAGCTACAACAATTAGACGGCTTTGTGCATGTCATCCGCGCCTTTGCCGATGACGGTGTGCCGCACCCTTATGAGACGATTGACCCCGCCCGCGACCTCGCCATCATCGACGGCGAATTTCTTCTGAGCGACCTAATCACGATTGAGACCCGGCTGCAAAAACTCAACGACGAGCTGCGCGTGAAGGGCAAAAAATCCGAGCCGATAGTGCTGCCCCAAATCGAACTGATGGAGCGCCTCAAGGCCGTTCTAGAGCAAGAACTCCCGCTCCGCACGGTGGATTTGACCGATGAGGAGATTAAATCGCTGCGTGGCTACGGCTTTATGACCCTCAAGCCGGTGATCGTCGTCTTCAACTGCGCCGAAGGTCAGCACGTAGACCCCGCCCTGCTGAAAGACAGCGTGAAAGTCCTGAACGTCGAGTTGATGGGCAAGCTAGAGGCCGAAATCTCGCAACTGGACGCCGAAGGCGCCGAAATGTTCATGAGCGAGTACAACATCACCGAGCGTAGCGCCAACCGCGTCATCCGCCTGAGCTACAAGCTGATGAATATTCACGCTTTCTTCACCGTCGGTCCTGACGAAGTGCGGGCGTGGTCGGTGGAGGTCGGCTCAACCGCGCCACAGGCCGCCGGGGCGATTCACACCGATTTGCAAAAGGGCTTCATCCGCGCTGAAACCTTCAGTTATGATGACCTCGTGGCCGTCGGCAGTGAGGCGGGATTGAAAGCAGCGGGCAAATTCCGGCTGGAGGGCAAGGAGTATATCGTCAAAGACGGCGACATCCTCAATATCCGCTTCTCACCCGCGAAATAAGGCGACCATGCGTCTGTCTTTCCTGACCGGCGGGTTTTACCCAGAACCCGGTGGGCCATCCACCTTCCTTTATCACTTCTTGCCCGTCGCCATCCAGCGCGGCCATCAGGTCGTCAGCCTATTGACCTTTGGTGAACCACGTCCAGCGGACGCTGAGGCGGGCTACCCGCTGACGCGCATCTCACGTTTGACGGGGCGTGTGCGGCGCACGCTGGCCTATCTGCGCGCCGCATGGCGAGCCGCCGGAACGAGTGAGTCGCTGTTCGTGGTCGGGTTTCCGGTGCTGTTGTTGCCGCTGATTCGGCTACGGACGCGCCGAATCGTCCACAAAGTGGTCGGTGATTGGTCATGGGAGATGGCGGATCGACGGGGCCTGACTCGCTTGGACAAAGACGCCTTTCAGACCGCGCCCAAGCCGTTGAGCATCCGACTCTTGCGCGCCTATTACCTGTGGGCGGTGCGCCACGCCGACCTCATCATCACCCCCAGCGTCCATATCCAGCGCATCGTGATGGGCTGGGGCATCGCGCCGGAAAAAATCCGCGTGATTTATAACGCCATCCCCGAACCCGAACTGCCTACCGAAGACCGCCGCGCCTTGCGGGAGATGCTCGGTTTGCCGTTAGACGTGCCGCTGATCCTGAGCGTGGCGCGCCTGACGCCGGTCAAAGGCGTGCAGGTGATGATTGAGGCGATTCAGGGCGTGCCGGGCGCGCAATTTGTGGTGGTTGGCGATGGCCCCCAGCAAGGTGAGTTAACGGCTGCGGCGGCTTCGACGGGGCGCGTCACGTTCGTCGGGGCGCAGCCGCATGAGCGCGTGTTGATGTATATGCGAGCAGCGGATGTGTATGTGCTGTCCAGCTTCACCGAGGGGTTGTCACACACCTTATTAGAGGCGATTGCCGTCGGCACGCCCGTCGTCGCGACGGCGGTGGGCGGCAACCCAGAGGTGATTACCGACGGGGTAGAGGGCTTGCTCATCCCGCCCGGCGACCCGGCAGCGTTGGCGGCGGCGGTGCGGCGTATTTTATCCGACCCCGCCCTTGCCGCGCAGATGGGGCTGGCCGGTTTGCATCGCAGCACTCATTTTCAATGGGACTCCGAGGTCGATGCGACGCTGGCGGCGCTGACGTCGGGTAACTGACGCTGGATGATAAGGCATCTCATTTCTATGCCAGTCCCCCATAAAGCCCCTCCTCAAAGAGTAAGGAAGGGCCTTCATAGGGGCGTTTAGTCAGGAGATTCGGCGCGGAGACTCATGCCTGTTGCAGTACGCGGCAAGAAGCCTACCCAGTAAGTGTTATCACTTGTCGGGCTACCCGCGTCATCAAGGCTCACCACACCGTCGTTGGCATTTTCAACCGCAGGGTTGAGGTAAGCAGTATAGTCATCCGCCTTGAGGTATTGTCCCAAAAAGGCTGTCACGAAATGCTGATTGATATTATTGATGCGGCGTTCATCCCACGCAGGTTCGGAATAGCGTTCGTAGTCCCCAAAATTACGTATAACACTCGGTGGAGGATTTGGGGCAATATTGTGCAAGGCGTTGTCATAGGTCAGCAGATAACGCTCTGAATTCACGGCATTATCGAATAAGCCCACAATCGCATCATAGCCTGAGACATCATCCAGCGAACCGGCAACCCAAAGCGAGGGAATGCTAATCGTCCCAAGCGCTCCCAAATCCCAAAAACCGACACCGGGCAAATTGAAGGCGCTTAAATCGGCTCCCCAAGGGGCAAAAACAACAACCGCCTTAATACGACTGTCAATCGAAGCCTCATACGCTTCATTGCCTTCCATCCGCGATTCAATCACAGGCAAGAAGCCTTGTAGAACACTGTTATAACCCGCCCCAGCCGAATTTAACGTGCCATAGCCACCCATTGAATAGCCAATGATAGCGGTATTATCCGCGTCAACTAAGCCATTCATGAAGCTGTCTTCACCACTCATGCGTGCCGTTTCATTCAGAACGAAATTCTGGTCAATGGCACGGAAAAGCAGGGTACTAAAGAAGCTTCCAGTATCCGCAAAAGTTGAGTCTGTATGGTCAATCGCGACAACCACATAGCCCTTCGAGGCGAGATTTTCTGAGAGATAGCTCATGACAAAGCGATCACCGGGAAAACCATGCGAGACAATCACCAACGGATATGCACCATCGCTTGTATCAGGGTCGGCATCTCGTAAAGCGCGTCCTGTAAAGCTAAATGCTTCTAAATCATCTTGGTCAGCGCGCCCCAAATAACTCTCATAGGTCGTCATCTCGCTGCTGCCATCAGGAATAATCGCAGGATACCAAACTTCTACCGTGAGAGGTCTATCGTAACTTGCCGTTGGGTTTTCTGCGCTGAGATTTACCAAGTCAATCTGATTAGGGTTGACCCATTCCACAGTACGAACCCCCACAGCGTAATCGCCGCGTGCCGCCAGTTCGGGTGCATCAGGCAACAAATCACCGTAGACAAAATCCTCGTCTTGGGCAAATACTGTCAATGCGCCTAAAGCGAAAAGGACTAAGAAAAAGAACCGCAAGGACTTGACCATGAGCATAACCTTTCACAAAATTTGACTATGATTTAGATTATACACGGGCTTGTGAAAGTAGGTGTTTCAGGGCGGACGGACAAGTAGGGCAAACGCATCAAATCTCGGCGGACGCCCCGTTGGGCGTCCATCACCACATATCATTTCCTTTCGCTGTCCTTAATCCCCTTTACCAGCCGCAGTACATCAGTTTTTTCAATCACCGCCAAATCGCCGGGTGTGGCGCGCTTGAGTGCGGCGGCGGCGCAGCCCCATTTGAGCGACTCTGACGCGCCCGCGCCGTCCAAATGGGCGGCCAAAAACCCGGCGCTAAACGCCCCGCCACATCCGGTCTGGCTAATGTCGGTGCATTTGAGCGCGTCTTGCCGATAAATCTTGCCGTCACGCTCACGGGAGATGGCGCCGCCGCTGCCCAATGTCAGCACCCAGACCGCTTGCGGATAATAGGCCGCCACCGTGTCTAGCACGCGCTGGGCGGGCAATGATTCCGCCAGTCCGTAGACCGCACGGGCATCGGTGCGCGAGATGAAGGCGACATCGGCGGCGCGCAAAAACGGCTCAATCCCAGCGCGAGCGTCATCCGATGACCAGAGATGGGCGCGGTAATTCACATCAAACGACACCCTCCAACCGGACTCGACGGCGCGTTTGAGGGCGTGCAGCGCGGTATTGTTGGCGGGGCTGCTCAGGGCGGGGGTGATGCCGGTCAGGTGCAGCATCCGGGCGTTGTCCGGCGCGAACACGGCGGGCAGGTCGGCGGGGCGGATTCGGCTCATCGCGCTGCCGCCTCGGTCATACAAGGCGCGGGCGCTGCGCGGCGGCACAAAATCCTCTTGAAAGACCATGCCCACGCGGTCTTTTTCCGTCCAGACCACTTGCTGGGTATCGACCCCCAAGCCCGACAAGCGGCGGGTGATTCCGCGCCCCAATGGGTTATCGGTCAGGCGCGACAGCCATAACACCGACTTGCCCAAGCGTGCCAGTCCGACAGCAGTATTGGCCTCACTGCCGCTGGCATCCACCTCAAACGCGGCTGCGTCCTCTAAGCGGCGCATGACCGGCGGCGTCAGGCGGACGAGCGCCTCTCCCAACGTCACAAAATCCCAAGCCATCGCGTCACCTCTCCCCAAAATCATCCTGATCGTGATTTCAGATTGTAACGCACTTCAGCAGACTTAGGGCAGAACAGGCTTTCATTCGACAAACCAATCTCTAACCCATCGCAACCCATATCCCATCAGACTCACCCCTCACCCCCAAAACAAATGTGCGCTATAATTCAAAATACTTTCACCCCCTTTTTTGGGAAAAAACTGAAGACATCTTACCCACAATGAAGGAGCGCACCCTTATGCGTTTATCCGTATTACAGACGAATCTGGCAAAAGGCTTGAACATCGTCAGCCGTGCGGTTGAAAGCCGCCCCTCGATGCCCGTCTTGAATAATGTCTTGCTCAAGACTGAAGACTCGCGCTTGAAGTTGGCAGCCGTCAACCTCAGCCTCGGCTTGGGCATCACCTGCTGGATTGGCGCGAACGTCGATATTGAAGGCGCGGTGACGCTGCCTGCCAAAACATTTAACGAGTTGGTCACCAACCTCTCGAATGACCGCGTTGACCTCAACCTTGATAGCGCAACCCAGACCATGCACGTCCGTTGCGGCGCGAACAAGGGCAACATCAAAGGCATTGACGCCCACGAGTTCCCGCCCGTTGCGGAAGGCGGGCGCAGTGACCTGAGCATCGACGCGGCCACGCTCAAGACCATGATTACACAAGTCGCGTTTGCCGCCGCCGCTGACGATCACCGCCCGGCGCTGACCGGCGTGTTCATGCAGTTCAACGGGACGAAAATCACGATGGCCGCCGCCGATGGCTACCGACTCGCGGTGCATACCGCCGAGTTGGAGCAGAAGTTCGACAAGCCCATCAACTTGCTCATCCCGGCGCGTTCGCTGGCAGAAGTCGCCCGCGCCGTGCAAGATGACACTGATGAGGTCAAAATCGGCTTGCCGGATGACCGCGATATCGTGTTGTTCACCATCGGCCCCGTCGAAATCAGCGCGCAGTTGCTCGACCACAAGTTCCCGCCGTTCGAGAACGTCATCCCCAAGGATTACAGCACCTCGACAGTCATGTATCGCACCGATTTGTTGTCGGCTTGTCAACGCGCCGAGATTTTCGCCCGCGATAACGCCTTCACCGGGCGCTTGTACGTCAAGCCGCCGACCAGCGCTGGATCGCCGGGGGAAGTCACCATTTTGGGCAAGAGCCAAGAGCGCGGTGACAACGAAGGTGTTTTGGATGCGTCTGTCGAAGGCGAGCCGGTAGACATCAGCTTCAACATCAAATACCTGATTGATGTCCTCCGCACCTTGCCGGATGAGCAAGTCGTGCTGCAATCCAAAGGCCCGGCCAACCCCGGCGTGCTGCGTCCGCACGGGCGCGAGAATTACCTGTACGTCATCATGCCGATGTCGCGGTAAATTTCCCAGTTACGGGCGACCCACGGGTCGCCCACCTGCCAAATACAACCGCTTGTGAGGTGTCGAGATGGTTGCACCTAAATTAAGGATGTCGCTCAAAGGGTTTGAGGCGTTTTTGGCGCGCCCCGAAAATATAAGCCGCCGCTTTGAGTTGATTGACGGGGAGCCGGTTGAGAAAATGGTCAGTGAAGTTCACGGGATTCTGGTGATGTATCTAGGCGCAATGCTGGTTAATTACACGCTCGCCCAACCTCTTGCCCGTGTGACCACTGAAGTCCACCACTACGCGCCGCAAGCGCCGCAGACGGTCTACCAGCCGGATATTGCCGTAACGCGCTATGACCGCGCCCTCCCACCCTCTGAGGGAGTCGCCGTCCCGTTGATGCCGGACTTGGCGATTGAGGTCAAATCCCCCAGCAATACGTATAAAGAATTGCGCGAAAAAGCGGATTATTACCTTACCCACGGGTCAAAATTGGTGTGGTTGATTTTGCCCTCACAGCGTCTGATTGAAGTTTATCGCATCGAAAGCGATCTCGACATCTTGACCGACGCCAATATGTTGGACGGCGAGGGTATTCTGCCCGGATTCCAACTTTCGGTGCAAACCCTGTTTGACGCGGTACGGTAATTGCCCCCAAATAATCTCAAAATCGAACGATAGGAGCATAAAATGGCGGACGCCAAAAACCAATTGTATTACGGGGATAACTTAGAGGTTTTACGCAAATACATCAAAGATGAGTCGGTTGACTTGTGTTACATTGACCCGCCTTTTAACAGTAAACGTAATTATAACCAAATTTATAACAATGTCGGCAGCGAGGATCGCGCACAGGCGCAAGCCTTCACAGACACATGGACGTGGGACGAAAAAGCCAACGAGGGGTTCGACGAAATGTTGGGCAATGATGCAGGCCGGTTTAACGTAAAAACCGTCGCCTTGCTTCAAGGATTAAACGCCGTTTTAGGGAAGGGGAGTCTGCTGGCTTATCTGATTAGCATGTCTCTTCGTATCACAGAGATTCACCGCGCATTGAAACCCACAGGAAGTTTTTACCTGCATTGTGACCCCACGGCAAGCCATTATCTGAAACTCGTTTTGGATACCATTTTCGTTTCAAGAGGCGGGGAATATCAAAACGAAATCGCATGGGTTCGGACAAACTCCCATAATATCGCGTCAAAATATTTCTCTCGTGTTCAAGATACTGTGTTTTTCTATACAAAGACGAGCAAATACAAGTGGAATCCTCATTACACAGAGTATTCACCCCAACAAATGAAGCGTTATTTTCCCGATCCCCTAACGGGTAGGCTGATAACGGGTCAAGATTTGACCATGACAGGGAACGCCAACAAAAATTTTACGTGGCGTGGAACGACACCCCCTCCGCACCGAGGATGGGGGTTTTCGGAGGAACAACTAGAGCAACTTTGGGAACAGGGGTTAATTTTAACCAAGCAAGATGGCACGCCGCGACTTGATGGCCGCAAGGTTTTCCTCGATGAGAAAAAAGGCAAGCCGCTTGGGTCGGTTTGGGGTGATATCGAGAGGATTGGCAACACCTCGGCTGAACGACTCGGTTATCCAACCCAAAAACCCGAAGCCTTGTTGGAACGCATCATCAGAGTCTCGACGGACGAGGGGGATGTCGTTTTAGATGCCTACTGCGGCTGCGGGACGACGGTGGCTGTCGCTGACCGTTTGGGGCGCAAATGGCTAGGCATTGACATCACGTATCAGAGTATTTCGTTGATTTTGCGCCGTTTAGAGGCGCAGTATGGCAAAGAGATTCTCGATGGCATCACGCTCAACGGCATCCCCAAGGATATGGCCTCAGCCAATGCGCTTGCTGCTAAAAAGGATGACCGCCTGCGTAAAGAGTTTGAAAAGTGGGCCGTCCTGACCTACACCAACAACCGCGCCATCATCAATGATAAGAAAGGGGCGGACAAAGGGATTGATGGCACGGCCTTTTTCTTGACTGGGCGGGGCGAAAACGCAAAAGTTATTTTTCAGGTGAAATCGGGCAAGGTTGAGCGCGGGGATATCGCAAAGTTGAACAGCGATAGACTCCGAGAAAAAGCCGAGTTAGCCGTTTTTATCACGCTAAAAACGCCGACTAAAGACATGAAAACCGAGGCCGCGCCCATCGGCATTTACGAACACAAACTGATGGGGCGCAGCTATCCACGCATCCAGATCGTCACCATCAAAGAAATTGTTGAACAAGATCAACGCATGGACATCCCCATGAGCATCGAAGTCCTAAAACGCGCCAAAGTCGCTGGCACAGGCGAGACGCAAATGGCGTTATTTGACCATGAGGAAACAGAGGAATAGTAGGGGAGGGGCCATGTCCCCTCCCGTTTGTATTTCACCCCTGCCATGCAAAAATCTGAAATGTAGCCCGCTGGGTATACGCGCCTTGAGGTCCGTGGGAGAGGGATTTAGGGTGAGGGGTCTACTTTTGAACCTTGTATCGCCGCCCCGCGTATCATGAAGTAGAGACCGACACACCGACGGCGGCAGTGAAATCCTATGCACCAGCCCACACCACTCACCGAATGGCTTTTGGCCGCGCAAGCCGGATATCCCGGCGCGTTTGAGCAACTTTATGTCGCGCTCCAGCCAGAGGTCTCGCGGTTTGTGC
>Ga0105044_10010598_pt1 | contig 12579 bp, 9 predicted proteins | sample MAT01_FD_78092 | JGI IMG/M metagenome (GOLD analysis project Ga0105044, IMG submission 78092) | Freshwater microbial communities from Lake Fryxell liftoff mats and glacier meltwater in Antarctica - MAT-01 | ecosystem: Environmental > Aquatic > Freshwater > Ice > Liftoff microbial mat | place...
GTTGCGGGTTGTGTTGGTTTCTCCACTTTCTGCGTCACTTCGGCAGCTTGCGTTTCGAGCCACATTTTCTTTTGTTCGGCAGGAGCCTGTGGAAGAACTTCATCTACAGTTTTTGCTGCAAATCCGGTAGCAATAACTGTTACACAGATATCGTCGCCTAAGGTATCGTCTGAACCATAACCCCAAATCACTTCAGCGCTTTGACCGGCTTGATTTTGGATATGATCTGTAATTTCCGCTATTTCATCCATCAACAATTCATCCGTTCCGAAAGTAACATTCAGAAGGATAAAGTTTGCACCGTGTATATCGTTGTCGTTGAGCAATGGAGACTCCAAAGCGATTTGGACAGCTCGTTGAGCACGACCTTCACCACTAGCGCGACCGCTACCCATTATAGCTACGCCGCTTTCTCGCATTACTGTTTTCACGTCGTTCATATCCACGTTCACAGTACCCGTAAGAGTTATTACTTCAGCAATTCCTTTTGCGGCAGTGCAAAGCACTTCATCCGCATGACTGAATGCTTGTTTTAGAGTAAGATTGCCATATAGTTCGCGCAACTTATCATTGCGAATAATGAGCAAAGTATCAACAGCATCGCGCATCTCTCTTATCCCTTGTTCGGCCTGTACATTGCGTTTTTTGCCTTCGAATAGAAAAGGAACAGTAATGATACCTACCGTGAGCATGCCTCTTTCTTTGGCCGCACGCGCAATCACGGGAGCTGCGCCTGTGCCGGTACCTCCGCCCATTCCGGCTGTTACAAACACCATGTTCGTATTGTTCGAAATAAGGCCCATCACATCCTCGAGGTTCTCGATGGCTGCATTTCGACCCACTTCCGGTATCGATCCTGCACCACGTCCTTCAGTAAGGGTAGAACCCAACTGGATTCTATGAGGCACAGGGCTCATATCTAAAGCTTGAGCATCCGTGTTGCAGACAATAAAGTCAACTCCTTTGATTCCCTGTTCATACATGTAGTTGACAGCGTTTGATCCGCCGCCACCAACACCGATTACTTTGATCATCGAGGAATTATCCTTCGGAAGGTTAAAGCGAAGAGAGTTCTCTAACATGGTTCGGTTCGATTTTACTTAAACTTATTGCTGGCTTGAACAAAGGTTCTCAGACCCGATGTTTTGAAACGCCTAAGAAAACACGAAGCAGACCCAAAGTTGATTGCATCTTTTCAAAAAAGTAAACTAAGCTTTGTTAGTAACGTACCCTTTTTTGATGGTCGCCATAATGCCCGTCAATTGTGACAATATCCCTACATTTGCAACTATGGCAGGGGTATTTCAACAACTGATGGAAGCAAAAATGCAAGGGCAGAAATGGCTAGCCGTTTTACTGGACCCCGATCATTTAGCCGATCGCGAGCAACTCGACAAACATTTAGAGTTGATCCATTATACAGAAGTAAATATGATTCTTGTGGGTGGAAGCCTTCTGGTTGAAGATCATTTTCACGAATCCATTGCTTACATAAAATCCAAAACACCTCTTCCTGTTGTTATTTTCCCGGGAGGAGTTCAGCAGATTTCGGGAGAAGCTGACGCCATTTTATTATTGTCGTTGATTTCCGGAAGAAATGCAGAGTTGTTGATAGGTCAACATGTTTTGGCGGCCCCTTCCATTCGAAGAAAAAAACTAGAGTCCATTTCCACCGGATACATGCTGATAGATTGTGGAAGGGCTACAACAGCATCATACATAAGTGGCACCTTGCCTATGCCGTACAACAAACCTGAAATTGCAGCCGTTACCGCTATGGCCGGCGAAATGTTGGGTTTAAGTTGCATGTATTTGGATGGAGGAAGTGGTGCAGCAAAACCAGTTTCTGAGGAGATGATAGAGGCCGTGCGAAAATCTGTGAACACACCTTTAATTGTAGGAGGCGGAATACGCACCGGCGAAGAAGCCGAAAGAGCATGGCAATCTGGAGCCGATGTGGTAGTAATTGGAACCGCGTTCGAGCAAAGTTCCGAAGTCTTGATAGGAATTGGTGAAGCCAAGAAAAGTTTGAAGAGATAGATCTTTTTTCAACCACCGAAGTTTTCAATTGTTTCCACATTTGTTCCAAGCACAGGTCAAATTTTTTGGGCGTGCCCCCGCTATTAGCGTCAACGCTCTCATCCTCCCTCAGACCAGCGGGGTCGGGCTATCCGCTCCAAGCCTCGCTCCTCGTGGCCTCGTATCTTCGGGCTTTCCGCTGCTATCCCTCACGCAAATACCACACACCACTGTATTTTCAATCTTGTATATGTCACCAGCCGTAAGGGTTTCATGAGCTTCAATTACTCAAAAGCAATAGTGCGGCGTCCGCTTGGCGAATTGCGTGCCCCTAAATAGGTTAATCTATTTTAGGCATCGAATGATAAGAACGATCAACATATTTCTGGCACACATATACCCATATCTTATATCCATCAAAACTCTACCGTAATACTTCCCATCACATTTCTCCCCGCCTGAGGATAATAGAAATTTTCAGTTACAGGATTCCCGAAAATGTATGAGTATGTATAGCCATTTGATACATATTGTTTGTTCAGTGTATTCATCAACCAAAGCGAAAATTCGATTTTATTTTTTTCAAATAAGCGAGCAGAGTATGTAGCCATTAAATCCACCACTGTGTAATCAGCAATCATTTTATTAGCATTGGAGGTGTTATCAAGGTATTGTTTTCCCACATGTTTCAACAGAAAACCAAAACTCAATTTGCGCACATTAACATCACCGATATCTAAAATGCCGATGTGGTATTGAGCTTGCAAAGAAGCTATAACCTGAGGTGAAAATGAGATGTCGGTATTCTCAAAACGCTCGTATACTTCCGATAGACCATTGGTGTAGTCGTAAGTCACCTGATTGAATCCGCCTATTTGGTTTTGACTAAAAGTCAGATTACCCGAAATCGAATATCTCCTCTTGTGTTCATACATTGCTTCCAACTCCAATCCGGCTCTGTAACTTCTTGGAACATTCATTCGGATAGGACTACCCACATCATTCAAGGCTCCAGTAAGAACCAATTGATCTTTGTATTGCATCCAATACAAATTGGCATTGTAATAAATACCTTTTTTCGTCATTCGAATACCTCCCTCAAAATCGATCATAGACTCCGGTTTGGGCATTACCCCGTTTGGTGAGTCCACATAATCGGTTCGAGCTGGTTCTCTATTCGCCACAGAAGCACTAACATAAAGCAGATGTCTTCTGCTCGTTTTGAATGTGAATCCGACTTTTGGATTCAAGAAGAATAAATCATCTTGTATGTCGTAATTCCGGAGATCTACATCCAATCCTTTTGTTTTGTAACCTACCGCTCTTGCTTGCACATCCACAAACAATGCGGCTCTATCTGCAAATTTCAATACACCCTTCAGGAATGCCGAAAGGTCTGATTTGTGGCTATTTCCGGAGTAAAATTCATAGCCGGGATCTATTTGATTTGAATATTGTATCCAATTAATTTTCCCGAAATGTTCTCCATCGTAAAACCCGGAATTCAATCCAAGTGTTAACTCATATCTTCGTTCAGACCTCCAATCGTTGAAATTGAGACTAGCATTTGCCCCATAATAATGATTACTCAACCAACGCTGACGAACCAAATCCGTGCGATCGATCTGAGCAATCACATCCAGCAGAAAATTACCGTTACCATCGCCAATGCTATCTCCGCCATCGGTTAATAACGGATTGTAATAAAAGCTAAGATCCGGTTGCAAGAAGTTTCCTGCAAAACCGTTCGAAATTAAATTACCACCACTATCTAAACCGTCACTAAATACAGAATCGCGCGCAATGGGAATGGCACTGAGTCCGTATGAATCCATAGACTCATCTTGTCGAAATTGCTCGAAGTATCCAAAACCACGCGTATAAAATGTAGTGAATTTTACCCAAACACCGCCAGCCAATTCTCTGACAACATGCATCTGGTAGTGATTCTGAGTATAATCATCCACCTCATCTTCGTAGAGATAATAATTATACGTCCTTCCAGCATTTAAGAGATTTTGCAATTGAGCATCCGAGTATCCTTCATTTCCGGCATGGGTCAACATACCTTCTACGTCACCAGTCAACCGCGACTGAGGAACGCCATACCACGATTGATAAGTGCGTTCGTGTCCACCCATTGTCAATAGACGCACTGTAGTTTTCGGTGTTTTGTAAGTTCCCGAAAGATGGAACGATTTCAGATTCGATTCAGCACGATCCATGTATCCGTCGGATGAAATACGTGAGAGACGACCTTCCATTGTCCAACGGTCATTAATAAGTCCAGTGCCGAACTGCACGTTATTTTTCATGGTACTAAAAGATCCAAAACCATTGGTGATTCTGGCAAAGGGATTAGGCGACAATTCTTCAGTATCTATAGCTACCGAAGCACCGAAGGCTCCTGTTCCATTTGTGGAGGCACCAACACCCCGTTGTATAGAAATGCGATCGGCGCTCGAACCCAAATCCGGTAAATCCACCCAATAGACTTGCTGTGATTCTGGATCATTCAGCGCCACACCGTTGATCGTAACATTGATTCTCGAACCATCGCTGCCCCGAATCCACATTCCCGTATACCCTACTCCATTTCCTGCATCACTGGTAGTAACCAAAGAAGGCTGAGCGCGCAGCAAATAGGGCATGTCTTGTCCATTATTTAGAAGTTTCACATCATCCCCACTGAGTATATTCATGGGTGAAGGTTGACTACCGTTCCGCTCTGTGATAATTTCAATTAACACTCCTTCTGTGATATAATAGTCAGAGGTTTCCTTTAAGATTCGACTTTCACCTTCTACCACATATTTAGCACTGCGCAGTACAATACCTATGTCCGAATTTTTAGATTGTGTAATTGGATTTGAATCAACCAATACATCCACGAAGGTTTTGGAATAACCCGAAAGCTCAGCAGATAAAAGATGTTTGCCCAATTGAATATTCAGAAGTACAAACAAACCTTCATCATCAGTGCGCGCAGTAATACCAGAACACGACACATTAACTCCTGTGAGGGGATTACCCTGTTCATCGGTCACATGCCCCTGAATATTTTGTTGACAGCTTGCACATATTGAGAGTACGGAAAACAAAAAAGCCATGAATATTTTCATGTATCAAAAAATTTAAAACATTGATAACATGGAAAAATCCAGAGGCAGACTTTTCCGTGAATAAAACATTCACACTTCACTTCCTCAGCAGCATTGCCCGCTCAGGTTCAAAGGGTATCATCTCAGTCTCGACCATGTCGAAACACCCCTGTGAGATGGTGCAAAGTTAGCGAGGTTTTCATTTGGAAAGATTGTTTTTTTCAGCAGGAGCTATTATGTAGTAGTCAATAGGCAGTATGTAGCGGTGAGCAGTATGTAGCGGTGAGCAGTATGTCGGCAATACGCAGCCAGTCTCGACAATCGACATGATGCGTGCAGAGAAATGCGAGCTTCTTATTTCTTTTGTGCTATGTCACCCGCTGGGCGGGTTGGATGCTTCAGAACACGATCAATCTATTCTAGGCATCGACGCATTATCATTACCGCCTAGTATGATGCCGTTCCTACGGAACTGGGGACGACTGCGCAATGCCAACCCTTATGATGCCGTTTCTACGGAACTGGGGACGACTGCGCAATGCCAACCCTTATGATGCCGTTTCTAAGGAACTGGGGATGATTGCCAACCCTTATGATGCCGTTTCTACGGAACTGGGGACGACTGCGCAATGCCAACCCTTATGGTGTCGTTTCTACGGAACTGGGGAGGATTACCAACGGGTATGATGCCGTTTCTATGGAAACTGGGGAGGACTACCAACGGGTATGATGCCATTTCTATGGAACTGGAGACGATTGCCAACTATAACCCAATCAACTTTCTTGCTATTTTTCCGCCATGAAAGTTTCAAAAAAGATTCAAAATGCCTGGGCTTTTTACGATTGGTCTAATTCGACGTACAACCTGGTTATAGGCACGGCAATCTTTCCCTTGTTTTATACAGCCGTTACAAGAACCACAGATGCCAATGGAGTGAACAGCGATATGGTAAATGTATTTGGGATGCAATTGGTGAATACAGAGCTCTTGAGTTACTCATTGGCCATAGGCATGACAATTGTCTGTTTTCTCTCACCCACCCTTTCGGGAATTGCAGATTATCTGGGAAGAAAAATGACTTTTTTGAAAATCTTTTGCTACCTCGGGGCAGCAGCATGTGCCAGTTTATATTTTTTCGACATTAATCACCTCGAGTTGAGTATGCTCAGTGTGATTCTAGCTTGCATAGGCTTTTGGTGTAGCTATGCCTTCGCAAATTCCTTTTTACCGGAAATCGCAGCACCGGACGAACAAGATAGATTGAGCGCCAAAGGATTTTCCTTGGGTTATATTGGCAGTGTAATCCTCTTAGTTATTTGCTTAGTCATGATTCAAGTTTTTGATCGAGAAGCAAGAGAAAGTTTTATAGCCGTTGCCATTTGGTGGGCCGGTTTTGCACAATACACCTTTTACCATTTGAAAGAAAAGCGCAATACCAATACCTTCAAAAGTCAAGTGATCTCTCATGGATTTCAGGCCTTGAAAAATGTATGGGGAGAAATGAAACAAACCCAAAGGCTCAGATCCTATTTACTTGCCTTTTGGGTATTCAGCATGGGAGTGCAGACTATTATGCAGATGGCTTCACTTTTTGGGATGAAAGAAGTTTGGCGACCTGATGAGACCGGAAAACTTGTACAAGGTTTGTCAGATGGCGAGTTGATCACCGCTGTTCTTTTGGTTCAATTGATTGCTATTCCAGGTGCCATTCTCTTTTCAATCTGCTCGAAAAAATTTGGAAATCTCAATACGCTTAAAATTGCTCTTTTCATTTGGGCTTGCGTTTGCATATTCGCATACAGCATTGTACGCACACCTATCAGCTTTTACATAGCCGCTGGATTAATTGGTTTTGTAATGGGCGGAACTCAAGCCCTCGCCAGAAGTACCTATTCCAAATTTCTACCTGAAACGAACGACCACGCCTCTTACTTTTCATTCTATGATGTCACCGAAAAAGTAGGACTGATCATAGGACTTATTACCTTCGGTTATCTCGAACATATGGGAAGTATGCGAACAAGTATTTTGGCACTCATCATTTTCTTCATCGTGGGACTATTACTTATATACCGTGTTCCAAAAAAAGAGAAAGCACTAGAAGGAAAAGTATTTTGGAATGCTTGATCTTTCAAAATAATGATCATATTTAGCTGCATTCACCACTGAATGCTTTTACAGTAATTATGACTATTTCATAAACAGAATTGGGATTATTTGAAAGTTATTCATATTTCATGTAAACTAGCGTTCAAATTCCTGTTACATGAAGACAAGTTTACTCCTAATTTACTTTTTGATCGTTGCAAGCGGTTTTACACAAAACACTTTTCAGAAATACTATTCACCACCGGGAACAGGAGCCCATTGTTTCGGATCCTACCAACTTGATGATGGCGGATACATTTTTACTGGGATTGTGAGTGATGGAACGGATAAAATATACCTGTCGCGAACCGACTGCGAAGGAAATATTATCTGGAGCAAAACCTATAATAACAGCAGTACCATCGGAAATATATCTCAACGTGCCATACCCTTGTTAAGTGGTGGATTTTGTCTGGCAGCGAGCATTGGATCCTACAACGCCTACAATATTTTAGTAGTCAAAACCGACAACGACGGAAATACCCTATGGCAAAAGGTAATGCAGGGTAGTGGAGATGATGTTGTCAACAGCATTATAGAAGCCAAAAATGGCGACCTCATCATTGCAGGACACACCAATTCTTTTGGGCAGGAAGCAGGTTCACCATACACAGATGTCTATATAGCTCGTCTAAATTCAGAGGGTAACTACTTATGGGGACGTTCCATTGGAACAGAAGGTAATATAGACCAAGCCTTTGATGTGTATGAAACAAACGATAGCCTGATTGTTGCTGCAGGAAGGTACATTGAACAAGGAACCTTCTATTCATTTATCATGCAACTAGATGGAGAAGGAGAATTAGAGTATCTAAGAGCATACGGAGACACCAATCAGTATACATCAGCATACGGTATTATCGAATGCAGTGGTGGTGGTTATGCCATTACCGGAGCGACCACAGTGATGAAGGATTCTTATCTGGATTATCCCGACGAGTTTATCATTCGATCCAATGCACAAGGCGATACCATTTGGACCCGAACATATCATGGAACCAACAGCGATGGCAGCGAGAATGGTTCTTCCATTGTCGAATTATTCAACGGATATGCCATTGGTGTTGCCACAATGTCCTACCCTACTACCGGTTTTGTACCGAACAAACACGTCATCCTTAAAACGGACTTTGATGGAAACCTGAATAAGGTCTTTTCATACAACAATGGAGGTTCACATTATCCGTATATCACAAAGCCGAAAGACAATATTGGAGTGCTTCTATCCGGATTCACAACCAACTATTCGCCTATCAGCTTTAAACCTATTTTAATTCGCACCGATGATGCACTCGAAAGTGGATGCAACCAAACAGATCGTTTGTCACAGACAGTCATGGAATACCCCCACTTCCTTGTTCGTGAACCCGCCTATGCAATAAGTAGCGGAGGTAGCTTTATTAACTCTTCCGTTTCAGCAGAACTCCTTTGGACCGATTCTATGATATGCTCTAACATTGTTAATCCCTGCAACACTGCGAGCATCGGAGAATCCACTGTTGAAACTATGTCTCATGAGATTTATTTCGACCCCATATCTCAATGCCTTAGATTTTATGACTTTCAGGAGAAAGTCCATTTGGTTCAAGTATTCGACATCACGGGTAAACTGTTGATATATCAACGGGATAATTCCCCGATGTATCTGCCAACAACATTGAGCGGTGTCGCCATTGTACAAATTCAGTTTCACGATCGCATTCTGTCACACAAAGTTCACATTATCAAATAAATAAATCAAATTCTCACTTTTATTTGTACATACAACTACTTTACTCCTAAATTTTTCCTGTGAAATTAGAAGCCGAATTAAAACAGACGAAGCCGTTTAAGAGTGAGCAACAAAAACTTGCTTTGAACATTTTGTTTACGAGTAGTTGGTTAAATTCTACTTTTTCTGAAAATCTAAAACCTTGTGGTATTACGCATCACCAATTCAACGTACTTCGTATTTTGAAGGGCAGGTATCCGAACAGCTATCGAAACACCGAAATCACAGAACGTATGATTGACAGAGCTTCGAACGCAACACGTATTGTCGATAAACTGCAAGAAAAGAAACTGGTCACGCGCACAGAAAACGAAGAAGACCGTCGTCAAGTAGATATTCGCATTACGGAAAAAGGGCTCAAACTACTTGACGAAATTGATAAGAAATTACTCAGCCGTTCCATCACATTCATGCACTTCAACGAAGAAAAAGCAAAAATCATGAACGAATGGCTCGATGAATTTCGGGGATAAAAAAATTTGACTATTTATTTGTACATACAATTATTATACATTCAATTCCTTAAACCTAGAATCCCCATGAACACCAAAATTACCTTTACCAAAGCACTTACAACCGGAGCTATCGCTGGGGCTGCATCTATGGCCATTAACGCAATACTATTCTACATCTCTTGAGGAGCCAACATCATAAACGATTCCGTGGAAGTGGAGCCAGGAAAACCCATGACCGTAATTCTTATCCTTTTCTCGTCCATGCTTCCTAGCATCATTGGAGCCATTATCTACTTCTTCTTTGACAAGTACAGTAACCATGGCTTCAGAAATTTCAGTGTACTCGCGGTTGTGCTTATGCTAGTCACATTTGCCAACCCATTTTTCATTCCCAATGTCCCGATTGCCTACGCCGTGGCATTAAACGTGATGCACGCAGTGGTAGCCGTCTCCCTCCTCTATTTTTTGAATAAAACCAGAAAATAATATCTCGTGCAATCAAACCCTCAATTCAACAAGGCGGCTCGTGAGTCTCTTTGTTCATTTATGTCAAATACACAGTCCATTATTCGAGATATTTGAAGTTATTCAATAAACTTACATGGAACAACGACCACCTCTACCACCCTTCACTGAAGAAACCGCCAAACAAAAAATTCAAATGGCGGAAGATGCTTGGAATAGTCAAGATCCTGAGCGGGTATCCAAGGGATACACAGAAAACAGCAAATGGAGAAATAGAAATCAATTTATTCAAGGGCGCGAGGAGATCAAATCTTTTTTGAAGGACAAGTGGGAAAAAGAACTCCAATACCACTTAAAAAAAGAATATTGGGCACATACGGAAAATCGGATCGCTGTGCGATTTGAATATGAGTACCACAACGAAAATGGTCAGTGGTTTAGGGCCTACGGCAATGAGAACTGGGAATTTGACGAAAATGGCTTGATGGCGAAAAGATTTGCGAGTATCAATGACCTTCCTATCTCCGAAAGTGACCGCAAATTGAGGGATGCATGAGTTATCGACAATCCTGAAAAATAAACGATTGGGCTTTGTAACTTCGCTTTTCGATGCTGAGCCATGCCCGAGAAAACACCCGATAGAACCATCTTTTCGCTGCTCGAAGTAAGTCAGAGCATTCAAAAATCATTGGCTGAGCGATACACCAGTGCCTATTGGATCAAGGCTGAAATGAACAAACTGAATTATTACAGTCATTCAGGCCATTGCTATCCGGAGCTCTTGGACAAGGCCGACGGAAAAGTAGTGGCTCAAATAAAAAGCAATCTTTGGAAAGATGATTATCAGCGAATCAATGAGAGCTTTTTACAAATACTTAAAGAACCACTTAAGGACGGAATAAAGATTTTGTTCTTGGGCAAAATTGGATATGATCCGGTATACGGGTTATCCATTCGCATATTGGATATTGACGTTTCCTACACGCTCGGGGACATAGAAAAAGAAAAAATGGAGACCATTCATCGGTTAAAAACCGAAGACCTCTTCAATCAAAACAAGCGGACATTACTGCCTCTTTTACCCCAGCGTATTGCCATTATATCCGTGGAAAGTTCTAAAGGCTATGCCGATTTTATGGAGGTTCTTACACACAACGCTTGGAATTATCGTTTCTTTCACATGCTCTTTCCTTCGCTTCTGCAAGGCGACAAAGCAGTGGCTACCATCATAGATCAATTGAATAAAATTCGCAAAGTCATTCATCATTTCGATTTAGTGGCCATTGTGCGTGGCGGCGGAGGTGATGTTGGACTTTCCTGTTACAATCACTACGACCTTGCCAAGGCAATAGCTGAGTTTCCTATACCGGTGATCACCGGAATTGGCCATGCCACGAATGAAACAGTGTGTGAAATGATTTCATATCAGAATGCGATTACACCCACTAAAATTGCTGAGTACCTCATTCAACAATTTCATAACTACAGTCAACCAGTAGAAAAAGCTAGGGAGAAAATAATCTCTTTTAGCAGAGATTTAGTTGAAACAGAAAAGACTGCAATTGCGCACGAGGTAAAAGTGTTTCGATCGGCCACAGGACGTTTACTCCAAGGCCACCGCAGTGCCATACGCGAAGAAATAATCGGTATTCAGGGAAATGTGAAGATCTTTGTAAAGACCCAAAGAGATCAATTATTAGAATCCAAAAATATTATTCGCAAAAGTGTTCAAACTATTTTGCACGAAAACAAATCAAAAATTGAGGAAAAATCCAAATCGTTATTACCTAGGTTGCTTCGATACATCAATGACCATAACAATCTCATTGTGCAGTTCGAAAAAGATGTAAAAAATCTAAGTCCAGAAAATGTGCTGCGCCGCGGCTACAGCATCACGATGCTAAATGGAAAATCCGTAAAAAACTCTGGAGAATTGAAGGTTGGAGACAAAATAGAAACGCTCCTATTCCTCGGAGAAGTAGAAAGTGAAATTATAAAAGTAATACCACCAAAAAGAGATGAGTGATAAAGAAAAACCGAACTATACAGCAGCATTCGAAGAATTGCAGCAAATTGTATCTGAAATAGAAGAAGGAGAAATAACCGTAGACGAACTATCGAAAAAAGTAAAACGGGCAACAGAGCTAATACGCTTTTGCAAGAGCAAGCTCAGCGCTACAGAAGAGGACGTGCAAAAGATCCTGAAGGAGTTGGAGGAATAGAGGGGCGGCCGTAGGAAAATCGTTTTCCAAAAACAAAAATGAATATGAAATACAAAATTTACATCTCGCTAGTCTGCCTATTGTGTGCTTGTTCCACATCTAAAGACATCTCCAAATTGGAAATAAAGAAGCTCGATTGGATCATTGGCAATTGGCAAAATAATTCGGCAGAAGGGATTTTTAGGGAATCTTGGTCAGAACTCAACGACTCCACTTTCAAAGGAATGGGCTCCTTCCAATCGGGCAATGAAATGGTATTCTCAGAGGACATTCTACTCCAACGAAGCGCAGGAAATCTTTACTACATTGTCACCGCCGGCGAACAAAATGGGAGTAAACCCGTTACCTTCAAATGCACAAAAGGAAATCCAAAACATCTCATTTTTGAGAACCCGGA
>Ga0105044_10010599_pt1 | contig 12579 bp, 10 predicted proteins | sample MAT01_FD_78092 | JGI IMG/M metagenome (GOLD analysis project Ga0105044, IMG submission 78092) | Freshwater microbial communities from Lake Fryxell liftoff mats and glacier meltwater in Antarctica - MAT-01 | ecosystem: Environmental > Aquatic > Freshwater > Ice > Liftoff microbial mat | place...
TGGCAACCCCTACGGCGATGCGCGCGAGGCGGCGTTGGCGTTCGGCGCGGTCGCCCGCCGCTTCTAGCTCTTGCCGGCGTCGTTCTTCAACGGCGATTTGATCGGCGCGGTGGGCAGCACTGGCAGTGATATACTCGCGCTGTTGGGGGGTCGCTTGGGGCACTTGATCGCCATAGACCCGCAACCAACTTGACGCCTCCTCCAATTCGGTGCCGACCAGCAAAAAGCTGGCGTCGCGCGCGCGTTCCAGCCACAGGCGCGCGCGCACCAGTAAGCGCGCGTGCAAGCGGTTACGGGCGAGATCTTGATCGAGCGCGCGCGTTAAGTCCCCCAGCGCCGTATCAAAATCGTCGGTTTCCCCCATCGCCACCCAGTTGAGCTTTTCCATGACGCGCCAATTGGCGCGTGCCAGCATCAATAAATCGGCATCGCCCAACAGATCCGCCAGATAGCCGGTCGGCTTCAGCGCCGCCATGCTGCCGAACACTTGGGCGATGTCGGCGGGCTGACGACGCATCACGGGGATGATGCGTTTATTGTTGCGCAGCGCGTAGTCCAGTTCAAAGGTACAGACGGGCGACTCCAGCAGTTCGGGCGTGAGGATGACGACGAACGTATGCGCGCTATCGATCCCGCGCTTGATCGACGCCCACCACTCATCAGACGCGGGGATATCGTCGGTATCGATCCACACATCGCGTCCTGTGGTTTTGAGTGCCGCCACCACCTGTAGGGTGAAATCTCGGTTCTTGCGCGAATAAGAGACGAAGATTTCCGGCATTTTGGGAGTCAGTGGGGTCGTCATGTCATTCTGCTTTGACGTCATGGCGGGATACTCGCTGGCATAGGCTGTTATTGCCCAAGAGTATAGCACGAAAGCACGGACGGACACATGAATAATTTGCCCGGCGGCGTTGTCCCTACACTCCGTCCCGCCTTTGCGTTATGCTTTCCTGCCTACCGTTCAAATAGGGAATGACAGCCCATGCCCAAACATCCGGGGGATTATATTTTTGAAATTGCCGATGTCGAATATGCCACCAATGTCAGCCGCGCCCGCATCAACCGTTGGCGGGCATTGGGGATCATCCCCGGTGGCGAAAACGGGTTGGTGACGCCCACCCAAGTGGCGGGCAAATGGTGGTATCGCGAAAATGCCGTGCCGTGGGTCTACATCGCCGGACAGATCAAAGGCTTTAGCACCGAGGAACAACTCAAAGAAGTGGTCGATCTAGCGCTCACCTGTGGCAAGCACGACATCGAAGCGACGATGAGCTTGCTGCAAAAATTGCTCGAAGCCTCGGACACCGTAGAGGACATGATCCGGCGTTTGCTGCGACGCAAGTGCTAGGGCGGCGCGTCCGACGCCGCTGCCCGCCGTGCCGCCAATTGCCGCAAGCGCATAATCCATTCCTCTAGCCATGCGACCTCGGTATGGAGGATATGCACGCCGTAATCCAGCGATAGCAGTTCAAACAATTGCTGATGATCGATCCGTTCCAAGACATCAAGTGACGGCACGGCTGCCTGAACCCCTTCGAGCGCGCTGATATGCTGACAGGTGCCAAGGCTATACGCTTCCAACGCGGCGATCAAGGCATCGAGATCGGCATGTGCCCCAAAGTAAATCCGTCCCGCAAGGGGGGCGCGCATCACATCCTCGACCGGCGTGGCTAACCAATGGCGCAGTTCCGCCCGTCCTTCGGGGGTGAGGTGATACACTTTTTTATTGGGGTTGTCGTCTTGCTCGACGACCTCCATCGTTAACCAACCCAGATCGTGGAGCGCGTGCAAGGTACGGTAAATTTGCGTTTGGGTGGTCGTCCAAAAGTGATTGATATTGGCTTCAAAACGCTGATGAATATCATAGCCCGATAAGGGTTCATCTGCCAAAACGCCGAGGATGAAATGTTTGAGCGACATCGCCTATAGACATCCGTGATTATAAACCTGCGTTTATAGTATGCTGTCAAGGATGATTTGTCAACTTTACGGCGTCCCCTCGTTCAGCCATGCCCATGCCCGCGCCAAGCCGATCACATCGGCGCGCAGATAGCCGCACGCTTGCGCCAGCCCCGCCGGCTGCCGATCCAGCCGCCACTGTTGATACAAGCGCCACGCCAACATTGCATCGGTCGCATCGGGATACGGACAGCCCAGATAAGGCGCGACCGTCTTCATGCTCGTGCTGGTGATCGGCGCGATCACGGTGCGTCGCCACACCCTGTTGAGATCGATCATCTGCCCGTCGATGCGCTCGCGCACCGCAGCCGATGCCGTCGCCCGCATGACCGCATGGTCATAACCGCCCCAATGATAAATCGGCGCATCCCCGGCTTTGTCGGCGATCCATGCCCATGCTTCGATGGCGTTGCGCACCAAATCGACGCGGATTCCGTTGGGCAACGTCAGCGGACTCTCGCCCCGCCCGACCACCAACGTCGTCAACACGCCGTCGGGGTCGGTGAAGCCAAAGCTCCACGGTTTGTTGATGTCCCACTCGGTCTCGATGTCGAGGCACAAGCCCGGACGCCGTGACGCCGCCTCGAGCGGTTGGCTCCACACCGGCTCCCCGCTGAGGAATGCCCGCGCCGCTTGTGGGAACTTCTCCGACCGCATCTTGCCGATCTTGCGAATGGCGCGCAACGATTCCGGCGTGGCATCGGCGATCTGATGGAGGGTGGTCACGCCGATCTCGTGCAGTTGCACCCATGACTCGCGCGGCAAATTGGGCAACAGCGTGATCGCCTTGGTGGTGTGCGCTTGGGCTTCGCAATGTCCCCGCCAGTGACACGTTTCGCAATGCGACGCCAACCAAATGGGCGGCTCGGCATCCATCAAGATGGCGACCGCCGTTGCCAGCGCTGCCCGGACTTCATCGTGATCCGGTTGCACGGTTTGTTTACGGATGGGTTGATCGTACAGATCACGCCCTAGCCACAGCTGCCCGGCGGTAGCCTCGCCTTGCGTTTCTTCCAGCAACCACAGATACGCGCGCAGTTGCAACAGATCGGCGGGGCGCGCTTGGCTGTAAGACTTGATCTCGATGGGGGCATAATACGTGCGCCCGTCTTCGCCATACCATTGCCGCCGCACCAGCCGATCCGCTCGCCCGCGCAAGCGCACCGTCACCCCGCTGATGGTCACGACCGCCTCTAGGGGCGCATCGATGATGAGGTGTACCTGATCCGCCATCGCACCCCGCGTCCATGTCACCAACTCATCCCATGTGCCTTCCACCGGAAGCGCGCGGATACGGTCGGGTTGCGCCGCCGCTTGTACCGCCGCTTCGTGGTCGCGTCCATACGTCAGCGCAAGGGCATCCGCCGTGCGTAAGTCAGGATCGCCATGATGATCCAGCCAAACGCGGCGATTACACATCGTCAAATAACGGAGCATGGTGGCGGTGATGATGATCTCGTCGGGCACGGTTAGCCTTTCATGACTCGGCACCCATCGCCTGTGCCGCCCGCTCAAAATCAGCGGCGGCGTCCAGTGTCAACGGATCGGCGAATAAGGACGGCAGCAACGCCGGTGCCAGCGTGAAGGTATCGACCCCCACTTGAATCAGCGCCGGAATATCGCTGATATGGCGCAAGCTGGCGACCAACAGGCGCATCGGGCTGTTCAAACGGGTGATCATCTGTTGCATCGCCACCACCGCCGCATGACCATCGCGCCCCGCCTCGTCCATGCGCCCCAAGTAGGGCGCGGCATACTGGGCACCTAGCGCCAACGCCGTGCCAACTTGATGGCTGGCATAGAGCGCCGTCATCGTCACGGGGATGCCCACCTTTAGCAAGCGCGCCGCGCAGACCACACCGTCGCGGGTGATCGGCACCTTGACCACCACCGTCATGCCCGACCCCAACGCAGCGATCTGCTCCCCGATGCGCGTCATCGCGTCGGCGGAGGTACCCCACACCTGCATGTGCAGTTCTTGCGCGCCAAGGTCAATGGCAGTCTGTGCCAGCGTCGCCAAGCCGTCGAGGGTGCAGGGCAAGCCCGCGCGTTCGAGCAGTTTCGGGTTGGTGGTGATGCCATAAAACAAGCTCGTCGGCAGCCATTCGCGCCACGCGCTCACCTCTGCCGTATCGATAAACCAGCGTAATGCTGCCATCTGTGTTCCTTTTATGTGTTTATGAGGATGCCATATGTTCAAAAACCGGCAACAGCGCCTTGTAACTGATCTCCATCAATTCGGCTGCCGCCGCATACACCGCCGCGTGACGCGGATCGGGCGTGACCAACGCTTCAATCGGGTTCATCGTCGCGGCGATGTTAAAATCGCGATACATGCCCACCCCTACCCCGCCGATCACGGCTGCCCCCATCGAGGTCGCTGCTTCGAGCAAGGTCAAGCGTTGCAAAGGCACGCCATAGACATCCGCCATGATCTGCCGCCAAAAGCGCCCCTGTGCCCCGCCGCCGATCACCCGCAACGCCGTGATATCCGCGCCTTGCCCGTTGAGGATCGTCAAGATAGCGCGCAAGTTGAGCGCCACCCCCTCTAACACGGCGCGGATCATGTCAGCGCGCGTGTGCTGCATCGTCAGCCCAAGAAAAGCGGCGCGGGCATTGGGGTTCCAGCGCGGGGCACGCTCGCCCAACAGATAAGGCAAAAAGAGCAAGCCGTTCGCCCCCGGCACCGAACTTTCGGCGACCGTGTTCATCAGTTCATAGGCACTAATGCCGAGCGCCCCGGCGACTTGTTGTTCCAAGCCGCCCAACTGATCGCGTGTCCATTGATAGGCACCCCCCGCCGCTTGCATCGTCCCCATCGGGATCACCAAGCCGGGGATGACGTGTCCGAAGGTGACGGTGCGCATTTCGGGATCATATAGCGGCGCAGTCGTCGCAGTGGCGATCCACGCCGACGACCCGACATAGCTATAGGCGACTCCCGGCGCGACCGACCCTGCCCCCACCGAGGCGCACGCACCATCGCCCCCACCGGCGATCACCGGTGTCCCTGCCAACAAACCGATGGCGGTGGCGGCGGCGGGCAACACCCCACCCACAACCGCCGATGATGGCACGATCTCCGGCAGTTGATCCCGGTTGATCTGCGCGGCGTTCAAGATCACCTCTGACCATGTGCCTCGTTCCAAATCGTACAGATTCATGCCGCTGGCGTCCGAGGGTTCGGTGACGAAGCGCCCCGTCAGGCGGGCGATGATGGCATCTTTCACATGCATGAAGCGATAGGTCGCACGATACAGGTCGGGTTCATGGTCGCGCAACCACATGATTTTGGGGAGCGAGTAGGTCGGACTGAGGCGGTGCCCGGTGATGCGGTAAATGGCGTGTTCACCGAGGGTAGCGTTTAACATCGCTGTTTGAGCGGTCGCCCGTTGATCTGCCCAGATGATCGCCTTACGCAGGGGGCGGGCTTCGTGATTCAGCGCGACCACGCCTTGCATCATGCCGCTAAAGACCACGCCCGCGACTTGCGACGGGCTGATCGTGGTCAGCAAGTGTTGGGTGGTGGTGCAAACAGCGCGCCACCAGTCCTCGGCGTTTTGTTCGGCGCTGCCACCCGCCCGATAGTCGGTGGGGTAGGCGGCAAAGGTGCTGGCGTGCAAGCGCCCCGCTTCGTCATAAAGCGTCGCTTTGTTGCCCGTGGTGCCCAAGTCATGGGCGAGGATGTAGTGGGTCATGGGTGCGCCCTTTGGGATGTGATGGGTTAAGGCGTCGTTTCGCCACGCAACAGCGGTTGCAGGTCAGAACCCGCCACCACCATCACATCGGCGGTCGTCAAGCCATCGAATGCCGTTTGAATCCGGTCTTCGGGGATGCCTAACACTTGCGCCAAATACCGCGCCGTGTTCGGCTTACCCGTGTAATCGCGGATCATCGTCGGCTGGTTGTCGGGCGTCGGCATGTTGCCCGTCTCCGTAATGGTGATCTGGCGACTGGCGAGAAATTCGCTCGTTTGTCCCGCCAAACCGGGCAACGTCGTGTTGTTGAACACGACAATACGGGCGTTCTCTTCCCCCGCCAACGCCCGCAAATCCGCCGTACTCAAGCCGCCTGCCGGGGTGATCGGTTGCGTGCCGAAGACTTCTTCTAGCAAGCCGCGCATGGCGGCATAGACGGGCACCAACACCTGATCGCCTTCGGGGGTGTTGGCGGGGCGCGTCTGCTGCACGCCGATCACGCCCGTGCGGATATTTTCGCGCGGGATGTCTTGCGCCAACACTGCCAAGCTCACGATTTCCTCAAAGGTCAAGTTGGTGCGGTAACTGTCCGAGATTTGCGACCACAACTGGGGGGCGACGCCCAAAAAGTTGAGGATACCGCCCGCGCTCAACACTTCATCGCGCAGGGATTGCAACACTTCTTGTTGACGATTGGCGCGGTCAAAGTCGCCGCCCTCGGTGGCGCGGGTGCGGGCGTACTGCAACAGTTGCACGGCTCGGAGCCGCTGACAGCCCGGCGGAAAGTAAACCGGAATGATGCCATAGCCCGCATCAGGATAATCGGGATCATCAATCGGATTCGGCGGGCAGACTTCGACCCCGCGCGGCGCGACGAGGTTGACCACCGTCTCGAAAGCGTCGAAATTGACGACGATATATTTTTCGATGCGGATACCGATATTTTCGGTGACGGTGCGCGCCGCCAATGCCGGACCCCCGCCCGGATACCCGCCTTGATCGCCCAAGAAGTTGGCTTGGTTGATGCGATAGGGGCGATAACCGGGGATGTCTACCCACAGATCGCGCGGGATCGAGAGCAAACCGGCGGTATTGCGCACGGGGTCGATGCTGGCGATCATCATGGTGTCGGTACGGAAATTGCCCGTCTCGCCCCGTCGTTGATCGATGCCCATCAGCAAGATGTTGATGCGGCGTGGGTCTTGCCATTCATATTGCGCCAACGGATCGACCGTCGCCGTCGGCACGGGGATCGTGGGCGAGGGCGTGACGCCGGGCACCAGAGTATTGGTGGGGGCGGCTGTCGGGGAAGCGGTCGGCGTAGGTTGCCGATTCAAAAATTCACCAAAGCCGCCGACCCCGGCGATGTCCACGACACCGCCTTCACCGAGATCGACAGCAAATTGACGCGCCCCCACAAACGCGCCCACTGAGCATAACGCGGTCGCCATGACCAGCACGACGATACCGACGAGGAAAGTCCAACCGGGTAATCGCATTCTTTGTTGTCCACTTCTGAGATGTTGCGAAACGCGGTCATTATAAGCCTCATCGGGTGTTGATTGAAGATCGCCCATCCAGCGTGGGGGGATCGGCGGTTAAGGGTGGTGCGTCTCGGCGGCGGTTATACCCCGGCGATCAATGCCCGCGCCGTCTCAACATCGGGTGCCAGCGCGATCACGGTCTCACCATTCACAGTAACAGCGCACAAGCTGCCCACTTCGGCTTCGGCACACGCCGCTGTGAACGCCTCTGCCCAGTACGCTGCTGCAAATTCATCAGCATCAGCCGGGGTATCCCATGCCAGCTTCAACAGCATCGCGATCTGATCGTCTTGCTGCCAGATACGCAGCGCATCCCCGCCCCACCCTGCCGCTGCTTGGGCTGCCAGCGTGCGGGACTCGGCAAACAGCGCCACATGTTCGCGCACATAAAATTCGCCGAGCGTGGTATCCCACAATTGCGTCCAGTCCGCGCCGGGCGTGACCGCGCCCAATGTCACCGGCTGCGCGCCTTCCCCCGCTTGATAGGCTTCGGGATGCAAAATCTGCTCGGTCGTGGTCGGTGGGTCGTCATACAGCGCATACAAGGCGTCAATCCCGCCCTCATTGACGATAGCAGTCACGAATGCCAACCCTTGTTCGTAGGGGAATAGCAACTCGCTGTTCAAAATATCGGGGATGCCGGGCGGCAAGGTGAGTGCCCCTAGCGCGGCGGCATCTGCCAACACACTTAAGGCGGCAAGCGGGTTGCTGGCGATCACCTCTTGCAAGTACAACTGCATAATGAGGCTGGCGTCGCCTTCGACCAGCGCGGTCGTCGCCAAAGAGCGGTCGGGGGTGGTTTGGTCGAGGTCATCGGGCAGCAGACTGTCGAGATCATAGTGCATATCTTGGAGCGCATGGGTAAACTCATGCACATAAATAATCTGTTCGGTCAAGCTGAGCGTCGCGCCGGGGGTGTCGCCCCGTAGCGGGATCACATTCATCACTTGGGTGTCGGTGTCATAAAAGCCCGCTACTTGCGACCCCAACAAATCCAAATACACCCGCAACAGGTCAATATCGGCGGGCAGCAACCCCAACGCGACATAAAGCTGCTTCGCGCGATCCATCTCATCAGGCGGCAGTTCGCGGCTGTACAAGTCTTCAAGGTAAGCGATGGTGTCGGCGCGGGTCGGGAAGGCGCGCGTCACCGGCATGAGGATTTCCAAACCGCGCAGGGTGGCGGTGGCAGCTTCTAATTGTGCCATCTGCGCCTCTAGTTGTGGCGGCAACGGTTCGGGCGTGGTCTCTTGAGCGTGGGTGCTGCCGATGCTGATCAGCATCAGCCCAACGAGCAGGATCATGATGATGCGTGTTTTCATGCTTTTGCCTTCTGTCTCTATCGCGAATGTGTTGCAAAAATCGGGCAACCCCATTGGGTAGCCCCTACGAAACGCGCTATTGTAGGGACAGTCACCCACGCCCTAATCCCTACCCTTCACTCTACCCTAAGCCCCAAAATACGATCAACCCAATGATCAGGGTGATAAACGTGATCACCGTCATGCCGATGCCGACTTTGATGAAATCACTGGGGATATACCCGCCCGGACCCATCATCAGCACGTTGATCGGATGCGACACCGGCGTCAAAAATGCGGTCGAACAGCCAATCGCCACCGCCACCGCCATCGCCGCCGGGTTCACCCCCGCCGCTACCGCCGCACTAACCGCCACCGGACCGACCACCAGCGAAGTCACTTGCCCACCCATCACTTGGGTGACGGCGACCGTCGCGGTGAAAAACCCGATCACCATCCCCAAGCCGCCAAAGGGCAAAAAGACATCCGTCAACAACCCGCCGATCCGCTCCGACAAGCCTGTCTCCACCAAGCCGATGCTGAGCGACAACATGCCGGCGATCAAGAAGATGACGCGCCATTCGACAGCGTTGTACGCCTCATCCATTTTGAGGCACCCCGTCAGCGCCATCGCTACCGCACCCGCCAGCGCTGCAATCGGGATGGGGATGACATCGAAGATCGACAAGAACAACACTACTGTCGTGATGACGACGGCGATCAACGCCTTATCAGGCGCATCCGGCAACAAGCGGTGGGCGCTTTGCAGCACCATATAGTTGCGATCTGCCGCCAAGCGGTTGACATCTTTCTTCGCCCCCACCATCAACAGGGCGTCGCCGACATCCAACGAAAACTTGCCGACATCGGTGCGATAACTCCGCCCTTCGCGCCACAACGCCACCGTCGTCAAGCCATACTGGGTGCGAAAATGGAGATCGGTCAAGGTCTTGCCGAGCGCACTCGAACGCGGCGGGATGATCACTTCGGTGAGTTCGACATCATAATCATGGACATATTCGCGAGTGCCACGCTCCAAAGTCAGCCCCCAATTGTTGAGGACGAGGACGCGGTCTTCGCGCCCCAAGATCAGCAACACATCGCCCGGTTCGATCACCTGTTCCGGCGTGGGCGAAAAGATCGCGTGGTGCTGATGCCAAATCGCCAACACCGTCACGCCCAAGCGTTCGCCGATGTGACTATCGCGCAACGATTGATGCGCGACTTGAGAGGTCGGCTCCACACGAAACTCCCACAAGCGCTCTTCGAGCTGGTACGTCTCGTAGAGCGACCGCGACAAACGGCGCGGACTCAACCCGAATGCCTGCGACTCGCGATCTGGCAATAAGCGCCGCCCGACCAGCACCATATAGACGAGCGTGACCAGCACGATCACGCCGCCCGTTGGCACAAAGTCTGCCATCGTCAAGCCCGGTTGCCCTTGCGCTTGCAACAAGCCACTCATGATGATGTTGGCGGTCGTGAAATAAGTTGCCATACCGCCCACAAGCGTCCCAAACGAGAGTGGGATCAACAGTTTCGAGGGGTGAATATTGCTTTCGCGGGCGATTTGCATGATCGCGGGCAACAACACCGCCCCCGCCGCGATATTGTTCATCGCCAACGACAACACCGCCCCCGCCGCCATGATCACGGCGACGAGGCGCGCTTCGCTGGTACCGCCCATCACCCGCAAGCGATCCGCCAGCCAAGTGACGACGCCCGTATCTTCCAAACCGCGCGTCAAGATGAACAAGCCAATGATCGTGATCACCGCCGCTTGGCTGAAGCCAGAAAATGCTTGCGTGGTGGTGATCACGCCCGTCAACACTAGGGTGAGCAGCACCAGTAACGCCACTAAATCAGTACGTAAGCGGTTGGTGAGGATCAGCACCAGTGCCGCCAGTGCCACCGCGATCACGATCAGTTCAGGGGTCGAGAGCATCATCGCGGTCGTAAGCCTCTAATAACTTCGGGTTGTTGATCGCCAATTGAGCGCGCGTCAAGCGCATCAGCAAGGCAAAAAGCGCGTCGTCGCGGTCATCAAGGCGTCCGGCGCGCACATCAGCACACAACGCCGCGATGCGCGCCTCCAGCGCCCCATCACTATCATCAGCCGGCAGAGAGGTATCCACACCTGCAAAGGCGTTCAAATCCGCCCATGCCGCCCGCGCCTGCTCAGCGCCGGACGCCGCTTCGCGTCCCGCGATGCGCAATAAATTCACGGCGATGAGCGTTTGAAAATACAATTTGGCGTCACCTTTGACGGCGGGCAAGATCGTCGTTTCGAGGTGCATCCGTGTGGCGTCGATCATTTCTGCTAAATTGGGTCGGTCGGTCAAGCTCATTGTCCCGCCTCCATCGCGCGCACCAGGCGCAGCGCCTCATATTGCATTTCGACCGAGCGCCGCCCCAAGCTTGCCAGTTCAATGCTAGGGTCACGCCCGGATAAATGACGGTTGGCTTGCGACAAACAAATCACGCCCCACCGGACATTGCCCAAAAATTCCCAATAATCGACGGCTTGGCGATCCACGATGCGCCCGCACGCCGCTTCATAAACCGCAAGGAACGGCTCCCGTTCGCTGATGCCGCCCACCCGCAGGGGCGCGCCAAACCGCCAATCACGCATACACAGATAGCCGAGTTCTTCATTGGGGTCACCGATGTGGGCGAATTCCCAATCCGCGACCGCCGCCAAACCGTCGGCATTCACGATCAGATTGCCGATGCGGAAATCGCCATGCGCAAAAGTGAGCGCTACCGGGGTGGGGGCGTGCCGCTGTGCCCAGCGCAGCAAAAATTCCAGCGTTGGATTGTGGACACCGAGCGAGTCGAGCAGGGCATAGGCTTGGGTGATAGCATCTTGGGCGGGGGTGCTGTCCGCTGGCGGGTGCGGCAATTCCCCCGCCAGCGCGCCCAGCGACTCCAGTGGTAAGCGGTGGATTGCCGCCAATTGCGTCGCCAGTTGATCCGGCAAGGCGCGCCGCGCGGTCGCTAGTTCCGGCGCGCTCACGACTTTGCGCCCGATGGCGCTCCCCTCGACAAAATCCATCAAAAAGAAGGGGCTGCCTAACACGGCGGGATCAGCACACAGCCAACGCGGGCGGGCGACCTGCACCCCGGCGGCATGGGCGACCTGCATCAAGTGAAATTCTTGGGTTCGCGTCAGGGCGCTGTCGATCATGCTGGTGGGCAAATCGCGCCGCAAGACCAGTGGTTGCGGCTGCCCGTCAATCTGGGCATCGATACGCCACATATCGCGCGATGCGCCGCCAGTGAGGGGGGCAGCGCTCGTCACCCCACAGGGGACTCCCGCCGCCGTCGCCAGAAACGCCGCCAAACGGTCGCGCGCTGCTGGGGTGGACAAATCCTGAAAAGAGTCTTCTAAAAATGTCATCACATCTCAACCTTGTATGGCGATGAGCGTACCCCATCCGCGCCGACCACGCCAGCGCGGATGAGAGTCGATTTCGACAAAAAGAGGGGGCGCACCGTCCTTTTCTAATGTTCAAGCTCCGAAAACACAGATTGCATGATTTATTCACGCTGCCACCAGCAAAAACTTCCGTTTGGATTTACGCGCTGGGGACGGTCGTCAGCGACTTGATGGCGGCTGGCTTTGCTGGCGTCATTATCGGTGGTGATGGTCTCGATACCCCCGACTTCGCCGAATTGGCGGGCGATGCCGCTGTCGGTGTTCACTATGTGACCACTGCTGCCCCCGCTTCGACGCCAATGGCGACCGTACCGAAGCCAACTATTTCGTCTTGACGGTCGCCTCGGCAGACCCGACGGAATGGGGCACCAACACCGTCGATAGCACCATTCAAATTCAGTGAATCACAGATTTGATTATCCCTACCCCGTCTGACCTTCGGTCAGCGCCCCCTCCTCATTGCATGGCTGAGGGGGAGAAAACGGCTCACAACAGTTCTTAAAAGCCCCCTCTCTACGAAGTGGCTGAGGGGAGGACACCTTTTGAGAAACGATCCAATTTTCTCTCATAGAGGCATGGCGCTGTCATGCCCTCCCGCTTAAATTTTTAAGAAACTTTTCCCTCAAATTCAAACA
>Ga0105044_10010600_pt1 | contig 12579 bp, 5 predicted proteins | sample MAT01_FD_78092 | JGI IMG/M metagenome (GOLD analysis project Ga0105044, IMG submission 78092) | Freshwater microbial communities from Lake Fryxell liftoff mats and glacier meltwater in Antarctica - MAT-01 | ecosystem: Environmental > Aquatic > Freshwater > Ice > Liftoff microbial mat | place...
CGATGCGCTGCCGGGCACGACGAAATCCGCCGATGTCCGAGCCGCGGTGGTCGAATGCGTCGCCGATTGCGGGACGCTGCAAAGCGAGTACGTCATCCCCGTGCACGCCGGGTTCGTGCGGAAAGGGGCGTCGATCCTCAACCTCCGCCGGGTCGCCTTCGTCGATGCCTCGACTGGGACGGATCGCAAATTGACGTGGCCGCAGGCGCTCGTCGGGGCGTGGTGCTTGGCGAACTATTTGAAGGGTCAACTCGGGAAGGACGAGAAGGTCGTCGGCGTTTGGCTACCGACGGGTCTCGGTTCCGCCTTCGCCAACTTCGCACTGGCGTTCCTGCACCGGACCTCGGTGAATTTGAATTACACCGCCGGCAACAGTGCGGTGCGATCGGCGGCGGGCCAGACCGGCATGAAAACGGTGATCACCGCCAAGCGGTTCGTCTCGCGGATGGCACTCGAGCTACCGGACGACATCCGCAGGATTTACCTCGAAGACGCCCTCGCCGCGATCCCGAAATCTTGGAAGCTCTGGCGGCTGATTCTCGTGGTGCTGCTGCCGGGCTGGTTCCTCGACCGCGTCGTGCTGCGTTGCCGCCGCTTCAAATGGGACGATCTCCTCACCATCATCTTCAGCAGCGGTAGCACCGGGGACCCCAAAGGCATCATGCTGACGCTGCGGAATATCTCGTGCAATGCCGACGGCTTTCAGAAGGGCGTCAACTTCACCCGGCACGACCGGATGCTCTGCGCGCTGCCGAACTTCCACAGCTTCGGCTACACCGTCTGCCTGTGGGCGCCCGCCAGCATCGGCATGATGTCGGTCTTCTACCCCGACCCCCGCGCCGCCAAGGAAGTCGGCGAACTCTGCCAGCGCTGGCGCTGCACCATCGTCCTCGGCACGGCGACATTCGTACGCTTCTATTTGCGCCGCTGCGATGCGGCCAACTTCACGGCCGCGCGGCTGTTCATCTGCGGGGCGGAGAAACTCCCCGTCAGCTTGGCCCAAGAATTCCAAGCGAAGTTCGGCGTCCTGCCGCTCGAAGGCTACGGCTGCACGGAGCTGTCCCCCGTGGTCAGTGCGAACTTGCTCGATGTCACCGTCGCCGGGGTCAAGCAGATCGCCAACACCCTCGGCACCGTCGGCCAACCGATCCCCGGCGTCGTCGCCAAAGCCTATGATTCGGACACGCGGGCCCCGCTGCTGGCCGGTAGCGTCGGAGTGCTGTGCGTGAAAGGCTCGAACGCGATGCTCGGCTACTGGCAACAGCCGGACAAGACCGCATCGGTGTACATCGGCAAGTGGTACATCACGGGCGACATGGGCTTGATCGAACCGAACGGCTTCATCCGCATCACCGGCCGCATGTCGCGCTTCGCCAAGATCGCCGGGGAAATGGTGCCGCTCGAAAAGATCGAAGAAGAACTGCACGACGCCCTCGCCACGGCCGGGGAACGCGTGCTGGCCGTGACCGCCGTCCCCGACGCCAAACGGGGCGAGCGCATCGTGGTGCTGCATCTCGCCGAAGCTGCGGGAGGGTTGAAGGCCGCCTTCGAGACTCTGCGGGGCCGCGGACTGCCGAACCTGTGGATCCCCGACCTGCGCGATTGCTACCCTGTGGATGCGATGCCCCTCCTCGGCAGTGGCAAGCTCGATCTCCGCGGCGTTCAAGACTTAGCCAAGACGATCGCCGGCTGAGCCTCACGCCGCCGGTTTCGTTTCGGGCGTCGGTTCCTTGCGCAGCCATTCGAGCAGGTAGTAAAAGACCGGCGTGAGCGCCAAGCCGAACAGGGTCACGCCGAGCATCCCGGAGAAGACGACCACGCCGATGGCTTTGCGCATCTCGGCCCCCGCCCCTTCCGCGATCACCAAAGGCACCACGCCGAGGATGAATGCAAGACTGGTCATCAGGATCGGCCTCAACCGGGAGCGGGCCGCCTCCTTGGTGGCATCGAGCCGACTGGCCCCGTGTTCGCGCCGCTGTTTGGCGAACTCCACGATGAGGATGGCGTTCTTGCACGCCAGGCCCACGAGTACGATCAGGCCGATCTGCGTGAACACGTTGAGGTCGCCGCGCGTGAGGATCACACCGATGGCCCCGCAGAGCAAGCACATCGGCACGACCAAGATCACCGCCAACGGCAGCAAGAAGCTCTCGTACAGGAAGCAGAGCACGAGGTAGGCCATGAGCGTGCTGAGGGCGAAGATCAAGAGCGTCGTGTCACCCTTGAACTCGCCGATGCCGGAGATGCCGATGCGCTGATTCGAGGCTTCTTTCTGTTGGTAGGTCATGTCGGTCCAAGCGTAGCCCATGCCTTCGGGGAGTTCGCGCTCGGCGAGGACTTCCATCTTGTTCGCCGCGTCCCCGGAGCTGAGCAAAAACGGGATCACGAAGCCGTTGATGTCGGCGGACGGATACATTTGGAAGCGATTCACCTTGCTCGGGCCGGCCATCTTCACGCTCTTGATGAGCGCGTCCATGGGGATCATGTCGCCTTTGGGGCCGCGGACTTTCAACTGGCCGATGTCCTCGGGCTTGGCCCGGAATTCCGGCTCGGCCTGCACGTTCACTTGCCAGTTGCGGTTCAGGAGCGTCACGTCGTTGACGTACACGGAGCCGAGGTACAGTTGCAGCGTGTCGTTGATCGCCTGCACGCTGACGCCGAGTTGCTGGGCGCGCTCGCGGTCGATCTCGACGAACAACTGCGGGGCGTTCGAGCTGAACGAACTGAACGCGGCGGGGATGCCCTTCTCTTTCATCGCGGCTTGAGCCAGATTCGCCGTCATCCCTTCGAGCTTCTCGAGCCCGAGATTTCCTTTGTCCAGCACCTGCATTTTGAATCCACCGGCGTTGCCGAGGCCGAGGATCGGCGGAGCGCCGAAGGCCGTGGCGTTGCCTTCTTGGATCGTGGCGAGTTTGGCGTTGAGTTCCGCGAGGATCATATCCGCCGTGCGGCCTTTGCGCTTCTCGAACGGCTCCAGCGACAGGTAGATGCCGCCCGCGTTCGACAAGTTCGCTTGGGCGAAGATCGAGTAGCCGGTCACGGCCGTGACGTGGGCGATGCCTTCGATGCCCCCGGTGCGCGTGCCGTCGGCATTCTCTTTCCCGAGGCAAATCTCGGTGGCGTTTTGGACGACTTTTTCCGTCCGCTCGACCGACGCGCCTTCGGGGAGCACGATGTTGACGATAAGGTAGCCTTGATCTTGCTGGGGGATGAACCCGCCGGGCATCATGCTGAAAGCGCCACCCGTGAGAACCAAGAGACCGCCGTAGACGACGAGGACGATCAACCCGAGGCGGGCGGACCAACCGATGGTCCATCCGTAGGCGCGGGTACCGCGGTCGAAGACCCAATTGAAGGCCCGGAAGAACCACCAACCGAGCAGCAGGTGCAATAGCCAGTCAACGGGGTCGCGTTTGGCGCCGGCCCCGTGCGTCGAGCGGAGGAAGAGTGCGCACAAGGCGGGCGTCAGCGTCAGCGAGTTCACCAGCGAGAGCAGCGTGGACACGGCGATGGTCACGGCGAACTGTTTGAAGAACTGCCCGGTGAGGCCGGGGAGGAACGCGGACGGGATGAACACCGCCGCGAGGACGATCGAGACGCCGATGATCGCCCCGGAGACTTCGTCCATGGCTTTCCGCGTCGCCTCGGCCGGGGACAAGCCCTTGGCCAATTCGGTTTCGACCGCCTCGACGACGACGATGGCGTCGTCGACGACGATGCCGATGGCGAGCACCATGCCGAAGAGCGTGAGGTTGTTGATGCTGAATCCGAGCCCGGCCATGATGGTGAAGGTGCCGATGAGCGACACCGGCACCGCGATCATCGGGATGATCGACGCCCGCCAACTTTGCAGGAAGACGAGCACGACAATGAACACGAACAGGAACGCTTCGAAGAGCGTCTTGACCACTTCCGCGACGGAAGATTTCACGTAGGTCGTGGGGTTGAAGACGATGGCGTATTTGATCCCGGGGGGGAACTTCTTTTCCAGTTCTGCCATCTTCACTTGCACCGCGTCGGCCGTGTCGAGGGCGTTGGCGCCGGGCAATTGGAAGATCGGCAAACCCACGGACGCCTTGCCGTCGAGGGCGGAGGAACTCTCGTAGTTGCGGGCGCCGAGTTCGACGCGGCCGACGTCGCGCAGCCGGACGAGCTCCTCGTTGGCGCCGACTTTCAACACGATGTCCTCGAACGCTTTTTCGTCCTTGAGTCGGCCTTTCGTATTGATCGTGTATTGGAAGCCTTGCCCGGCTGGGGCCGGGGGTTGGCCGATGGTGCCGGCGGCGACCTGTTGATTCTGCGATCGGATTTGCGCCAGCACTTCGGCGGGGGCGAGTTGCCGGTCGGCCATTTTGTTCGGGTCGAGCCAGATCCGCATCGAATATTCGCGTTGGCCGAACATGGCCACGTCGCCGACGCCGTTGATGCGCGCGAGTTCGTCTTTGATGTTCAGCGTGGCGTAGTTGCTGACTTCGAGCTGATCGCGGAGGGGTTTGCCGTCGGGGCCGTTTTCGGAATACAGGCTCACGACCAGCAAGATCGCCGACGATTGCTTCTTGGTCACGACGCCGATCCGGCGAACTTCTTCAGGGAGTTTCGCGGTCGCCACCGACACGCGGTTCTGCACGAGCACTTGCGCTTGGTCCGGATTCGTGCCGTGCTTGAAGGTCACCGTCAAGCGCATCGCCCCGTCGTTGGTGCACTGCGATTCCATGTAGAGCATGTTCTCGACGCCGTTGATCTCGAGTTCGAGCGGCGCCGCGACCGTCTCCGAAACGACCTTCGCATTCGCCCCGGGGTAGATCGTCGCGACGACGACCTGCGGCGGCACGACGTCCGGATACTGCGCGATAGGCATCCCCGTCAGTGAGAGCGCCCCGAGCAGCACTAACACGAACGAGATTACGAATGCGGCGATCGGTCGATCGATGAAGAAACGGGGGATCATGGGCGACTTTCCGACGTGCGATAGTTTCGGGACTAAAAGTGCGCCAACCCGCCGGGACAAGCCCGGAAGCTCGTGTGGTCCAGGATTATTGACGAGCCACCGGGCTTGTCCCGGTGGTGCCTGCAAATCTCAAAACGCCACCGGGACAAGCCCGGTGGCTCGTGGTGCCATGCGCCTTACTTCTTTGCGCTGGCGGGCTGATCCGTCACCGGCTTCACTTTGATGCCCGGCCGCACGCGCAACAGCCCGTTGACGATGATGCGGTCTTCGGGGCTGACACCTTTGGTGATGACTTGCTCGCCGTCGCGGAGTTCGCCGAGTTCCACCTCGCGCGGCAGGGCTTCATCGGCCGCGTTCAAGACGTAGACGTATTTCTTGGCCTGTTGGCTGTAGACCGCGACTTCGGGGACGACGATCCCTTCGATTTCCGGTCCGGCGTCCACGCGGACCCGCACCGTGTCGCCGGGGGTGATGAAGCCGTTGGGGTTGGCGAAGGTGCCGCGGATCGGCCGGCTGGCGCTCGCCCGGCTCACTTCGGGATCGATGAAGTTGATGGTGCCTTGCCGGGTGAACTCCTTTTCGTTCTTCAGTTTAATCCAGCACTTCAGCGGCACGTCCAGCGGGTTCGGCACCGTCTTGTCGATGTAGATCATATTGCGGTAGTTCAAGGAGGTCTGTTCGTCCACATCCCACAGCGCATAGATCGGGTCGACCGACGTGATGCGAACCAAACGCGGTGTGGTCGGCGAAACGATGTTCCCTTCGGTCTTCTCCGTGCGGCCGATGCGGCCGGCGACCGGAGCTTTGATGACGGTTTTGTCCAAGTTGAATTGGGCCTTGGCGAGGTCGGCCTTGGCCACGCCGAGGTTGCCGTTGCTCGTGCCCACGGCGGCTTTGGCTTTGTCAACTTCGGTTTTGCTGGCGGCACTCCCGGTGTCTTCGATCCGCTTGAGATCGCGCTCGGCCGTAGCCAATTGCGTCGTCCAATTCTCGATCTCGGCTTTGGCGCGATCGACGGCGGCTTTGTAAAGAATTGGATTGATGGTGTAGAGCACATCCCCCGCTTTCACGAACTTGCCTTCGTTTTCTTTGAAGTGGACCTTCAAGATTTCGCCCGTGACCTCGGGCACGATATCGACCGACTCGACCGCTTCGGTCCGTCCGTTGAATTCCAGCCACGGTTGCAGCTTCTTTTTTACGGGATTGGCGACGGTGACCGTCGGCGCTTCGGGCGGTTGAACCTGTGGCGGAGAGCCACAACCCAAGGCCGCCAAGAGACCGCCGAGACAAAGGAAACGGAGTCGCTTCACGGAAAGCCCTACCATGCGGGAACGATGGGACGACACAAAAGATTCTAGCATTGGGTGTGCCGAACGAGCCGGTAGTAACGGGGATACAAGATGGGGTCGTGAATCTTTGAGCCGGGTGGCGTCCCGCCCGGCCAATCGCTATTCCTTTGGAAATGAAGCCTTCCACCATTCCGCAGTCGTTGATCGGGGCGATGCTATTCGCCTGCGCCTACGCCCAAGCGCCGTTGTACTACTCGAACCAGAACCAATATTGCCTGCACGGCGTCGCGGCGGCGGACGATGGCCCGCTCCATTCCGACTGGCTCGCGAACACCGCTAGCCCGACGCCCGCATTCGATGCCATCGTGGAATTCACGGCGAAGTACGGCCACGAGTATGCATTCCACGGATACTACGCCCTGCTGCTCGGGGTCTATTGGTGCAGCCTCGTCGGGCTGTTCGACTACCTCGCAGGAGATCGCGCGACGACCCGGAGGCGACTCGCCTTCTCGGTGCTGCTGATGCTGGTGCACTCGGCGTTTGTGCGCTGGGCGTCGTATCGGTTGTTCGATGCCGACTACCCCTGCTATGCGCAGGGTTGGCTCGCGGCGCAGTACGTTCTGGGTGCCGTGTTCCAGCCCTCCGCCTTCGGTGTGTTCCTGATCGCGGCGATTCACCAGTTCGTCCGCGGTCGAATCGGCCCCGCGGCATTCCTCGGCGCGGCCTGCCTCGGGCACTCCACCTATTTGTTGCCCGCCGGGATTCTCGCGCTGACTTTCGCCGGTGTTTTGGCGATGGAGGGGCGCCGGTGGAAGGGGGCGATGCTGCTCGGGTGGTCGTTGCTGCTGGTTCTGCCGGTGCTGATCTATACCACGGTGAATTTCCGACCGACGACGCCGCAGGCCTTCACCGAGGCGACGCGGATCCTCGCGGAGGAACGCATACCGCACCATTGTCAGCCGATGCAATGGTTCGATGGCATCGCCGGCGCGCAAGTCGGTTTCATGCTGTTTGCGTGGATCCTTTCGTGGCGGACGCGGCTGTTCCCCATCGTCGGGGCACTGTTGCTCGTATCCGCGCTGCTGACGCTGATTCAGCTCGCCAGCGACAGCCACGCGCTCGCCCTGCTGTTCCCGTGGCGGAGTTCGGTCATCGTGTTGCCGCTGGCGACGATGATCGTGTTGTCGCGATTAACTCTGCTGGCGGGTGAGTGGGTCGAAACGACGCCGATTTGGTGGCTCGGCATTTTCGCGCTGGTGTTCTTCGCCGCCGCGGGTCTCGGCATCATGGTCTTCCGCCAAGGCTTCGCGACGAACACCGCCGAGGAGCCGCTGATGGCCTTCGTGCGGGAGAACCGCGAGCCGGGCGATGTGTACCTGATCCCGGTGACGCTGCCGAAGTTGTCGGGCAACCTCGGAGCGATCTCGAGCGACTTCAAACCGCTGCCGTCGCAACGCGCCGATGTCCGCGTGATCCCGATCGACTTCCAGCGCTTCCGACTCGGCGCCGGCGTGCCGATCTACGTGGATTTCAAAGCGATCCCGTACCGCGATGTCGATGTGCTCGAATGGCGGCAGCGCGTGGCCTGGAACGCCGATGTGACCAAGACTCGCCAAGTGACTCGACAAGAGTTATTGGATCGCGGCATTACGCACGTCGTGGTGACCCGCGACCGGGACATTTCTGTCGAAGGCTTGGCGATGCTCTGGGAAGACGAGAACTACCGGGTCTATGGAGTCAGGCGCTGAGTGCCGCCTTCCATTTCTGGATGCGCACGGGGTCGAGCATGCCTTCGCGAGTGCCGCCGGCGCAAACGGCTCCGCGCACCGCGAACCAATCCGGGGCGAGCGGTTTCAACTGCTTCAGTTGTTCGAGCTTCAACGAACCACCCAGCGCAACAGGAACGCCGCTCTTCTTCAAGCTCGCTAGCAGTTCGGTCAACTCCGGCAACGGCAGCGCATCGAGCAGCGTCGAGCCTTCTTTGCTGAAGGTGTCGATCAGCACGGCCTTGTAGCGGAAGCGGCGGGCGAACTTCACGACTTCGAGTGGCGGCGGCGATTTCGCTTTTTCCCAGTCGGCGTAGGCGACGAGCACGACCTCGGTGCCGGTGCGGATCTGCCGGCGGAGGTCGAGCAAGTCTTCGCCCCAGCCGGGGCTGTTGCCGTAACCGGCGAGGCCCCACTTCAAATACTGCACGGGGAGTTGCAGGTGCCAGTGGGCGTCGTTGAGTGCGCCGGGCGACCATTCGCCGAGGGCGGCGCTCACGGGCACGGCTTCGTTCACGACCGCGAGCACGGCGGCGAGGACTTCGTGGTGGGCGACGCCGAGGGGGCCGTTGGACGGTTCTTTGACATCAATGAGGTCGGCGCCAGCGGCCAGGGCGACCGCGGCTTCCTCGGCGGAGCGAACGCTGATGAGCAACTGGTTGGGCGTCATGCTGGGGGGAATCCTTTCCGGGGGCCTTCGGGCGGTTCGATCCAAACGACGGGCTGCACCGGAGCTTCGGGCTGCGCAATGAGTTCTTCAGGAAGAGTGTACCCCGGCACGCTGAAGAAGACAGTATTGCCGGGCCACGGCTCAAAGCGAACGGGCCTCGCCCCCTCGAAAACGAAACCGTAAAGCCGGGGCGGATTGAACCAATCCGGCGCGTTGAAGTGGCGGTCGCCATCGGCGGCGAACGATTCGGGCGTGTCGTAGCGGACGCACCCGACCATCTCGGCAACGCCGAGGATGCCGCCGCGGCGTTCGGCGAGAATTGTCAACTCGGGCGTGTCGAGGGCCGCCCAGCCTCGGGGGCGCGGATCGGGAATCTTCGCGGCGTGGATGAGCACTTTGCCCCGGCGCGAAGCCCCCCACGTTCGCACTTCGATTGTCTTCCGCCCGGAGACCAGCAGCGCAGCCCAAGGTTGCTTCACGGAGAGGGCATACCAAACGTCGGCCATATTCAGTTGCCACCTTCAAAGTTCGGGCCGGCGCACAATCCGGCGGGGGATGTCGAGAAGTTGACGAAATTCAGGGTTGGTGTGAAGTCCGCGCTTTTGCCAAACGTGAGGCGTGAGCTAAGAGATAGGTAGGCGCAATCTTGCACCGCGGGATTCCCGCCTCCGCGCACGCCGTTTTCGGAAGTCGTCCGCATGGCTATCAACCCCGCAGCGATGGGTGTCCTGCCCGATCAACTCAGCGGCTACCGCCTCATCGAACGGCTCGGCCGTGGCGGCTTTGGCGAAGTTTGGAAAGTCGAAGCGCCGGGCGGATTCCTGAAGGCCATGAAGTTCGTGTTCGGCGACTTGGACGCTTCCGAGGACGAAGGCCGCGCCGCCGAGCAGGAACTGAAAGCGCTCCACCGCGTCAAAACGATCCGCCACCCTTACATACTGTCGCTCGAACGCTTCGACATCATCGACGGCCAGCTCATTATCGTGATGGAACTGGCCGACCGCAACCTTTGGGATCGATTCCGCGAATGCCGGATGTCGGGCCTGCCGGGAATTCCGCGCGACGAATTGCTGCGGTACATGCACGAGACGGCCGAAGCGCTCGACCTCATGAACACGCATTACCAAATTCAACACCTGGACATCAAACCGCAGAATTTGTTCTTGGTGTTCGACCACGTGAAGGTCGCCGACTTCGGCTTGGCGAAAGCGTTCGAAGGCGCGCGGGCCACCGTCACGGGCGGTGTGACGCCCGTTTACGCCGGGCCGGAGACATTCGAGGGCTACGTCACCCGATACAGCGACCAATACAGTCTGGGGATCGTCTATCAAGAATTGTTGACGGGCCAGCGCCCTTTCAACGGGGCGAACACGAAGCAACTCCTGTTGCAGCACCTGCGCGATGCTCCCGATGTTTCTCCGCTGCCGATGCACGACCGGCACATCATCGCTCGGTCGTTGAGCAAGACGCCGCACGAACGTTGGCCGAGTTGCGCGGAGATGGTCAAGCTGCTGTTGCACGCCCCGCAGACGGCCGAAGCGAACCGCATCGATTTCGGATCATTTGCGATACCGGCGGCTTCGCCGGTATCTCCCGCGAGCAGCACGCCCCAGCCGAACCAGCGATCATCGGTGAACACGATGCCCGCTGGAGCGTTCCAAGAAGCTCGCCAAGGTACCGCGCAGACGATTGCGACCAACGCCTTCTTGGGAAGCGGGACGCCGAGCCCCAAACCGCTTTCACGGGCCGGCCCGGGCAGTTCGCTCCGGAATCTCCTGCCGAGTTTGGTGACGCCGAAACTCGTGACCCAAAGGAATGTACCGGGCAACGCGACGATGCTGACGCAGCACAAGAGCGCCGTCACCGAAACGGGTCTGATGAGTGATTTGGGCATCGCTCCACCGACGCGCGAAGGCGCCGGCGTGCTCTTCCCGGCGCTCGTCGTCGGTATCGGCCAAACCGGTCTGGCCGTGATCCGTCGCTTGCGCGAATTCACTCGCCTGCGGTTCGGTCAGGCGACCATCCCGACTCTCCGTTACCTCTATTTGGATACGGACGGGGACGCGGTCCACGCGGCGAGCATGGGGCACGATGCCCTGCTTCCGCACGAGATTGTGCATATGAAATTGAATCGGCCCGCACACTATCTGCAGCGAGAAGGCTTGCCGCCCGTCGATCACTGGTTGCCGCCGGGAACGCTGTACCAGTTGCCGAAGACCTCGGGGCCCGCCGAAGGCGTGCGAGCATTCGGCCGGTTGGCGCTCTGCGATCACTACCGGAGCGTGGTCGCCCGCATTCGGCAAGAACTCGAAACGCTCTTGAGCGACGACTTCCTGGACAAAACCGCGAAGCAGTTCGGTTTGGGTCTGCGATCCAATCAAACCCGCGCGTATGTCGTAGCGAATTTGGCCGGCGGGACCGGCGGGGGTAGCTTCGTCGATCTCGCATATATCCTGAGGCAAGAACTCCGCCAGTTCGGCTACCGCAAATTGGAAACGGTCGGGATGCTCTTGGTTCCCCCGCCGGATAAATCGATGCCCCGCAAAGCCTTGGCCAACACCTACGCCGCGCTGGCGGAGTTGAATCATTACGCCACCGGCGAACAGTACAAAACGCGATTCGATACGGCGGAGTCGCCGATCGTCGACGGCGCGACGCCGTTCGACCGCACGGCGATACTGCAGTTGCCCAAGAAAATCCGCCCGCGCGACCAACATAAAATCGCCGGGTCTGCGGCCCGGGTACTCTTCTTGGAGTTCTTCACCCCGGTGGGGAAAGCCGCGGATTACATCCGCTCGGTCGCGCCGTTCGATCCGTATTCCGGGCCGGTCGTTCAGCCGTTGGGCCTCTACCGGCTCAGTTGGCCGCGCCCCGAACTTTTGGCGGCGATCACCAAGCGATTCGCCTTGCATTTGCTCCGTCGCTGGTCAGAAAAAGAAACGACGCACCTGCGCGAACCGATCAACTGGTGGCTCGCGGATCAATGGGTCAAATACCGCTTGGCACCGGACGACCTGCTGGGCCGGCTCGACGCCGCCGTCAGGAGCAGCTTGGACGACAGCGCGGATGTCGTCTTCGACGCCGTGGTCGGTTCGCTGAAAGTCCGGACGCCCGGCGCCGCCAAAATCGACGCGATGGCGACGGTGGAAGTCTTGGATCAACTGCTGAAACTCGTGGGCAAGCCGGATGTGGAGCAAAGTAACACCGCATCGTCGTTAAAGGTTCTCGTCGAAGCCGAAGCCAAGTCGGCGACCCTCGAAATCGAGGCGCAACTTTCGGAGATCGCGGTCTCGTTCATCGAGCAGCCCCAGTACCGCTTGGCCGGCGCCGAGGAAGCGCTGAACCAAATCACGAATCGATTGAAAGAAGCCATCGAAGGCTTGGAAGTGGAAGCCAAGCCGCTCGGCCGAAGCTTGACCGAGTGCTACGCGCGGCTCTTCCCTCTGATCAGTGGGCTGAACGCTTCAGGCGGATTCGGAAAGCTCGTATCGCGGAAAGGGGCGATCACGGCCGAACTCCTCGAGATGATGACGGCTTATCCCCGCAAGCGCTACCGCTACACGCTCCTCACGACGGCGATGACGCTGTACCGGGGTTTGCTCAGCAACATTCCCGAGTACTTGCGCGACGTCGGCTACTGCCGATCCCGGCTGGAGAGTTTCGCGCAGACAGTGGATTCGGAAAAGACGGCCGATGCCAATTCGGAATCGGGCGAGTTCATCTTGCCCGCCGGCTGTGCGGATCTCGATTCGGCTGCCGACCAATTCATCGCAGCAATGCCGACCGAAGAAATCATGGAATTTGACCGCGGTCTACAAACTCAAATCGAAACGAAGTACCGCAAGTTGGTGAACATCTGCCTCAGCCCGGATCGCAGTTCGGAGTTCGCCCCGCTGCTCACGCAAG
>Ga0105044_10010603_pt1 | contig 12578 bp, 5 predicted proteins | sample MAT01_FD_78092 | JGI IMG/M metagenome (GOLD analysis project Ga0105044, IMG submission 78092) | Freshwater microbial communities from Lake Fryxell liftoff mats and glacier meltwater in Antarctica - MAT-01 | ecosystem: Environmental > Aquatic > Freshwater > Ice > Liftoff microbial mat | place...
CGGCACGGAACGAGTCGGCTTGCATCGAAACCTGTATCAGATCGCTGTTTCGACAGGACTACCCCGATCTCGAAGTCGTTGCTGTTAACGATCGAAGTACCGATGACACGGGGGAGATTCTTGACCGACTGGCCATAGAATTCGCCGATCGGTTGCAAGTCGTGCATGTCTCCTCGTTGCCATCGGGATGGTTCGGAAAGCCACACGCTCTGGATCTGGGAATGAAAAGTGTCAGCGGAAGCATGGTGTGCTTCACCGACGCCGATTGTGAGTTTCTGGCCCCGGCAGCATTAAGAACGAGCGTCGTGGAGATGCTTCGCGGCGATCTGGATTTCTTTTCGATTGCCGCGAAGTACACAATGAATTCGCTGCGGGAATGCCTGGCCGTTCCGTGTTGCGCCGAGGCCCTGATGATATGGCTGCGACCAGAGCGTGTGAGTGACCCTCGCTGGCCTGATGCGTTCGCCAATGGTGCGTTCATTATGGTACGCCGGGCGCCATTCGAGTCCATCGGGGGATGGGGTTCGGTTCGCACGAAAATCAGCGAAGACCTGGAACTGGCGCGAGTGGCGAAACGTTCAGGTTTGCGACTGGGTGTGGCACAGGGCGAGGGTTTCTACCAAACGGGTTCGTATAGCACCTTGCCCGAATCCTGGAATGGCTGGAGTCGCATCTTCAAGGGAGCGCTCACTCCCGCACAACTGTTGTTCACACTAGGCCGGATGCTCTTCCTGTTCCTGCTTCCGCTGGGTGCCATGCTGTGGGGCCTGGCTCATGCGATTCAAACCGGCAGCGTCGAATGGTTGACTCACGGTGCAGGGTTGGGGTTTGCGATCGCGTTCAGTCTCAGATGTGCACTGGACGTCGTCTTGTTCCGGCTCGTGGGAGCCCCGATCGCGACTGCTCCATTAGCGGCTTTGGGGCGGCTGTTCGTCATGGGTGCCGTGATGCGTGCGTTGTTGTCTCACGCCGGACTGGTCCACACTCACTGGCGCGGTGCGACATTCGTTTCCGGGCGGATGATCAAGCAGGGGCAAGTGAAGGCCTGGAACCATATCCCACGGACTCAAGCAACACCGGTTTCCGCCCTGCTCGCAGCAGTTTTTGAACCGTCCGTTCAATCTGGGGAAGAAAACCACGTTCCAGATCGAGCGGATGCAGTACGACGCACGGCAGAGCATGCTTTCTGAACCGGTATTGAAGTTCCCCTAGCCTGTATCCCGCGCGGCACAGCAGACGAACTGGAGAAACGTCCCAGATCCAGCTGGAAAGCTGCAGCCGCTGACCTGTGGACGTCACAACCTGACCATATCCCACCGTATAATGAATGCCGAATTTCGCGAGGCGGTCCGGAGTTGCGAACCCGATGTTGTAAGTCGGCGCGATAAACCCACACGCAGGAAGGCCCATCCAGCGTTCAAGAATTTCCTGACCCGCCGCGAGACGACGGTCTGTCTCCACAGGGTCCAGGCCGTTCATTTCGTCCTTCCCGTCCGCGATCCTGGACACCAGCCCACCGCGACCCGGCCGAAAGTGCTCGTACCCATGCAACTGAATGTTCGCGTATTCGGCACGGACTCGGTCCAGAAATGGCCGATCTTTTTCGCACAATGACACTCCGCCCCAACACGGCACGACAGCAGCCGACATTGCGTTTCCAACCATCGGCGCCAGGGACTGCGTGAACGTCGCCACATGCGAAGCATAGATCGGAGCCACGTCATGCAGCATCACACAGAATGACCGCGAAACGTCCAACTGTTGAGGATTCTGTGTCATAGCTGTTGGTGAGTCACCACATCGGAATGGCGGCAACTGTCGCCTCTGTTTTTTGTATGTTGGTTTCAGATGCCGAAAAGCGGGCCGGACTGTATCCAAACTCATTCATCGACTCCAGATCGATTCTCACGTGTGTACACGTGACTCGAGCGCGGCGATAATGCGGCTTGCAGCGTTTTGCTGACCTTGCCACAATGCGGCCAAGCTTCAACGATGGCATGAAAGAACTCGCCACAATGCATCGCCCGATTTCGGCTCGCCCCAGTTCTTTCCTGCTCGCTCTGGCCTTTATCGGTTTCATCAGCCTTGGCCTTCCCGACGCGGTCATTGGAGTCGCCTGGCCATCGGTTCGGCACACGTTTCAACTGCGTCAAGGGGCCGTCGGTCTGGTCCTGGTAGTCTCAGGTGTCGGGTATCTGCTGAGCAGTTTTTTCGCCGGTCGATTGATGCATGCTTTCGGCATCGGCCCGGTCCTTGCCGCGAGTACCGGACTTGTGGCAACCGCCATGTTTGGATTCGGTTTCTCAACGATATGGGTCGCGTTCGTGTGCTGTGCGCTCGTTCACGGTCTTGGGTCCGGGGCGATCGACTCCGGCCTCAATGGTTACGCTGCCCACCATATGTCGGCGCGACAGTTGATCTGGTTGCACGCCTGCTACTGCTTCGGTGCCCTGATCGGCCCGATCCTGATGTCGACCGTGCTTGCCAGTGGCCGCCACTACAGCGCTGGCTATGCGACCGTGGGAGGGACGATGCTGGCCATGTCAATCATGTTCCTGATCACGCATCGGACCTGGGGCAAGACGTCGCCAATCGTCACAAAGAAGCGGTTGCCGGTTGGTGCCGGGAGTGCCTTGCGGCATTCAGCTGTCTGGCTCCAGATGGCTGTATTCTTTCTGTACACCGGCCTTGAGGTGACGTTCAGTCAGTGGACATTCACAGTCTTAACGGAGTCACGGCATGTCAGTCCAGACACGGCAGGCATTGCGGTCGGGGTCTACTGGGGATCGATCGGTGTAGGGCGTGTTGTGTCCGGGTTAATTGCAGACCGCGTCGGGATCGATCTCCTTCTTCGGTATTGCCTGCTTGGTGCCGGGAGTGGAGCGTTACTGTTTGCGGCCCGACTCCCTGTTGAAGCTGCATTCCTGGGATTGTCACTCGCGGGATTCGGACTGGCTCCTGTCTTTCCGTGCCTGATGTCACGCACTCCGCAGCGGCTTGGGACGGAGTTATCAGCACACGCCATAGGCTTCCAGGTCGGGGCCGCGATGATCGGGGCCGCTGCCGTGCCTGGTCTGCTCGGCGTCCTCGCTGGAATTGGCGGCCTGGAAGCGGTTCCGGTCGGAACCGTAGTTCTTTTCGGCATTCTGTCCTTGCTCTATGAGGGATTGGTACGACTGCCGGATGTCGGTACGGAGCGAGCATAGGTCGCGGGATGGATTCCAGATGAGGTATCCGAAGAGTGGGGGGCGGCGGATTCTTGTACAATCTCATCGGGCTATCGATCCACTCCGAAGACAAGACCTGATTCATGAGCAAGAAAAAACAAACGTTGCCGCAGACAGGTGAGAGGCGGCTGAAGATTCTGGTGTCGTCAGCTGTATACGGCTATGAAGAAATGCTGGAAAGCATCTACGCCCTGCTGGAGACCTATGGCTATGAAGTCATGATTTCCCACAAGGGAACGATCCCGGTCGATCCTGACGTCGCGCGGGTTTTCTACCTGCGTGGCCTTATGGAACAACTCGGGATGGGAACGCAGACGCTGATCGCAGAATGCCGAGAGCTGGGAGCCAAAGTTCCGGTTTGGACAGCCCAGCAGAACACGGTGTCATTGACGATCTATCGGGCTCCAGAGCCGCAGGTTGAGGTTCAGCTTTCTGAACGTCAATCAGCTTTCCTCGCGGCCACGAATCCGGGACACGCTTACAAGACGTCAGACTATGCTCAGATCACCGGAGTGGTCGCCCGCCAGGCTCAACGAGAGATAGGCGAGTTGCTCGAATGGGAATTTTTTGAGCGCCACGGGAAAGGGCCAGCGACCGTCTATGCCCGCACGGAGAATGCCACATGAACAAATCCGGACAAATCCGGACAAAGGCAGACATCGACACCTGAGACAGGCAGGTGGGCGTATTCAAAGCCGCTCGGAACGCAAATTCATTGGCGAAATCGCGTCAAAAGGCGAACCTCTGGTATCCGGACAAATCCGGACAGACATTGTTCATGATAACATAGCAATCGGTCTGGATGATAAATCCAATTTGTCGTGAGTAAGAGTCAGCAAATGTCAAATCGCCGGAGTGCCCTATGGACCTTTCCGATTTTCGAGCCGTGTTCCTCATATCCTACAAGGATCACCCGCGATCGCGCACGACTTCGCTGAAACGATGGTGCCGAGAGTTACGTCTCCGGATTCCGTCCAGCAGCGTTGCGGAAATGACGCTTGAGACATTGATGGCGATGGATCCAGAGTTCCTGAAATCTCAGCACTGCCATGATACGCGAGAATTCGAGACGCTGAAGTATGTTTTGTCACGGGTGTTGTCTGAGCTCGACAAGACTCTGGCGATCAAGACCACATTTGTTCCGCCGCATATCGACAATTCCGTCCAGATACCAAACGCCTTTTGCGTCCCGGCAGAGGAAGATGAACCTCTGCCGGACGAAGAAAAAAGGCAATCATCCCATCCTGTGCCTGGAGACATGCCAGAGGCAGTCAAGCGACTCCCGGATAAACCTCTTCATGAACGATTTGTCCTTGTTCAGCAATCATTTATGGCGAACTCGTTAGACGATGCCTTTTCTGCAGAACTTCGGAATTGGCTTGAGCCTCACGATCAGCATATTCCGTATGAACTTCTAGGAATGACAGCAGGCGACATTCTGAAGCTTTCGTTTGCGAAGTTCAGTAATCGCTGGGTTGGCGAACACCGGCTGAACACGCTGGTGCAACTTCTGGAAAGAGCCATTCGATCGTCAGTGCAGTCAATCTCCGAACTGCCCGATATACGTGATATGCCCGATGCGTCAGATTTGCGCGACGAGCTGGTGGATGATTTGCCGTATGCTCTGACTGTTGACTCATGGAATCGATGGTGCGACACGATCCTTCACCATGAGGCAGGCTTCATTACGATCGCACAGGCCGCTGACTCGCTACGGGAACTGCACGCCACTGGGATTCTGAAGAAACCCATCCAGATATTTGCTGTCCTGCCGCTGACCCTAATGGAGCAGAAGTATGCCCACGGCAGTGCCGAGTATGTCGGAATAGTTTCGGCAGTCCGCAACCTTGCGGAGGCGCTGACACACTTTCGTCTCACAGAGAAGGGAACGTGGCAGTTCCTTCACGCAAATCTTTGGCCGATTGCGCGATGGCTGGAACAGTTACGACACACAGACAAGTTGCCAACCTCTGATGAACTAATGATTCGGCTTTGGCGTCCGATCTCATGGCAACTCGTGAACGATCTTCCGCAGAGATTAGCGATCGTCGCGCGGATGAGGCTTGGAGAGAACGCGTTTGTCAGAGAATCAACATTGGAGGCGGTCGCTCAGAAGCTGGGAGTTTCACGAGAACGAGTGCGGCAGCTGGAAAAAGACGTAGCGGAGATTCTTTCCGCAAGGTGGCCCAACGTTGTTGATCACCTACAGCAACTCCATGCAAGGCTTGCCGTGGCAGGAAGCACTAAAGCGGCCCGCGTCGTCAATTCGTTATTAAAAAGGTACTTTGCTGTGACCGTGGAAACTGAAGGTTCGATAGATCCGAAGAGTAACGTCTTACAACAATGGCAGGAGGCCGGTCGTCAGCGGCTGACACCTATGGATGAGCGAGAAATTGCGAGTTGGAGCGCATCGCACTTTCCAAACCTTAGCCCCCAGCGTGTTTGCGAGTGGATTGCCGAAGATTCCTCTGCCTGCAATGGACTACAAGGACGCACGATTCACTTCAGCAAGCTTCCGCTTGATCTATTGCTGTTTAAGATTTGTAAACAGTTCAACCAGCTTTCCCTTGCAGATGCCGCCACCTTAACTGGTGTGGAAGAGCGTTCGTTGATTAGCAGACTTGAGCGAGACCCACGTTTCGTGATCAACGATGAGGGGGACATTGTCTGGGCGGAACGGTATTGGATGAAGCGGTCCGCTGACTCCTGGAAACTCTTGCTGACAGATCTGCGATGGATTCCGCTGGAACTCATCATACAGAGTACAATGCTGGGATTGTCGTCCCGTGGCATCCATGATGCGACGATCTGGGGTGTCCATCGTTTCGTCCGTGAGTATCTCAAAGCTGCGAATGGCAGTGAGCTTCCTAAACAGTTCACGCCAATCGTGTTGGCGAATGTTCTTGTGCTCCATTCCAATGGGCTGATCCGGCATATGCGCCGACGCCGCCTCAGATGGGATGCCTCTGACGGTGTCCATGTTGCACGAGGAAAGGCGGGGTGGGTTAGTCATCTGGTGCGTTCAATAGGGATGCCAATTTCTCTTGATGAGCTGTCCAATCTGCTGAAGGAGTCGTTTCAGGATTATCACCTTCATGTTGTCAATCAGATCATCATAGCGACTGACGAGGATGGCGACTTCGACGAAAATGTGCGTTACGTTGAAGGTACGCGACGGCGTCTTCCTGCAATGCTTGTGCCAACAGACTGGACGCTGAATTCCGATTGCAGCAATGTTTCGACCGGCATTTTGAGGCACGCAAAGCGACTGCGCAGGTTCATGCAGGAGCATCGCATTGATGCAACGGATTTCCAAAGCGTTCCTTGGCTTCTGGAGGTCGTTCAAAGCGAGTTTCTCAATTCCGTTGACCTGCCGGAGGAGGATCCGGAAGAATTGCCTCTTCAATATGAGACCGCCTACACGGGGATCGCAAGTCAGCAGCAACCCGTCGGCAGTCTGTCTGTCAAATCGCCTGCTGCTCGAAAACCAGCCGCGGACAGGCAGGTCACCGCAGTCAGTCATCCATCGCGAAGGCAGCCAAATCTTCCCGGACTATTTGATTTTCGAACCAACGATCAATTGCAGTCGCTTCATGATGTTGGGAGTGACTCGGAGCTCTTCAATGCTGGTCTGGACGAGCCGCTGATCGACCTGATCGCATACGCTTTTGGTCGGATCCTGGATCGAGCGGCACCACTGCATCGCCCGTGGTCGTTGGTCGAGTTGCGATTGACATCTCGTGACTTTAAGTGGCTGAGTCTTCTAGTTGAGAAATTATCGCCCGATGAAATGATGCCTTTTCGCCATGTCGAGAATCGTTTCCCGGAATACTCAATTGATGCACAGCTCGGCTGCATCCTGCTGTTGCAGATCTCGCAAACAGGACGGCGATACGCGATTGAGGGCGAACTCTGGTCATCGGTGTTTAGAAGTGTACCGTGGCATCCTGAGACTAAAAAATTCCTGTTCAACGGATCTCAACCAAATTCGCGGCACCGCCGAATGCTGGAATCCGCCGCCGTTGAACTCGATTTGCGACGTGCTTTCGGGGAGGACAGTGCACAGGAATGGTACCAGTCAATCTTTCTGCAGTTCGGTTTTTCCAGGCGAGGAATTGAACGGCAGTTGTCACACTGGATTGTTGGCCAACACGTGCCCATCACTATTTTGCGATTACGGGATGATCCGAGACATCAGTCTGAATTATTTGCGTCGCTTTGGAACGTGATGGTTGGCTATCGTCATGGCACTGAGACTCAGGGCGAACTCCATCGGTTGCTGAAAACCTCTCCGTGGGTCTTGCCGGAATGGCATGAGGTCATTACTCAGGCTTGCCGACGGAAGCCTGCGGAAGGCTTGTTTTCTGAACAAGAGTCACTGCCGGACTCATCACCAGATTCGACTGTCACGCAAAATGTGCCTGGTTCCGGATTCCTGCTGACTCCAATGCTGGACGTTGATCAACTCAAACAGGCAACGCCTCACGTTGAGTTTCGTGCTGCAATTGCCGAGCTTTCAAACGCGGCGTTTACGGAAGACGTTTACCGTATTGAAGTTCCCCAACACTCCCCGGTCGTACTCGTGAAGCAGCAGGATGGTAGTTACGGGGCAGGCTGTCATGACGCATTGCTCAGGCCACTGAGTCCTAGACTTGAGGCACAACTCGTGGCGGCATCGGGCGACATTGTTGAACGTCAGATCGTTGAGTTGTGGGACCCTGTTGATGAAGTCACTGCTTACAGTATTGGCAATGGCAAACGTATCGATGCATGGCGTGAAGGTCTCTCAGTGCCTGGGTTGTTTCTGATCTACTCTGCGGATCTGGATCTCGAATCGGATTCAAGTGTTTGGGCGAAGGGGTCTCTTGCGGACGGCTCGTACAAGTATTGCGTGCTGGATCGCAGCGCACTGGCCTCTGCAAGGTTGTCCCTTGGTGGAGAGACGATTTGGGAACCGCTGCTGAAGCGTGAAGCGGATTGGATCCGCAATATTGCCATTGAGCCAACGTTGTCGCCAAAACATGACCCGACGAAGCTGTTGATAAGAATTGCCCACCGTTCAGGAGTGCAAATCACCGGAGTTCGTTTCCATGGAAAGCTGTATGAATGCACGCCGCTGCGTGAAGGTGTCTCAGAGTGCCGTTACATCGACATTCCTGAGTCTGTCCGGGGAGCGGACGTTGTTTTTGTTACCATCCTGGCCAAATCTGGAGATGAATACGGTCGGAGACGCATTAGAGTCAGTGTGAGACCAGAAGCGAATTTGTGGCGCAAGGATTCTCATTGGGAGATTCTCCGGGCAACAACATGCGCCGATGTGACTGAGATCAGGAACGTTGCGTATCGATTCTGGCTACCAGAGCCGAGCGTCCCTGATCACACATGGCATGTGTTTGAAGGAATGCAGTGGATTGCACCTGCATCCTCTCGCAGTCAGAGGCTCCTGGAACTCAGCGGCTGGGGATCGCCACTCGTTCTCCGGACAGGCCCGTACAACAGCAGAGACCGCGAGAGTCAAGTTCTTACAGAGCTAACCGACAGAGGAGTGCTTCAGCGAGTTTATTTTGACGTGGATGAAGCGATGCACATATCACTTCGCACGCCAATTGTCCCTGGACGTCATCACGCTGTAGCTTTGCTGATTCTCGGCGGAGATACTATCTGGATCGGCCATGAGGCAATATCTGTCGGTTTAAAAGACGACTCACAGCCGCAAGCGGATGAATGGATCATCGATCGACAACACGAATCAATTTCTCCGGACCTGATTGTCGCGGTCGGAGTTGCCTACGAGGGTGAGCGTCTCGGCAGCTGGTGGACCGAAAACTGGACAGAGATACTGAATGACTCGCCAGGCGAATTACACAATCTTCCGGATAGTCAGATCGTTCGCATCGCGGAGTCGATTCGCTGGTTTCATTTGCCGCTGCTGTCGGCCAGAAACATAAGAGCTGTGCGCGACTTCGCATTTCGACACACGACTCCGGTTCTTTGCTCATGGCTCGCCCGAGGCCAGGTGCAGGAATTCGCTTGTACCGAAACGGGTGAAAGTTGGAATTCAGTGGTCCGCGCGGTCTTTGTCGACTGGAAGCCGTCCCCAACCGCAGCAGTCCAAATTGATCAGGCACTTGAGGCTGGGAATGGGCAGGCGCAACCTGTTTTATGGGCATCGCTGCAGGCACTCAATCAAATCAGTCCCCTGATGGCGGCAAGATTTGCCAGACAATGGTTGAATGCAAAACTAGAGGGAACGGCGGGCAAAGCCAATCAAGTCCGTGGTTTAATTGACATACTGAGAAAACGACTGATTGCAGGACATGGGAAAGATCTTCGCGAGTGCCAGGAGAATCTTGTGCAAAACGTGGCGGGATGTCGAAACTTCGCAAAAACCAACGGAAGGCACATGCGACTTTGTTCGCGAGGGACTGATAGAACTTGCGATTCGTTTAATGAATCCAGAATCAGCAAATTCACTATCCGACTGGGATCGTTCCAACGTCGGCGTAGCAATGAGAAACCCGGATTTCAGGACATTGGTGTTGCTTGGCTGCCTGAAGTCGATTGAGGAGTTCCAATGAAGGCTCAATTGGATGCATTATCACTCGTTCGACATCTTCGTCAGCGACTCGTCGACTTCGGTCTCGACAACAACTACATGCGAGATTCCCAGCTAGCTGGAATTCTGCGACAACGATGGAATGGTCCTGCGAATGCTGGCGGCCTGTCAGCGACCTGTGGGTTGAAGCAGCCTTTCCCGCAAAGCCATCCAGCGTTTCTCTGCGAAGTCTGACATCCGATGGTCTGTTCAGTTCGTGGCTGTGTCAGCATCTAAATCGTCCTGAAGCAGTGCCGTCGGATAGACTCCTGTACGAGCACCAAAACAAAGCGATCCATTTTGCCGCGCAATTCAATAAGACTGAAGAAAAGCCTTCAATTTTTGTCACAGCCGGCACCGGCGCAGGTAAGACGGAGTCTTTCCTGTTGCCTATGCTCAATCTTTTGAGTGACGCCGTTCAACCCGCAGAATATCAGGGAATGCAGTGCTTAATCCTTTATCCCATGAACGCCTTGGTCAATGATCAGGTTGATCGACTGTACGGTTGGCTGAAAGAGCAAGATCGACTGCGTCTGTTTCACTTTACCAGCGAAACGCCCGAGAACTTCCGAGCAGCAGAACGAGATAATGTTCCTCAGTGGAAGCCTTGTCGCATCCGTACTCGGCGGCAGGCTCGCGGACTTGAGGATGCTCGCGGGAAAAGTGTTCCCCACGGATCGTCTGCGATACACGTGCCGGACATCGTAATTACAAACTATTCGATGCTTGAGTACATGCTGTGTCGGCCGCAGGACTCCGTATTCTTCGGAAATGCATTGAAGTGCGTCATCCTGGACGAAGCGCATCTCTATTCCGGCGCGCTCGCTGGCGAAATCACACTGCTGCTTCGGCGGCTTCTTGATCGATGTGGTCGTAATGCTTCCGAAGTCCTGCAGATTGCCACGTCGGCAACACTGGGAGGAACTGACGAAGAATTAAAGCAGTTTGGTGCGACGCTGTTCAGCAAGGAAAAATCCAAAGTTCATGTTTTTCGCGGTGATTCGGTTAGAACGATGCCGAACCAGGCTATCGATCCGCCGAATGTCGCGACGACGGCACATGATGTTTCACGCAGGGAATGGCTGACTGAGCCAACCCTTCTTCAGGGGCCTGACGGGCAATGCTCCCTTTCCACTGGCAGTGACCAATGCGCCAGTCTTGAAGTTCCTCTGAAGCTGCTGACAGGGCAGGAATCCGTGTCGGATGCACGTGAGTTTTCCAAAGACAAGCCGGCACGGATGCTCTTTCGAGGCCTGGCGTCCGCTCCGGCAGTTCGATCTTTGGAAGAGATCCTGTGGCACGAGCGACGACTTTCCGTGGCAACACTGTCCCATCGACTTTGGAATGAGGAATCTGATTCGGCTGAACAAGCCACAGTCTTGCTGCTGCGGCTGGGGGCCGCAGCCAGACAAACTGCGGATGGATTCCCACTGGTTCCACATCGCCTACACTTGTTAACGCGTCTTCCATCAGGAATGCGAGTGTGCATCAACAGGTCTTGCACTGGTCCGGAGAATCTCCGCTATTCGCGATTGGGAACTGTCACAGAATTCACAAATGAGCGATGTAAGTATTGCCAGTCATTAACGCTTGAAATTCAGAGATGCGACAACTGCGGAGAAACCGTACTGATTGCGTGGGACAACGGCGCATCCATTTCAACTTCGCCTACAAATTCGGGCATGCAACTTCGAGCAACTCCTGTTCGACTGTGGATTTCCTCGAACGAAGCTGATCCCGGTGCAGTTGTCACACGAACGCTGATGGTTATCGATCGTCAATCCGGACAGATTCGAGGGTCTGGTTTCGATGGAGCATCTTTCTTCAAAGTGTCCGATTGTCCTAATTGTGGTGCTTCGTCTGAGGAATGGCATTCAATAGGAGGGAGCGCATCCGTTGGCCTGCCTATCGTCGCTGAAGCAATCTTGTCGGAATTGCCAGAGTTTCCCGGGCCACAGCGAGATTGGCTGCCGGGGCGTGGCCGCCGTCTCCTGACATTTAGTGACAGCCGGCGCGAAGCCGCTCGGCTTGGTCCACTGTTGTCTCAGCAACATGAGAAACGCCTGGTGCGCGCCGCTTGGATTCGCACGGCGATTGACTCCCCTCCCGTCGATGCCGCCCTACTTGCAGATTTGCATAAAGATCTAAAACGGATCCAGAAGAGCCTCAAAGCGCCGGATTTGTCGGTAGCGCAGCGCCATCGTCAGAACGAGAATCTTGATCGAACACAAAGAGAATTAACCGAAGCGATGTCTGGCGGAACAATTGAGAGTTGGACGGAGCTCGTCAGCAATTCGTCCGTTATTTCTGAGCTGCTTGATCGCCAGACGTCTGTCACGCATCGTGAAGACACATGGTCACAGAAGAAATTTGAAGACAATCGCAATGAAGTGCGCAAGACATTGTCATTGCGACTCATGAATGAACTGGCTCGTCCCTATCGAGGGTCATCGTCACCAGAGGACTTGGGCGTTCTGGAAGTTACCTATCCAGGAGTCGAGCGTCTTGAGCCATCATCGTCTTTTTTGGGGCGACTCCCAGACGAACAATGTCGAGAAGCACTTCGAGCGTGCTGGAGCGATTTAGTCGCATCTCTATGTGACACACTTCGCAGTGAAGGTGTTATTACAATGGGAGATCCGGACCTTGACCTACTGTATGGTGCTGATCACTTGGGTTGGATTGGCATCTGGTGCAGTCATCGAGACGCATTTCAAAGTCGGTTGGTACGTTTTGTAGGAGAAAGACCGCATCAC
>Ga0105044_10010605_pt1 | contig 12576 bp, 11 predicted proteins | sample MAT01_FD_78092 | JGI IMG/M metagenome (GOLD analysis project Ga0105044, IMG submission 78092) | Freshwater microbial communities from Lake Fryxell liftoff mats and glacier meltwater in Antarctica - MAT-01 | ecosystem: Environmental > Aquatic > Freshwater > Ice > Liftoff microbial mat | place...
GCCGGCTCGCGACTCGTGCCTTGCATGTTCGGGTGAGGCGTGTAACATCCGCGGCGTGCGACGGGTTTGGATTGCGCTCTGGATGGCGTTGACTCTCGGTGGTGTGGCTTCAGCCGAAACCAACGATCTGCGTGTCTTGACGACTTTGGGATTTAACTCCCAAATTCGCAACCGCTATTGGTCGCCCCTGATCGCGCACCTCGAAAACAACGGGCCGGCTCGCACGCTGACGTTGGTGGTGGAATCGGCGGGGCAATACACCGAACAGCGCCTGCTATTCAGCCGGCCCATCTGGCTGCCGGCGCATTCGACGCGACGGGTGGAATTTCCCATCCTGCCCGACCTGCGGGAAATCACGGATACCCAACAAGGCAAAGTCGTCGTGGTCTGCCAAGTGCGCTTGCTGGATGAAAAGGGACGCACCGTGGTCAAGACCGACGCGATGGCCAGTCCGGCTCCCGAGACGGCATTTCAATTGTTTGTGGCGGATAGTCGCTGGCCGAGTTTTATTTTTTTGAAAGAGCAATTGACGGTGGGCGACAAGCGGATCTACGCGCGCGCCATTTTTAATCCGCAAAACCTACCCCGCCGGCCGCTCTATTATAGTGGGGCGGACGCGATGGTGTTGGGAGATCGCGGGGAAACCGATCTCACGCCGCTCCAGTGGCGGGCGTTAGTGGAATGGGTGCGCGCCGGCGGAACGTTGTTTGTGTTGCCGCCGGCGGTGCGCGGCGATGAGCCGCTGGCGGGGATGTTGCCGGCCCAGTATTTTCCGAGCCAGTTGGTTGAGACCTTGCCGGAAATTGCGCCGGGGGTGATGTTCCCCAACGGCGTGGCGTTCGCGCGCCTGGCGGTACGCGACGATGCGGAAGTGCTGTGGGGAACGCGCGACCGACCGCTGATTGTGGCGCGCGCTGAAGGACTCGGCCGGGTGGTGGCGTTAGCGTTCGATGCCGGGACGGAAGAAATGCAGCGGTGGCCGGGGGCGCTGGCGTTTTGGCAGGGGCTGTTGGCGCAGGTGCCGCGCAGCTTCCGGAACAGCGACCGGATGCTCGAACGCTCCGGGGCCGTGGAAGGAATTCTTTCCAGCATGGCCGGCATCAAGGTGCTGCCGCGCCGCGTGATCATGGTGTATTTGCTGGCGACGGCCGGCGGGTTGGTGTTGGTGTTGCTGGCGTTTCGGTTCACGCGCACGCCGGAGCGTGGCTGGCCGGTGGCGGTGAGCTTGGCGGTGGTGGTGGCTGTGGGCACCGTTGTGGCGGCGCGAATTTGGAAGGCCCAGCCCAGCCCGTTTTTGGCGGAGGTGTATGTGGCGCAGGCGCGCAGCGGCGCGACGAATTTGCAGGTGCGAGCAGCGCTGGGTTTGTTCTCACCGGGTGAAGCGGCGTACACGTTGACGGCGGCGGATGATCGGGTGGCGATGCGCGCCGGCCGGAGCGCGACGACTCCGCCGGAGCTTTTTCCAATCGCGTATGAAGATCACTTGGCCATCACTAATCTCGACGTCCGCGCGAATGATGTGCGGCTGATGTACGCGGTCGCGCCGGCGCCCGTCACGGCGGCACCGGCGGCGGAGGTGTGGGTGGATGCGACCGGGTTGAACGCGCGGGTGCAGTTGGCGGATGGGTTGGTGGACGGGTTTTGGAAGTATCACCGGTTTGTGTTGCCGACAGGCGATGTGGCGGCCGGGCAGGTGTGGGAGCGAACGGGGTTGACGAAGAGTGAGGGACTATTTTCTGACCGGCTGGTGCAGGGTGGCGCGGACGAGGTGCGGTCGCGCGTGCGGCAGGTGTTTTTCCCAGAGCCGGCATTTGATTGGGCGCAGCCGTTGAACTTTGATTCGCGGCGGTATCGCGCGGCGTTTCGCGGGACGGAGAGTGGGCCGGTGTTTTTCGGTTGGGACGAGACCCCGCGCGTGCCGGTGGCATCCATCGAGCCGGCGGTAGCGCGCCGGGCGGTGGGGTTATGGGCAGTGGAGGCGCCGGTGCAGTTTCGCGGGCCGAAGCTGTGGTTGCCGCGCGGGATTTTGCCGTTGCGCTTACGCAACAAATCCGCCGCAACCGCCGAAGCGGGCGAAGGAAAATTTATGGGGACGCGGCCGATCACGGTGGTGGTGGAGTTTACGCTGCCGGCGGGTTGCCCGGCGTTGGATGTGCAGGAGGCGACGCTCGTGTGTGAATTTCGCGGGAGCGCGTTTCGACCGCGGTTGTCCGTGGCACCGGCGACGGTGACCGGCGATGACCCGGAGAATCTGGCCGGCTGGGTGGCGTTGAGCGGCGGGCCGGTGTATGCCGTGCCGCAGCCGGCGCGGTTTTGGAATCCGGCGACGCAGCGGTTGTTGGTGGCGGTGGAAGTGGAGTCGGCGGCCGGCGAGGGAGCACTGGCGGAAAATGTGTTGATGGGATTGAGTAGTTGGCAAATCCGCGAACTGGATCTGGAACTCAAGGGAGCGTTGCGATGATTCAAACCGAGCAGTTGACGAAGCGATACAAAGACGTGTTGGCGCTGGAGGCGTTGACGTTGCGGATCGAGTCCCAGGAGATTTTTGGCTACATCGGCCCGAACGGCGCGGGCAAGACGACGACGATCCGGATTTTGTGCGGGTTGTTGAAACCCACGAGCGGCAAGGCCGAGGTGGCCGGGGTGGATGTGGTGAAACATCCGGAGCAGGCGAAGCGCGTGGTGGGGTATCAGCCGGATGTGTTCGGGGTCTATCGCGGAATGCGGGTCTGGGAGTATTTGGATTTTTTTGGCGCCGCGTACCGGCTGCCGGCCGCCGAGCGGAAGGCGCGTGTCGAGGAAGTGTTGCAGGTGACCGGCACGGAATTGATGCGGGATTATTATGTGGATTCGTTGTCGCGCGGGATGCAGCAGCGGGTGGGGATCGCGCGCGCGATGGTGCACAATCCGCAGGTGTTGTTGCTGGACGAGCCGACGTCGGGATTGGATCCGCGGGCGCGGATTGAGATGCGGCAGTTGTTGCGGAAGTTGAAGGAGATGGGGAAGACGATTTTGGTGTCGTCGCACATCTTGCCGGAGTTGGCGACGATCTGTGATCGGATTGGGATCCTGGAGCAGGCGCGGTTGTTGGTGTGCGACAAGATGGAGCAGGTGCTCAAACAGGTGGAACAGCGCCGGCTGTTGGAGATCGAGTTATTGCAGAACGTCGAGGGCGCAGCGGCGGCGTTGCGCGAGGCGTACCCGCCGGAAAAACTGGCGGTGAAAGAAATTGTCGGCCGGATGTTGCGCGTGTCGTTCGAGGGTGAGGACGTGGAAATTTCCAAGCTGCTGAAATCGTTGGTGCAAGGCGGCTACCCGGTGTTGTGGTGTCGCGAGGAGCCGTTGGATTTGGAGCGCGTGTACTTGAAGGTGACGGCGGTGGCGAAAGCCGGGGCGCGTCGGATCGAATGAAGAACCCGATTCTCAAGCGGGAGTTGACAACGACGCTGCGGGCGCCGGTGACGCTGGCGTTGGCGGCGGTGTATCTCGGGGTGTTGGCCGGGCTGGTGTGGTGGATGTGGCCGTCACAAGGCGTGTTCTCGTTGGCGGCACAGGCGTCGCGTTCGATTTTGTTGGTGTTCACGGTGACGCAGTTGTTGTTGGTGATTCTGTATGCGCCGGCATTCGCGGCGACTTCGATCACGTCGGAGAAGGAACAGAACACGTACGACTTGCTGTTCGCGACCGTGTTGCGGCCGTGGGAGATCATCGGTGGGAAGTTAATGTCGTCGGTGGTGGCGCTGGGGATGTTTGTGGTGTTGTCGGCGCCCTTTTTTACCGCGTGCTTCTTTTTGGGAGCGCTGTCAGTGCGCGAGGCGTTGGTGGTGTATGTGGTGGCGCTGGCGAGCAGTGTGTTTTTTGGGTTGTTGGGTTTGTGCGTGAGCGCGGTGGTATCATCGTCCCACACGGCGTTGGTCACCACGTATTTACTGATTCTGTTGCTGAACGCGGGGCCGTGGGTGCCGCACTTCTTGTTGCAGAAACAACTCTGGGCAACCGGGCTGGTCGAGATGATTCGCGCGCTCAGTCCGGTCGCGGCGATGGCGTCCGTGATCGCGCCGTCGTTTGCCGCCACGGCGGCGTGGAAAGTGTATCTGATTTTCACCGTGGCCGGCGTGGGCGTGATGACGTTGTTTTTGCTGACGACGGCGTATTTGACGCGGGGGCGACCGGCTCGGTCGCATGGTCGGGCGATTGATGATCCGCAGGAGTTGATGCGGCGGAAATTGCGGTTTCCGTTTTACCTCATTGATCCGATGCGCCGGAAACGGAACATCCCGAATTGGTTGAATCCGATTTTTGCGAAGGAAATGCGGAGCAAAGCGTTTGGCGGCGGGATTTGGATTTTTCGGAGCGCGTATCTGTGTTTTGCCGTTTCGATTTTGCTGATGGCCGCCGTGGCCGGCAATCTGGTGGGCGAAACGCCGGACGCCATTCGCGTAGTGGCGTTGGTGTTCCAACTCGGCTTGGTCGTGTTGGTGGTGCCGTCGCTTACCGCCGGCGCGGTGACGCAGGAACGCGAGCGCGCGAGTTTGGATTTGTTGCGGCTCTCGCGGATCCGGGCGCGGGCGTTGTTGGTGGGCAAACTGCAAGTGGCGGCGGTGTTTGTGATGTTTCTGGTAATCGGCTCCGCGCCGGCGTGGTATGTGATTCACTATCTGGGCACCAACACGGTGACGGAAATTCTGACTTGCTGGGGAATTATTCTGGCGACGATGTTGGTGGCGATCAGCACGGGTTTGGTGTGCTCGGCGTTCGCGCCGCGCACGGCGGTGGCGACGGCGGTGGCGTATGGGTTGGTGTTTGCGTGGTCGCTGGTGACGTTGCTGCCGCTCTTGGCGCGGGATCAACTCGCGGGGCCGGTGCGGGATGTGTTGTTCGCCATGAACCCATTTGTGAGCGCCATTCAGGTGCTGACGAACGGCTATTTTAATCAGGTGCCGGATTTGTGGCGCACGCATTTGGGTTGGTCGGTGGGGATCTCCGGCGTGTTTTTCCTGGCGGCTTATCTGCGGGTGCGCCGGCTCTTGGCATTGGAAAAATGAAACTGCTCCTATTCATCTTGGCGACGTGGAATCCGTTGATCACCCACCCGGTGAAGGACGAGGCCACGCATGAAATGTTGCGCGTCACGGCGCAAGAGGCGGATCGGGCGGTGCGCGAGGAGGCGAACATTGCGTTGCGCCAGATCGAGAGCGGAGTCCCCGTCGCGAGCACCAATCGCTTGGGTCCCGTGGATACGCGGGCCTGGACACCTCAAGACGTGCTGCAGAATCTGAACGCGCCGGCCATTCATATTCAGGAGGCTGCGGTGCGTGCGGTGTCGCGTGAGCAGGCGACCGCTGCGATTCCGTTGTTGTTGCCGCTGCTGCAAAACGAGGATGAACTTCTCCGCCGGACGGTGTGTGAAACATTGGCGGCCATCGGTGCGGCGGATCGGGCCGGGGAAGTGGTGAAGGCGGTTGGTCAATTATTGGAGGTCGAACCGAGCACCCGCAACCGGACCGCTGCCGTTGCCGTGTTGACGACCCTGCGGGGAGAGCCGGCGTGGCGGGAGTTGGTGCGACTGCTGCAGCACGCCCGCTGGCAAGCGCGTCAATCAGCCGTGACCGGCATCGCCCTGTGGAATGATCCCGCCGTTGTGGAACTCCTGCACCCATTGTTGGAGGACAAAACGCCGGCGGTGCAAATGGCGGTGGCGGATGCGTTGGGACGGCTTAAGAATCCCGCGTCGGAGGCGATCCTGCTCGCCTACTTGCCGACAGCCACCGGCGAGGCGCAACTCAAGGCTGGTTGGGCGTTGGGTGAACTGCGGAGTGTCGGGGCGGTGCCATTCTTGGTGGATTGGGTGAAGAGCACCAATGACGCTCAGGGAGTAGTGGCGGCGGAAGCATTAGGCAGAATCGAAGACGACCGGGTCATCCCGGCTCTACGGCATGTCATCACGCTCGTGATGTATCAGCAGCTGAATACCCGGGTCGTGGCGCTACGGCTGTTGCGCGAGCGTGCCGTGCCGGGGTTGGCACCCCGGCTGGTGCAGTTTGTCACGGAGGCGGTTGTGCCTCCGCCGCCGTTGATGCAAGCCCCTTCATTTGACACCGTACCCGCGCGCGTGGAGGCATTGCGTTATCTTGCCGAGTTCGGCACCCGGGCCGACGGCGAGAAGATCCTGTCACAGCTCAAGGAGGTGTTGCCGGCCGAACTTCGTCCCCCCCTGGCCGCGACGCTCACCAAGCTCCTCCAGAAAGAGTACCGCCCTCTGCCTGATCACGATTATCGCCGTCATTTCGTGGAAAGCCGCAGTCCTTCGCCCTATTCCATGCCACCCCCACCCGGTGTGACGGCCGGGGAGTAGCGAAATAACGCTTGAAAGTGCCGGAGGCGGTCGCTAGTGTCTTGTGAAATTTGTCACAAGGTTTATCGCTCGCTGGCCGGTAAATCAGGTTCGCCATGTCCGAACAACTATTACAATTTATCCCGGTTGGATTGTTGATTTTGGCCGCCATTGGCTTTGCGGTGACCAACATTGCGTTGCCGACCATCATCGGAAAAAAACGCGTCCACTCGGCGGTGAAAGACAGTCCGTACGAGTGCGGGTTACCGGCGATGATGGAGGGGCAGCCGCGGTTTTCGGTGAAGTTTTACCTGATCGCGATGTTGTTCATCCTGTTTGATATCGAAGTGGTGTTCATGATCGGCTGGGGCGCGGTGTTTCGCGATTTGATCAAGCCGGTGGAACAAGGTGGCATTGGCTGGGCGATGATGGGCGGGGGCGCGGTTTTCCTGCTGCTGATGGAAGTCGGCCACATTTACGCTTGGAAGAAGGGTGCGCTGGATTGGGCGCCCAAGAAGGCGACGTCATGACCCAAGCTGTCGCAGCGGGTTTTGATCCCAAGGTCGAGGGGCGCGACGTCATTGTGACCCGGTTGGATGCCGCGGTGGATTGGGTACGAAAAAATTCTTGTTGGCCGATGCCGATGGGGTTGGCGTGTTGTGGGATTGAGTTGATGGCTGTCGGGGCGAGCCGGTTTGATATTGCGCGGTTTGGGGCGGAAGTGATGCGGTTTTCCCCCCGGCAGGCGGATTTGATGATCGTGGCCGGCACCTGCGTGTACAAGATGGCCGGCGTGGTCAAGCGGGTGTGGGATCAGATGCCGAACCCGAAATGGTGCATCGCGATGGGTGCCTGCGCCAGTACCGGCGGCATGTACCGGAGTTACGCGGTGGTACAGGGTGTGGATCATTTTTTACCGGTGGATGTGTACATCTCCGGTTGTCCGCCGCGGCCCGAAGCTGTGTTGGAAGGTTTGATGGCCGTCCAGCGCAAGATTGCGCAGGAACACGCGCTGAAGAACATGAAGACCGGCGATCAAAAGCCGACGCATTACGACAAACCTCAGGGACCAATCATCGTGCGCGGGGAATATGCGCCGAAATTTGTCGAGCGATGACACCGCAAGCTGCCGTCGAAAAACTCCAAGCGAAGTTCGGCGATGCCCTCGGCGCACCGGTGGAATTTCGCGGCGAGATTTCCGTCGGCGTCGCGCGTGAACAAATTCTCGCAGTCTGCCGGTTCGCGCACGCGGAGTGTGGGTTCGATATGCTGACCGACTTGTCCGGCGTGGATAATTTTGGCGACGATCCCCGGTATGGCGTGGTGTATCACTTGTATTCGATTGCCGACCGGTGTGCGGTGCGGTTGAAGGTGGCGATTTCGGAAGACGATTTGACAGTGGATTCGGTCGAGAGCGTGTGGAAGACAGCGGATTGGCACGAGCGCGAAGCGTTCGACATGTTCGGCATCCGCTTCCGCAATCACCCCAACTTGAAACGGATTTTGATGTGGGACGGGTATCCCTATTTCCCCTTGCGGAAGGATTTCCCGTTGGCAGGTTTGCCGACGGATCTTCCTGAAACTGCGGTGGATGCGGATACAGTTCGGACTTCGCCAATGCTCGGCGGTCCGTTTGTGGCCCCGGCTGCTTCCCGCAGCTCGATTCGTCGCGAACCCCGGCAGGTGGACACGCCGGCGGAGAATCTCGAGCGGCTCAACAATCCTACCAAGCAGGAGCAAGTTTAGTGGCGACGCATCACGAAATGTCGGTGATTGATTCAGCCAGCCGGGCGCAGCAGGCGTTCGAGGAAGAAGTGCACGGCGAGAAGATGATCATCAACATGGGGCCGCAACACCCCAGCACACATGGCGTGTTCCGCATGGTGTTGGAGATGGACGGCGAAGAGATCATCCAGTGTTGGCCGGAGATTGGGTATCTGCATCGCGGCGACGAAAAGATCGCCGAGAACATGACGTACACGCAGTTCATCCCGTACACCGACCGGCTTGATTATCTCGCCCCGCTAGCGAACAACGTCGCATACGCCTATGCCGTCGAGAAGCTCATGGGCATTGATGTGCCGGAGCGCTGTAAATACATCCGCGTCATTTGCGCGGAGCTGGCGCGGATCAGTTCCCATCTGCTCGGCATCGGCGCGATGAGCATGGATTTGGGCGCGATGACGGTGTTTCTGTATGCGTTCCAGCAACGGGAGAAAATTTACGACCTGTGCGAATTGATTTGCGGTGCGCGATTCACGACGAGTTACACGCGCATCGGTGGTTTGGCAAATGACATCCCGGCGGATTTTCTGCCGATGTTGAAGGCGTTCCTCCGGGATCTGCCGGCCACGATTGACGAAGTGGACAAGCTCCTTACGCGGAACAAGATTTTCGTCGAGCGCAACAAGGACATTGCCGTGTTGTCGAAGGCGGACGCGATCAATTACGGCGCGACGGGGCCGATCCTCCGCGCCTCGGGCGTCGAGTGGGACGTCCGCAAGGCGCATCCGTACAGCGGGTATGAATGGTTCACCTTCGACATCCCGACCGGCACGGTGGGCGATTGCATGGACCGGTACCTCGTGCGCATGGAAGAAATGCGCCAGAGCATCCACATCCTGAATCAGGCGGTGGCACAGATTCCCGACGGCCCGGTGAACGCGCCCGAAGCCAAGGTCTTGTTGCCGGATAAGACGGCGGTGCTGACGAAGATGGAGGAATTGATCCACCACTTCATCAACGTCACCCAGGGCGTCAACGCGCCGGTGGGCGAGATTTATTTCAGCGCGGAAAATCCGAAGGGCGAACTCGGTTTCTACATCGTCAGCAAAGGCGGCGGCGTCCCGCACCGGCTGAAGATTCGCGCCCCCAGTTTCGTGAACCTGCAGCTCGTGTCGAAGCTCTGCAAAGGCCACATGATGAGCGACACCGTCGCCATCCTTGGCAGCCTCGATTTCGTGATGGGAGAATGCGACCGATGACCATCCCGGCCGAACTCGAACGTCAGATTGACGAGATCATCACGCACTACCCGACGAAACGGGCGCCGGTGCTGTGGCTCTGCCATTTGCTTCAAGATCACTTTGGTTTCCTCGGGCAGGAACAAGTCGAATGGATCTCCGCGAAGCTCAGCCTCCAACCGATCAACGTCTGGGAAGTCGTCACGTTCTACCCGATGTTCACGCAGAAACTGCGCGGCAAACTCCACATCAAGGTTTGCCGGACGCTCTCGTGTCATCTGGCCGGCAGCAGCAAACTGTTGGAACGTCTCAAAGACGTCGGCGCCGACTTTGAGGTCTCGACTGTCGAATGTCTTGCCGCGTGCGGCACCGCGCCGGTGATGATGATCAACGACGAACACTTCGACAACGTCACGCCGGAGCGACTCGACCAAGTCGTTGCCGAGATTCGCCGCACCAGCACGCTGGCCAAAGAACCCATTGCGAAACCGTTGCCGGCGCATCCGATGGAAAAACGCGTCCTCCTCGCGAACATCACCAAGCCCGGCTACACCGGCTCACTGGCGGATTACGAGAAGGAAGGCGGCTATCAGGCGTTGGCGAAAGCGTTGACGATGAAGCCCGAGGAAATCGTCAACGAGGTCAAGAACAGCGAGATTCGCGGTCGTGGCGGCGCCGGTTTTCCGTGCGGCCTCAAGTGGAGTTTCCTCGCCAAGAACACCGGCAAGCCGACGTACCTCGTTTGCAACGCCGATGAAAGCGAACCCGGCACGTTCAAAGACCGGCAACTCATCAATTACGATCCGCACCAACTCCTCGAAGGCATCCTCATCTCGTGCTACGCGACCGGCGCGAAGGTCGCCTACATCTATATCCGCGGCGAGATGCCGCACGGCGCGAACGTGCTGCTCAAAGCCATCGAAGAAGCGCGCGCCAAAGGGTACGTCGGCAAGGGCACTGAGATTTACGTCCATCGCGGTGCCGGCGCTTACATCTGCGGCGAAGAGACCGGCCTCATTGAATCGCTCGAAGGCAAGCGCGCCTACCCCCGCATCAAACCGCCGTTCCCGGCCGTCGTCGGCTTGTTCGGTTCGCCGACCGTCGTGAACAACGTCGAAACGCTGAGCAACATCCCGCACATCATCAAGAATGGCGCGGCGTGGTTCAAGACGATGGGCGTCCCCGGCTCGACCGGCACACGCTTGGTTTGCGTCAGCGGCCCGGTCAAACGTCCCGGCTACTACGAATTCGAGATGGGCAAGTTGACGATGAAACAGCTCATCGAAGACGTCTGCGGCGGCGTCACCAACGGCCAGAAGATCAAGGGCGTCATCCCTGGTGGCAGTTCGATGCCGGTCCTGCCCGCCAACAATCTCGATGTCCCTCTCGATTTCGAGAGCCTTCGCAAAGCCGGTACGATGGCCGGCAGCGGTGGCATCGTGGTGTTGACCGAAGACGTGAGCATCGTCGACATGACGCTCAACGTCTCCCAATTTTACGCCCACGAAAGTTGCGGCCAATGCACGCCCTGCCGGGAAGGTACGCTGTGGATGGAGAAAATGCTCCGCCGCATCCAGGACGGCCACGGCCGCCCGGAAGACGTGGATTTGTTGTACGAGATCGCCGACAACATCGACGGCAAAACCATTTGTCCGCTCGGCGAAGCCGCCGCATGGCCGGTCAAAGCGTTCCTAAAGAATTACCGCAGCGAGTTTGAGGAAGCGTGCAAGAACGGAGGGAAGAATGGGCACTAACTATTCCATCGTTCCCGCCGCGCAGATTCAGAACTCCATTCATTTGATGCGTGGTCAGAAGGTGATGTTGAGCGCCGACTTGGCGGAACTCTATGGCGTGGCGGATAAAGTTCTTAACCAAGCGGTGAAGCGAAACGCCGAACGCTTCCCGGCTGACTTTATGTTTTCGCTTACGCGCCAAGAGGTTGCAAACTTGAGGTCACAAATCGTGACCTCAAGTTTGGGCCACGGTGGTCGCCGGTATCTTCCGTTTGCTTTCACTGAGCAGGGTGTGGCGATGCTCGCCAGCGTGTTGCGCAGCCCGCGCGCAGTGAAAGTGAACATTGAGATCATCCGCGCGTTTATTCACCTGCGCCAGCTGTTGGGAACGCATGCGGATCTCGCTCGCAAACTCGAATCGCTGGAGAAGAAGTACGATGCGCAGTTTAAGGTCGTCTTCGAGGCGATCCGGCAACTCATGACCGAGCCGGAGCCGCCGGCGAAACAGATTGGATTTCACGTGCGCGAACGACGCGCCGCCTACCGGGTAAGACGCAATGGCCGATAACACAGTCAAACTCACGATTGATGGCAAGGCAGTCGCCGCGCCGAAGGGGATGAACCTCATCGAGGCGGCGAAGCTGGCTTGTCAGGGGTGCCCGGTGTGAATTTGTCGGTGTTGCGCCAAGCCGTCGCCGATGGGCGGATTGAATGGCGCAAGCATGTGTTGCAGCGGCTGGCGGAGCGAAAGTTGCGGCAGAGCGCGGTGTTGGATGTGTTGCAGGTGGGGGATGTCATTGAGGATTATCCCGATGATAAGCCCTTTCCGAGTGGATTGTTCTTTGGGTATGTTGGTGGGCGACCGCTGCATGTGGTGGCGGCACTCGACGAGGTCGCGGCGCAGGCGTATATCATCACCGCCTACGAGCCGTCGGCAGAAATTTTTGAGGCTGATTACAGGACACGACGTAAACGGAGTTCGACATGAATAACAAACATCCAGCAGATCAATGCCCGATTTGCGGCGGACGCAAGCAAGCCGGTACGACGACCTTCAGCGCCGACCTGGGCGAGGGAGTGGTGCTGGTGCGCAATGTGAAAGCCACGGTTTGTGAACAGTGTGGCGAGGAGTGGATCGACAATGCCACCGCCCGGCAGTTGGAGGGGATTGTGGAGGAAGCGCGCGCCAAGCATCATCAGGTGGAAGTCGTCGCGTTGTAGGGAAACATGGCTGATACCGTAAAATTAACGATTGATGGCAAGGAAGTCGCCGCGCCGAAGGGGATGAACCTCATCGAGGCGGCGAAGCTCGCCGGCGTTGAGGTGCCGCATTATTGCTACCACCCGAAGCTGACCATAGCCGGTAATCGCCGCATGTGTCTCGTGGATGCCGGCATGCCGAAGCTCGATAAGGACAAGAAGCCGGAGATTGGGCCGGACGGTAAGCCGGTGATCATGTTTGCGCCGAAGTTGGCGATCGGGTGCAATACGACCGTGGCCGAGGGGATGGTTGTTCACACGCGCACGGCAAAAGTTCACAAGGCGC
>Ga0105044_10010610_pt1 | contig 12571 bp, 10 predicted proteins | sample MAT01_FD_78092 | JGI IMG/M metagenome (GOLD analysis project Ga0105044, IMG submission 78092) | Freshwater microbial communities from Lake Fryxell liftoff mats and glacier meltwater in Antarctica - MAT-01 | ecosystem: Environmental > Aquatic > Freshwater > Ice > Liftoff microbial mat | place...
CGATTGATTGTTAAAGTAGGTCCTTTCTGCCGGAAAGGACTGCGTTTTGTAGGTCCTTTCTGCCGGAAAGGACTGCGTTTTGTAGGTCCTTTCTGCCGGAAAGGACCGCGTTTTGTAGGTCCTTTCCGCCGGAAAGGACTTTCGCCGCAAGGCGAACCTGTGCGACGTGGTGTGGAAAATGGCAGGCTGATTCAGGTTGATTTCGTGCGCTCAGGTCGCGGCGAGCCGCGAAGTCCCGGCAGGCAGGACCCACCGCTCGCCAAGACACCTCACTGTTGCCCGCGCGGAGTATAACCATCGTTTGACACCAGACCGCAGGATGATGCCACGTCGCATGGAATGAAGGTTTAAAGGAAATACATTATGCGCTCGATTCGAATTCAATCGATAAGCCCGCTGGCGGAAGCGGACTTCATGCACATCGACGAGACCGATTTCTCATCGTTGTCCCGTCCCGAACAGATCCGACACTTCGAGGTCGAAGGCTACCTGGTTCTGCCGTCTGTCCTGACACAGGATGTGATTGGCCGATTGAAGCATGAACTGGCCAGTGTGGAAATGTCGCATACGAGTTACAGCACTCAGCAGACTCGGTCGGTGCAACAGCCTCAATGGCTCAGCCGGACCGCGGCAGAACTGATCGCGTATCCTCCCGTGCTTGATTTCCTCACCGATCTGATGGGACCAGATATTGTATTCACGCGTGGATTTTTTCAGAGGTCGCTGCCCGGGTGTCCCGGCATCTCAATGCATACGGATGGACAGCCACACGGCTCGAACCTGTTCGGTTACGAAGGAAGTTGCCCTCGCCTCGTTCGGGTGCTCTATTACCTGGATGCGTTGTCCGTTGAACGAGCACCGTTTCGACTTATTCCGCGTTCACACTTATCGTTTCACGCGGATGCGAGTCCCTATCTGCGCTACAAATCTCATCCGGAGGAAATCACGCTGATTGTGCCAGCCGGTTCGGCCGTCCTCATACCGTCGTTGCTCTTTCACGGCAGCCATCCCAATATGGATTCCAGTCCGCGCGAATTGATTCAGCTCGGTTATCGCCCGGCCTGGGCTGGCCCGATTCAGCCTGTTGAAGACTGGCCAGCCGACCTTGTGGCCGGTGCCCCTGACATTGCAAAGCCACTGCTACAAAGTCTGAACAGAACCGGACAGGCTTTCGAGCAGGAGCATAAACCGGCAAACATGCGATCTGATGCTCCTGGAATCAACCCCAGCCGCTGGGATTCGTGACGAGAAATGAGCACCCAAGGACAATTGTGAGTGCAAAACAGTGGCTTGGGAACGCCGAAACCGGAGACTGACGTCTCACGGCTCGCCTGGTCCAGGCGAGCGGGGGACGTCAGTCCCCTGATTGCGATTCCTGCGGTAACACCAATTTAACTGTGAACAAGTTCATGCGGTGTCAAAATCTACTTACCGGGCGATTTCCTTAATGGAACCAACTGAATCCATTTCCTTGCTGCTGGCGGCGATGAAATCGGGAACGCTGACATCGACTGGACTCGTTGAACGCTGCCTTGCCCGCATCGAAACCCGGGATCCAGACTTGCGGGCCTGGGTGTCGGTTGATGCCAGCGGTGCGCGAGCGGCCGCTGCGCGAGCCGATGACGAACTGGCTCGGGGCGCAGTTCCCGGAGTGCTGCACGGCATTCCGATCGGCATCAAGGATATCGTCGATGTGGCTGGCATCGTGACCGGAGCTGGTTCGCCTCTCCGGATGAAGTCGGAGTCACCCGCCAGGCGTGATGCCGTGCTCGTCACCGCGCTGCGTCGAGCCGGCGCGATCATCATCGGCAAGACGGTGACGACTCAGTTCGCCTGTTTTGACCCACCGCCGACGCAGAATCCCTGGGCTGCTGAGCGAACGCCCGGAGGATCGTCGAGTGGTTCTGCGGCGGCCGTCGCGGTCGGCATGGTTCCCGCAGCGATCGGCTCACAAACAGGTGGCTCAATCACGCGACCAGCGGCGTACTGCGGCGTCTGCGGAATGAAGCCGACTTTCCAGACCGTGTCGCTCGATGGAGTTGTTCCTGTCGCATCTTCACTGGATCATCCAGGCCCCATCGCACAAACCGTGGGCGATCTGCGCATCATGCTGCAGGCTCTGACCGCGACCGCGAGTGTGGCATCCAAGCTCCCCGCAATGTCACGACTGAAACTCGGACGTCTGCGGCGTTTCTTCGACGATCGTATTGACCCACAACAGAGCGATGCACTGGATGCCATGTTCAACCGATTTGCGTCTGCCGGAGCGACAATCATCGATATCGATGTTCCGCGTGAGTTCTCAGAGGTGCTGGTCCACCATCGTCGGATCATGGCCACAGAGGCGGCGGCATGGCATCGCGAGCGGTTCCGAGAGCATCGCGACGACTACGGCCCCTGCATCGCGTCCCTGATCGAAGATGGTCTGCGAACCAGCTTCGATGACTATTGCGCGTCGAAGGCCCACCAGCAGGCGCTGACCACTGCGATGGCCGCTCAGTTTCAACATTCGATCGATGCGATGCTGACGCCCGCCGCCACCGGACCGGCTCCGGATGCCTCGACAACAGGCGACCCCTGCATGAACGCCCCGTGGAGTTATACCGGTCTGCCGACGGTTGCTTTTCCGATCGGTCTTTCCTCGAATCGACTCCCGCTGGCGATTCAACTTGCCGGTCCGCATCGACACGACTGGCAACTGCTCGACGTTGCAGAAGTATGCGAACGTCTGCTCCGACCCATTACCTGATCCACAAATCCCCATGGCTGAGTCTGCCCATCCTGACGCTCCTGAGGATCGGTCACTTCATATCGGACAGTTATTTATCGAGCGATCACGAGCTCTCGATGATCGGATGGATCACTTCGCCGTGAACGTCAGTCAGACGGAAGTCGCGACCGGCGTAGCGATAGGTCATCCGCTGATGGTCGTATCCCATCAGATGCAGGATCGTCGCGTGAAGGTCGTGGACTGAAACCGGGTTCTCCACGGCTCGGAAGCCAAAGTCGTCCGTCGCTCCGTACACGGTCCCTTTCCTGATTCCGCCGCCAGCCATCCACAGCGAAAAGCCCCAGTGGTTGTGATCGCGGCCCTGACTGGCTCCGGAACCGTCCTGGCCCATCTCAACCGAAGGCGTACGACCAAACTCCCCCGTACACAGAATCAGCGTTTCATCGAGCAATCCACGCTGTTTGAGGTCGATGATCAATGCGGCTAGTCCCGAATCGCATTCGTTCGCAACTTTGCGATGTTCCTCTTTGATGTTCGAATGGCTGTCCCAGGGCTGCATGTCACCATGCCATGTCTGAACGAAACGCACGCCACGTTCGATGAGTCTTCGTGCCATCAGCAACTGGCGATTCTGTGGCCCGTCACCATAGAGCTTCTGAATGTGTTCCGGTTCCTTCGAAACATCAAACGCATCACTGGCTTCCGTCTGCATTCGAAACGCCAGTTCAAACGATTTGATGCGTGATTCGATAGCCGCTTCACCCGGCCGATCTGCGAGATGCTGGGCATTCAGCTGCTGCAGAAGTTCGAACTGTTTCGACTGCTCTGTCGATGAAATTCTTGTGTTCTGCAGGAAATCGATCAGACGTGTGGGATCGGGGTTCGACGTATCAACACGAGTCCCCTGGTATGAGCCAGGGAGAAATGCAGATCGCCAGTTGCCAGACCCGCCGACTGGCATACCGCCCGGACACAGTGCGATGAAGGCCGGGAGATTCTCGTTAATCGATCCCATGCCCCATGTGAGCCACGAGCCCAGACTTGGGCGAACCAGCCGCTGATCCCCCGTATTCATCAACATGAGCGACATTTCATGGCTGGGGAGCTCGGCATGCATGGACCGAATGACGGTCATCTCATCGACGCACTGCGAAAGGTTCGGAAACAGATCGCTGACGGGAATTCCGCTTTCGCCGTGCTTCTCGAACTTGAACGGGCTTGGCAATGCCACACCCGTCCTGCGCTCCGTCTGCAGATTCTCGTACGGAAGCATCTGTCCGGCTCGACGAGTCAGCTCCGGCTTCGGGTCAAATGTATCGACCTGAGAAACGCCGCCGTTCAAAAACACATGGATGATGTGTTTGGCACGGCCCGGGAAATGAGTCCGCGTCGCTCCGCCGGTCTCTGCAACCGACGAGGTGTTTCCCAGAAGATTGGCCAGCGCAAGTCCGCCGAATCCCATACCGCATTGCTGCATCCAGTGCCGTCGTGTTGAGTTGATCATGTCTAGTCCAGAAATATAAACTCGTTCGAAGCCACCAGTGCGTGTGCCAGAAGTATCCAACTGCGTTCCGGATCGGCTGCAACACCATCAGCCGTTGTCGCGGGCTGGACGGCTTCATTCAGGAACGTTTTTGCCTGGCCCACTTCGGACTCAGTCGGGTTTCGGCAAAGGGCTCTGCGGACCATTTCCACGATGCGGTCGTCATCAGAGGCAGGATTCATCTGCCTGGTGAGCGATGCCAGCCGCGCTGCTCGGTCCTGAATGAAGTCTGAGTTCAGGGCGAACAGCGTTTGCTGAGGCACCGTGGTCTCCGGACGCTTTGCCGTACACGCATTTGGATTTGCCGAATCAAAGGTGCTCATCAGATTGGCGATGATGTCTCGATTGACAAAACCATAGACACTGCGTCGCGGGATGGCCGGTGATGCATTCAGATCGATCGGCCTGCCTCCCATTGTGACGTCCAGTTCATCACAGGCCGCGAGCATCGCGTCACGCATGGATTCAAAGTCGAGTCGTCGCCGCGGCATGCGCCAAAGGAGCTGATTCTCCGGATCGACCTGACGGCTGTGCTCGTTTTCGATCGCTCCCTGATGATACGCCTGGCTCAGCATGATCTGTTGATGAAGCCACTTCAGTGACCATCCATGCTTTCGAAACTGATCGGCAAGGTAATCCAGCAGTTCAGGATGTGTGGGAGCCTGTCCACGGGTGCCAAAATCATCCGGCGTTCGCACAAGGCCGGAACCAAAGTGGTTCTGCCATGCCCAGTTGACCAGAACTCGGGCAGTGAGTGGATTGCTGTCGGAAATGACGGAGCGCGCAAGACCAAGGCGACGTTTTCCATCTTCGTAGATGGCAGTTTGATCGACTGACAATGCCGACAGAAACCTGGCTTGGACGGTTTCCCCCCGTGCGAGCGGATTCCCGCGCAGGAAGACATGGGTGTCTTTAGGCGTTGGATCTTCCTGAACAATCATGGCTCGCGGAGGTGATCCGGGAGACGACAGATTCAACTGGTGAATCGCGCCTTGCTTTCCGCTGATCAGGTCATTGATGGTTCGATTGGTGAGTCGCACCGCTTCTTCGTCTGGGAGATCAAACGGCGATCCTGGTGCATAAAGGTGATGACGAATCTGGCGATGCGAAGGACTGTTGATGACCTGGTGCTGAGGATGATCGTCAGGCAGGACTGTGCCACCTGACATGGCTTCCATGGAAGTTGCCAGCAATGACTCCAGCCAAAGCCGCTGCTGTTCTGCAAACACTTTTCCGTAAACCGCAGCCGCTTCGCTCAACGAATCGGGTTTCTGCTCAATAAGCCCATCGACAATAAACGGATTCCATTTCGGTGGCTCACCGCGCAGAGCATGCAATTTGTCCGGAGTCCGTCCGATGGCATCCAGTTCGCCGGAAAGTCGGCTCAGGTACTCATCGCGGCGTTTTCCGAATTCTGTGTCCGAAACTGTTCCCCACGACTGCATCTCAATCCATGGGCCAAAGACCGGATCATCCTTGTCGAGTTCCTGAAGCCAGGTTCGCCAGCGATTAAAAACGAGTGGTCGAAGATCGTCGGTGCGATACGAGAGAAACTGAGTCGACAGATCCTGCTCGCCAACGCCTTTTGCAATTTCCGCCAGGTACAGTCCGACCTGCATTCGCAGGCGATTCCGCAGAACTTCGTTCTGTTCACGTGCAAACTGCTGATACTTCAACTTCAGCTCGCTGAGCTCCCGTTCGTACTGCTGGCGAGCATTCTCGTCGGCGACCGTTCCTATGGCGGGCAACTGCGAAGGAGACTTGCTGGGAGCAATGGACGCATAGAGAGCGTAGTAGTCAGACGTGGGAATCGAATCGAACTTGTGGTCATGGCAACGTGCACAGGTGACAGTCAGTCCCATCAGTCCACGAGTGATCACATCGATTTGATCGTCGATCGTGTCGTGAGAGTTTCGAAACTGCATCCCGACAGTCAGAAATCCAAGAGCCGCCAGCGACGGATCCTCTTCCGAAGTTCCCAGCTGGTCAGCCGCGATCTGTTCCAGCAGAAATTGATCGACCGGCAGGTCTTTGTTGAATGCATTGATCACGTAGTCGCGATATGTATACGAAAACGGGAAGGTCGTGAAACCAATCGCCGCGCCGCCATGAGTGTCCGCGTACCGAGCGATATCCAGCCAATGCCGTCCCCAACGTTCGCCGTAACGAGGAGATTCCAGCAGGCGGCCGATCAGTCGCTCTTCGTATCCCGCTGCCGTATCGTTTTCAAACTCTTCCACTTCGGCCCAGGTGGGAGGCAGACCGGTCAGGTCGAAGGTCGCACGACGAATGAACCGGGCTCGACTGACGGACCGGGAGTAACTCAGGCCAGCCTTGTGAAGTCTGTCCTGCAGAAAGCGATCGATGGGCGACGTGCCGGTCTCTGACGCGGGAAGAGCATTCAGAAGTTGTTCCGATGCTGCGATTGGCTGGAAGGCCCAGTGGTTCGAGTACTTCGCGCCTTCCTGAATCCACTGTCGCAGGATTTCTTTTTGAGCGTCCGTCAGGACTTTTCCTGTCGAAGCCGGGGGCATAACGCTTTCAGGATCTGTCGATTGAATTCGATGAATGAGTTCACTGTCCGCGGCCGCGCCAGCAACGATGGCCGACTTCTTCGCTTCGGCCTCCAGATCCAGTCGCAGCTCCGCATTGCGTTGTTTGGCATCCGGACCATGACATTGAAAGCAATGCTCCGACAGGATCGGTCGCACCTGGCGATTGAAATCCACTTGCGCAATTACAGTCGTATGGAACATGGTCCATATCAAAAAGAACAGTCCGGCACGTGCGCGACGAGCAGCGGCGACAGTGAACATGAGAATTTCTCGGATGCGGTGGGAAAGATGCCGAGCGAAGGTGGGGTCATTGGCAGGCGGTGAACCTGGCACGCAGCATTGTACGGTGTCCAACTCCCTTTCGAAAGCAAAACCTTACGCAATCAAAAAAGCACGTAAAACAGGTCAAACTGCGGGCTTCCCACGAAGTACCACAGGACGATGAAGTGGTGAATGTGGTCACTCAGAACAAGCGCCAGACCAATCATCAGCAGATGCCGCGTAAGCTGAGGCCAGCGCCTTTCGAACAGCATCGCGATCGGAATCAGCGCGACACCAATGTAGCTGTGATGAATACGCAGACCAAACGTTAAACGCCGACCGTCGATGCTGTGTCACGAGTCGATTCCAGCCGCGGTCCAAATCGCAGCAGGCAGGTGACCGCTTCAAAGATTACCGTCCAGATCAAGGTGCCGTTGAGAATTCTGATGCGTGTCATCACACAGCCAACGCACCGAACGACAGGAATGGGTTAGCTGCGATTCCTGTCGCCTGGACATTCATGTCCGAGATATTATCCATGCGACGGACATGAATGTCCATGCGACATTCGATCGTTCTGGCATCGCAGCGAAAACCGGACTCATCGACGACATGTTTTGAAAAGTCAGCGTAGCTACGACAGCACATCTTTAAGCACTACGCCATGCACATCGGTCAGTCGCATGTCGCGACCGCTGAAGCGGTAGGTGAGTTGTTCGTGGTTGATTCCCATCAGATGGAGCATCGTGGCGTGCAGGTCGTGCATTTCGGCCTTGTTCTCAACAGCTTTGTATCCGAATTCATCGGTCGCTCCATAAACCGTGCCTCCTCGAATGCCTCCACCGGCCATCCACATGGAAAACCCATACTGATTGTGGTCGCGACCATCGGCACCCTGAGCAAACGGCGTCCTGCCGAATTCACCCGACCAAACCACCAGAGTGCGTTCCAGCAGGCCCCGCTGTTTGAGATCTGACAAGAGGCCGGCGATCGGCTTATCGACCGACTTCGCGTTCTTCGTGTGTCCATCGACCAGGTTGGAATGCTGATCCCACCGATCACCGTTGCCGCCAGGGCACGTCAATTCGATAAAACGCACGCCTCGTTCAACCAGCCGTCGTGCCAGCAGGCACTGCTTTCCAAATGTCGCCGTGTTGGGGAACTCATCCAGAATGCCGTACATCGCCTGAGTCTCCCGCGTCTCATCAGTCAGATTCATCAGATCGGGAACGGCCAGTTGCATCCGCGCGGCAAGTTCGTAATTCCGAATGGCTGATTCCACCTGATCGTCGTGGCCGAATCTTTCCGCAGCCTGCTGATCGAGTTGCCGAATGAGGGCCAGTTTTCGCTTCTGAAGGTCGTCGTCGGGCTCGCGGCGATTGATGTCGGCGACCGGAGGATCGCTGATGCGAAACACCGACGCCTGATAACTTGCCGGAAGAAATCCGCTGCCGAAATTGTCGAGCCCACCCGGCGGAATGAGTCCACCATTGAGTACCACGAAGTGGGGAAGATCCTGGCACTCGGTTCCCAGACCATAACCGAACCAAGCCCCCATGGACGGGCGTCCCTGCAGACCGGAACCCGTATGCAGGAAGTAGTTCGCATTCGTGTGTTCCGGAAAATTCGAGGTCATCGACCGGATCACCGCAAGGTCATCGACGTGCTTTGCGATATGCGGGAACAGTTCACTCACCGGAATCCCGCTGCCACCATACTGCTGGAACTTCCACGGACTGGCGAGTGTATTTCCGATGTTATTGAATTGCGTCGGCTCGATCTTTGTCGGAAACGGCTTCCCGTTCCATTCATCCAGATGCGGCTTTGGATCGAACGAATCGACCTGCGATACGCCACCATCCATGTAGAGGAAAATAACGCTGTGTGCTTTTGGATCGAAATGGGTAGGCTTCGGTGCGAGCCCCTCGACCCGAGCTGCCGTTTGTGCGTTTAGTTCTTCTGCGCCGCCGGTACGTGACGACAGCAGATGTGTCATCGCGACTGAACCAAATCCACAGGCAAGGTTGTGAAGCAGTTCTCGGCGATTCTGAGCTGCAGGACGAAAACGTCGGCAGTGCGTGCTGTGCATAACGGTTCAATAAAAGGGGGGAAGAGGCTCGTGGCAGGTTGTTGCGAAAATCCGCGCGTGCAGATCAGCCACGCGCGACCACCGATAATATATCAAGCTGCCGCACCTGGGAGAATCCGCCTGATGCATTGTCAACGCTTCATCTTGGGGTTGGCCAGGGAAAAGGGGTCAGGAACCAATGGCCAAATGGCCCGCAGGGTGCTGCGCACTATTGGTTCCTGACCCCTTTTCCCGCGATGCCGTTGACCTACGATCTAAGGTTTGACAATGCACTCGATTATTCCGAACCGATCGGCTGGAAATTTACAGGCTCCATCGGATACCTTGCCCGGCATTGCATTGTGCCAAGGGAATGGGGTCGACTGGTCTGCTCAACCGAAGCCTGCAAACACGGAAGCTCAGAATCAGTCGGCCCCGTCCCTTTGGCACAATCACGAAACTTACCGGCAGTCATGAACGCGCATTGCGACACTGCCGGGAATTTCATGGTCCTCGCGGCTTTAAACACCGCGGCGGAAGGAAAGTTTCGCCGGAATTCTGATATTTTTCCGCGGAGCACGGTTGGAGCCGCATGGCATCAAAGAATGTCGCCGGGCATTCCGGGGTCGATCGCAAGTCCTGACAAAACAAACCCCGGAGTGTTCGGCGACATTGAGGAAATGCGTTGCTTGAACGCAACGGTTCACGTCGGTTATGCTCCTCGCGGTCGAAAATGACATTTTTTGCGCGCCGGATTGTAACCCGAAGCGTCAGCGGGGGATTGAGATTTGCAGCCCTCGCTGACGCTCCGAGTTAATGCCACTTTCGACCGCGTGTGGTATCATTGAATCAGTATTGATCCACGAGGTATCGGATCAGGTCCGTCGACGTGACGATCCCCGCGAGCTGTTTCCCATCGACAACGGGCACGGAATGAAACCCGTTGCTGCTGAGCAACAGGGCAGCGTCGCGCACAGTACCCGATAGCGGCATCGTCACGGGATCAGCCTTCATGACGTCCTTGAGTTGATACCTGTGGTCGAGCATTGCGTCCAGACTGCGGACATCCTGATTGCCGAATTCACCGAAGCTGATTCGCAGAAAATCGGTCCATGTCAGGATGCCGACAATTTCGTTGCCCTTCACGACGGGCAAATGGTGAATCCCTGAGTACTCAAACAGCTTGCGAGCCGTGGAGACCGGATCATTGAAGTCGAGCGTGACGACGTCTTTCGTCATCACATGAGACACGGAATCGTTCTTGCGCATGCGTACTTTCCTGTTAAGTTATGTGTCGAACGTGCAGCACTCGGCGATTCTCGCACGGTTGGCAGCCCTGCCGATTCCGCGGCAACAAGTGTACCAGACGCCGTGCGGCGTTGATCGATATCGACATTGTCACAATCTGTGTCGCAGCAGCGCGCTGTGGAATCCTGCATTCGCACGATGTGTGTCAAATCTGCACAGCCCTTGACTCACACCGGGAACTCATTGGCAATTACTTTTTGTTCCAGCGATCGCCACAAGTACCACGACGCAATCGTTCGATAAGGTCGCCACTTGTCAGCATGCTGTTCCAGTTCCGAGCGAGTCGGCTTTTCGGGCAGTTCGTACAATTTCTGAATCGCGTTTCTCAGTCCAAGGTCATCCGGGGCGAAGACGTCGATCCGACCGAGAGAAAACATCAGAAACATTTGAGCTGTCCAACGCCCGATGCCCTTGACCTGAATGAGTTCCTCAACGGCATCGTCATCCGATCCCTTCGCGATCCGACGAAAATTGATCGTGCCATCCAGCGTGCAGGATGTCAGGTGCCGCAGATACGTTTGCTTCTGACGCGATACGCCAACCGACTGCAATTGGTCGTCGGACAGCGCTTCAATGTTTTTCGCCGTCATTTTTCCCGCAGGCAGCAACGCTTGTAATCGCCCGCGAATCGTGCGCGCGGCCGCCATCGAGATCTGCTGTGAAAGGATTGATCGTACCAGAATCTCGTATCCACCTGGATCAGCCTTCAACGTGAATGGCCCGACATTTCGCATAACACCAGCCATGACCGGATCGTTCTTGCTAAGAGCACGTACGCCCTTGCGGATTTCGGTTGGCTCAAACGCCATCGGATTGGTCCAATTGTGAATTGTCTGATCAAGCGTCCGCAAGCGCCTTCAGCGCATCGATCACCTGCTGGTCGTGGCCATCGACGGACACTTTTTTCCAGACCTTTGCCACGGCACCTTGCGCATCAATGAGGAACGTCGAACGCTGAATCCCCATAGAGACTTTGCCGTACATGTTCTTCTCCCGCCATGCACCGTATTTCTCCGCCATCTTATGGTCCGTGTCCGCCAGCAACGGGAAATTCAGGCTGAACTTCTCGGAGAATTTCTTGTGACTGGCAACGTCATCCGCACTCACACCCAGCACAACTGCACCCAGTTTCTGGAGTTCCGGCAGTCGATCGCGAAACGCGCACGCCTCTTTGGTACAGCCGGGAGTGTCATCTTTCGGATAGAAGTAGACCACCACCGGTTTGCCTTTGAGTTCCGAAAGTTTGACGGTCGTGCCGTCTGTCGCCTTGAGTGAAAACGCAGGAGCCTTTGCCGGGGGTTCGATCCAGTCTGCCATCGCTCGTCGCTCTTTCAAAACATAATTGATGAAGTCGGTCTCATGCAGGACCAAACACGGGCTGTCATGACGTTGTTTTAGACCGTTGTACGGGATTGTCTCCAGAGATTCTGCCGCTGTCTTTCGTGAGCGATTCTTTCAGGCTGATGAAATCGGACAGCAGAAAAATCACAGTCACAAATGCCAGCACGATCTCAGTCATCGTAATAAACTTGGCAGGAACTGTCTGAGGCGTGACGTCACCATATCCGAAGAAAGTAAAATTGAGCGTGCTGACGTAAAGAAATTCGAAGACCATTTCGAACTGCGTCGGTGATTCCAGGACGACGCTGAAGCTGTCCGGACTGACAGTGTATAGGCAATGAAAATCCAGTCCGAACGACAGAATTATCTGCACCACGTTGACGAGCATCAGCAACATGAATCGATGATAGGCCATATTGGACCGAGTCGCCTCGGCAAGCTGACGGATGTTTATCGGAACAAAAAAATGCTGTCTTCGTGAGGCTGATCACGTTCGGAATTGTGAGTGCCATCACGGGCAACACATCGAACTTCAACAACTCCAGCGATGCAATCTACACTCCCGCGATAATGGCAAACTCTACCAGATTCCGTATCACCATAAAAGTTGCCCGGAGAGCGCGTTGCTGACCGTTGAGATCAATCCGGCCTGTATTATACTCCAAGCGGTCGTGAGTGAAAGAACCGGCGAGCGGCATGCGTCAGCTTGCCGGTACAAAAACGAGGGACAGGAGGTCTCACGCCGCTCCGCTCGACGGACCCAC